>Ga0209668_10000411_pt1 | contig 17599 bp, 18 predicted proteins | sample FrelakmetPLP11PL_FD_187150 | JGI IMG/M metagenome (GOLD analysis project Ga0209668, IMG submission 187150) | Freshwater lake sediment microbial communities from the University of Notre Dame, USA, for methane emissions studies - PLP11 PL (SPAdes)... | ecosystem: Environmental > Aquatic >... | reverse complement strand
AATTAAATAATTTGTTGTCTAATTCCGTCATTTGAAGATATAAAATGAAATCATTAAATACTTCTTGTTTTGATTCTGTTAGACTAGAAGCATGTAATTTTAATGCTTCAAGAGTAATAACTGGTTGGTTTGATTCTGTAATCAATTGTTTGTATGAGCTTAATGTCTCATTTATTAAATCAGGATCAGTATCTCCAAATGAATAACTATCTTCGATATACTCCTTAATTAATATGTTTAGATGATTTGATTCTAATTTCATAAATTAATTTTTTTAACTTCATTAATAATATATCTTGCAAATTTGATCAATTGTTCTTTTAAAGCTTGTAATAATGCTTTCTTTTGTTGACCAATACGTAAACCTTCAAATGGTGTTTCAGTATGCTTCATTTCAGGCTCTAAATATTGTCTATAAGCTTTACCGGCTAAAAATATAAATGTATCTTTTTCTAAACTATAACCTTTTTCCTTAATTTGTTTTAAAACTATATCAGCCCATTCTTTACGTTCATCCGACGGCATGTCTTTTAACGTTAAATCATAAGGTGATAATGTTTTATCATGAGGTACTAAATGGTATTTAGCTGATATAATATATATGTCTTTTTCATCGGTTTGTTTTTTGGCATATTCCCAATTTTTCTGAAATAAATCAGATGAGTAAAATTGATAAGCGGGAGCTGGTTTACTCAATTTGGTTGCGGAACAAGCTATTAATACTACTTTAGACATATTTTTAATTGTGATAATAAATATTAAATCTTATTTTCCTAATTCAAAAAATTTCTGACTTAATAACTTTTTATCCATAAAATCAAAATTATTATTAGGTTGTAATCCTTGATTTGGTTTAAATTGTTGTTCAGGTTCGTCTTCAATATGCATTTCTGAAGTGTCAATATCTATATGTCCTGTAGATGTATCAATTTTAGCGTTAAATGTCATACCATCCATTCCGTATCTATTTTTCATAATATGAACTCTACCAGTACCACTTGTTTTATCTAATCGTTTTCTTGATAATGACATTGCAAAGTCAGCAATCATCATTTTATCATATGAACCTGCGGCTTTATCACCTTCGATTACATCATCTTTAGCACCCGCACGATTTACTTGAGATACTGACCAAATTGGTAAATTTAATTCTCTTGCTAATCCTTTAGTACTTACATATAAATCATCAACTTCATCTTTACGTTCACCTTTTAAACGTTTAGAACGTAATAAATCGATATAGTCGATAATAATTAAATCAGGTTTAAAATCTAATTCAATACATTTTTTAATATGTGATTCTACGGTTGATATAGTGGTTTTACCCATTGAAAACTCTTTAATAATTAAATTACCTGGTAAATTTGGTATTACATCTTCAATTTCTTTTCTATGTTTTGCAATATTTTGAACTGATTTACCTGTAAAAAATGCATCATAACGTCTTCCTACATAATCTTCACCTAATTCTAACGTATAATGTATAACATTATACCCTAATTTAACAGCTACGCCACCTAAAGCTACTAATGTCCATGATTTACCTCCACCTGGATTACCAAATATAATTCCTAAATCACCTCCACCTAAACCACCTTGTAATAAAATATTTAAATGGTCCCAAGGTGTAGGTACGAATGCTCTATGATCTTCTCTATATCGAGATTCTGTATCTTTGTTATATTCGTGTCCTATATTTTTGTCTTGTCCTGCTTTAAGCGCGTTATTAACCAATATTCTAATTGAATCATAATCTCCGGCGTTAAGTAAGTCAACACTGTTTAATAGAGCTTTTTTCAGTTGTTGATTTCTACAGAAATTAGAAAATTCAGCTTCTACATATTCTAAATCATCGTCAGATGATGTATATGCTTCTTTTAAATGTTCTTTAATAGATACTTGTAATACTTCGTTAGTTAATTTTTTTAACTCAACTTTAAGTACTTCCATACTTGGTGTAGTATGATACTTATAATAATAATCTAATATTTGTTTAATAACCCATTTATGACCTTGATTTGAAAAATATTCATCTGTCAATAAATCATGAATGTTTACTAAAAACTCTTTACGTGTTAATAAAGCTGATATAACTTTAATTTGAAATCCCGTCCCGTACTGATCTATTGTTTGTAATGTCATAACTTATTTATTTGTTTTTATTTAAAACTATTTAATACATTAAAATTATTAGGCAACCAACGGTCTACATTTTTAAGTGTAAAACCCATTCCATCTTCACTGTATAATCTTAAAAAATCGCCTGCTTTTAATTTTGGTGTTTCCTCTATCACTAAATCTTCTAAAAATTGTTTTTCATTATCATCTATAATTGGATTAGATAGATTCATAATTTTGAAACAATTTCGTACTGAGTCTTCTTCGAATATTATTCTAGAATATATAATGTGTTCTTTATATTTCTCAGCACTAATTCTAAAAATATCATCTAATGTTAATATTTTAGTTTGTAATTCAGGAAATAATTTAAATATTTTTCCTTTACCTAAACCTTTAACACCAGGTACTTTATCTGAATTATCTCCTAAAAGTGTTTTATATAAGATAAAATTTTCAGGTGGGAGACCAAACTTACTTTCTATAGTTTTTCTATCATAAAAATCTTTTTCAATTGGAGAATAAACTGTAATATCATTATTTACTAATTGTAAGAAATCTTTATCTGACGAAACTATAAATACTTTGGATTTATGTTTACTTGCTAGGTGAGTACTTAAATGAGCGATTAAATCATCAGCTTCTGCTTTATCTATAGCTATTGTTTTAACGGGAAGACATTTTAAATAATGTACTAAACGAGATATCTGATTGTATTTAGAAACGTTTTCGTCTTCTAAATCATCAAAGGTATCCCAATTAGTAACTCTTGTTTGATGTCGACCTGATTTATATTCGGGTAATAAGTTCTTCCTATTATTGGAAGAACCTATACCGTCGAATACTAAATAAACTGATGTTGGTTTAATTGTTTGAATTAAGTAACCTAGAGATCTTAAAAACCCTCCTAAACCTCCTATATGTACTCCATCTTGATTTATATAATTTAATACTGCAAAATTTCTTAGAAATAAATTTAATCCATCAACTAGAAGTACTCTAGAATGTTTTGTAAAGGTAGGACCTACCTGTTCTTCTTGAGTAACATTATCAAGAAGTTTAAATAACTCATTTTTATCCATATCTTATTATTCTGGTTCGTTTTCAAAGATGTCATTACCTTCGAATCCTTCTTCTTCCTCATATACATCAAAATCCATACTTCCAAGTACTTTCATCCATTCTTTCGCATGAGCGTCTTTATAGGCTTTAAGTTCTTTTTCTGAATCATTAATGAATCCATGAGGTGTCATAATAATTTTACCTCGAGATTGAACTCCGTTGATATGGTTTTTATCAATTTGAATATTAGTACGTTTAGCAAATTCTACTTGCTTACCATCTTTAATCGCTTTGATTTTAGATGTACCAGCATTCGAAATATTACCAAATGTAACTACAAATGTAGCGTCAAACCACATTGCAAAACCACCTTTATTCATTAATTTTGGTTGACCCATAGGTACTTCAGCTTTTGCTGTCCATACTTTATTGATACAAACTAATGTATTAGTGTATTTTGAACTTTCTTTTCTTGATAATGTAATTTTTTGGTTAACACTGTTTCCAAATTGAGTTGACATTGCGCCTGCATTCCACTCATTATTATTTTTATTTGAACGAACTGATAGTTCACAAGGTATTGAACCAATTGAATCCCACAAAAATAATAAATCATATGGTAAATTACCTTTCTTCTGTTCGTCTAATAAATCTAAAATAAATGCTGCTACGTCTTCAATTGTATGTAAAATTTCTCTATCTACGTAAATAAAATTACCTTCATAATTTAATACTTCACCAGTTGTTTCGTCTACAATTGTTTTTATATCTAACCCCATTTGAACGGCGTGTTCCCAATTCCATTTCATCTCGGTTATAATAAATACAGGTAATACTTTTTGTTTTTGAGCTGCTACTGCTGCTTCAATTAACGCTGTAGTTTTACCTGTATCACTATGACCTCGTAGTAAAACAATATGGCCCTGAGGTATCCCAGGAACAGAAGTTACATCTTGAAACGCTTTAGATAATGGTATCCATTTTTGATCTTTGAATTTAACATTTGAACTTAATAACTTCTTTTCTTTGAATTTATTTAAGTCAAAGTTTCCTTTCAATTCAGCAGATACCGCTGCTGCTAATGATGTGTCTTTCTTTGCCATAAAATTGTTTTATTATTCTTCTTCTTCAAATAATGCGTCAAATTTATTTGCTTTTGCTGCTGGTTTAGCTGCTAAAGTATAATTTTGAGCTGGTTTTTCCCAAGGTAAATCATTTCCTGTTTCTTCAGGATCTGTTGTTGTTGGTTCTTCGTCAATGATAGTTCCTTCTTCAGGTTCTTCTGGTGTTAACCATTCCTGTAAAGCAGCTTTCATTTCATCGAATGAGTACTTTTTGAATTCTTCTAATGGATTTGGTTGTTCTTCTAACCATTTGTTAACTAAATTAACATCATCTGCTAAAGGTGTACTTTTAGTACGAGGCATAATTGTTGATTTATTATACTGTGTACCAGTTACATCTGGTCCTACTGTATTAATAATAATGTCTCTACCTTCTGATACATCTGTAAAGTCTCCGATGTCTTCATTGTCAGCTAAATTTAAGAAGTCCATATATAGCTCCTTACCAAACTGCCATAGTTTAACTCCATTAGCTTCTTCACCTCTTACAATAACAGGTGCAAAAATTCTCATTTTTGGATCTAATTTTTTAGCTAGTCTCCAATTTTCTTTGTCTGAAGTTTGACGTAATTGTTTTGCAAATTCTGCAATTGGATCTTTGTCACCCCATGATAATGGTGAGATCATAACCTTTTTACCTATACCATAGTAAAAGTATAGTTCTGTGAATGGGTTTTTCTTGTTGTACTTATTAGGTACGATTCGAACATTCTGTTTGCCGATTGTTGGCTTCCATCCTGAGTTTTTCTTGTCTGTCTTGTTAGACCCAGGTTTTGCTTGTAGTTTCGCAAGCTTGTTTTTGATTTCTGATAAATCCATAATTATATATTTAGTTTAATTTTGTGGCGTATAACACGGTAATAAAGGCTACTTAAAAAGCCAAGCTAAGGACCAAAATTACTTCTTTAGCTTTGTCGGTTTTATTTTATTGTATCTACGTTAGCGGTTTCTAATATTACGCTGTCTGATACTGTTTTTATTTTAGTTTTTGTTTTACCCCAAAAATTCTTTGACGTTTCAACATAAACTGTATCTGTTTTAATAATTGTTTTTATATTTTTTACTAATTGTTTTAGTAATTGTTTTTCTTGAACTTTACGTTCTATTATTTTTGATGTTGTTGAATCTGTTTTTTTAAAGCATATTTCAGCTTTATTTGTATTAGCTTTACTTTTAGCTATTATATAATCTACTGATGTTGTATCTTTATTAGTGATGTAATATACTTCATCATCTTTTTTCATATCATTACATCCTGTAATAATAAATAAAGATAAAAATATAACAGTAATCTTCATGTTATTGAATTTTGCCTAATTGTTGCAGTAAATTAATTTTAGCAGTTGCTGCAGCTAACGTACTATCTGACTTTCTTAATTGGACCGTCAGCGCATCAATTTTAAGTTCTAGTTTCTCAATTTTAGCAGTTTGTATTTCAATTTGAGTTGTATACATCATTTTACTATCTACATAAAGATAACCTATTGTTATCAATGTTATAAATAATAAAGCCTTAACTGGGTCTTTACTGAACTCTTTGAAACTCACTGGCATAAGTGAAGGTTTTTTAATATCCATTTCTAAAATATTGTTTTTAAAATTTTTATTTAAAACCTGCTTCTATTATAAATATTAGAACCTTTAGCCTAGTTCGATTATTTTGTGAATTTTTGTATTAAGAGTTTTTAGTTCGTTATGTTGGGTTAATAATATACTGTTTCTATATTCTACCCAGTTTATTCTGTAAGATGGATCAAGGACACCTCTATTTAATGATTTAATTAATTCATTAAGTGCGTTTATTGTATATAGAGTGTTTGATTCTTTTTTACGATGTACTAATATAGTATTTTGAGGGATAACGTTAACGTTACCTTGATCTATGTTATAAGTAATAACATATTCACCTGTATTTTGGACATGCAGAACAAAAACTTTGTTATACATTATATCATAAGTTTTAGAAACTTCGTTTATTAATTCGTCAAGCCCTTCTAAAGCTACGAATGTACATAGCAATCTATTATTCACGTCGAATGTATTGAAAATGTGTTGGAAATCATAATTTATCGAATTATACATATCTACCTGATTATTGAAAGTCATAACTATTGCCTATATTCGTTTTAGTTTGTAATTTATATTTATTAAATACTTGTGTTATTTCAGGAATAATGTCCTTTTCAGTTTTATCAAAATCTAATAAAAATGAATCATAAGTATATAATACAATTTTTGTAATTTTTCCTCTTAATATTTTATGAATATCCATTAATATATTCATATTGTTTGAGGTTTCTAGATTTTGAAGGATATAATTAAATAATTTATTAGGATTCATTCCTTCTAATTCGTCTTTCCGATATCTGAATTTAGATATAGGGCAATCATAATACCCTCCATATTGTAATGTATCCCAAGCATCATCTATAAACATTTGAATTTTCTTAAAATATTCTAAATGAGCATATTCACTAAATACACCTCCGTATAATTGTTTGAATGTTAATTCTTTTGCTCTTTTATAATCCACACCATACATTTCAGCAAATGTAGCGTGTATATCTTTTCCTTCAAAATCAAACCCAATTAATTGAGCTGCTAATGTTGGATGATAAGCTGATATGTCTATTTCTATAAATGTATCATTCGCAGGTATAAAACTTGCTCTTGTTTCCTTTTTTAAGGCAGCAAAATTGACATTATTATAGGAATTAGAGGGTCGGCGAGTGGTAGTATAGATATTATACTGGGTATAGATTCTAGAATCCTTAATTGAATAGTAATCATAATTTGTTTCATAATATTTTTCAAATATTGGTTTATTAATTAATATGCCGTTTTGTTCAATTCCAAATAAAGCCAAAGTAACCCGGTTATTATAAAAGTCAAACCATTCTGGTATATGTATTGGAATTAATGGTTTTATTTGGTTATATATGGTTTCACACAGTTCATAGTGTTTTGATACCGGTATAATACGAGAAATATCTTCTTTTAATGGATGTTGGTTTTGTAAATGATGATGAGTAAAAGTTGATGGTGTATCAATATTATTTAATAATAAAACATCATTACATTTTTTAATAGGAAAATAATATAGGAATCGTTTTTTATTCCTAACCCATAATTCGGGTATATCTTTTAAAATACTTTCAACGTGTGATTTTTTTATAGATAAAGTTTCACTATGGTCTATACAAATTAAATAACCTTTAGTATCATCAAACGGTCTAATATAAACTAATGATACTTTATTTAATACTGGATGAACATTTGGATTAAACGAAATTACTTCTACAAACGCTTTTTGAGTTTTGCGATTATATAAGACTTTAAGTTGTTCTAATGTTTCAATAATATAATACATAACCTATTTTAGATTATAATATACTAAATAAAAATTAGACTGCCAAATTTTAATTATAATATTTTGTAAAGTCGAATTTTAGATAAGAATCAAATTGAGGTAATTTAAGATTTTCTATAGTTAATAAAACTATATTACGATTAACTCTAGCTACTTGTTCTTTATTGCCTGTTAAATTCCAAGGAATATCAAATGGTTGATATAACGACCAAAGTATATCTTCTGATTTAGATGCTAGTTTATCAAATGTATTTTTATCTATTTCAATATAAATAATTTCATTTGTTTTCTTGCAAAAATATCGTCTATACTCGCCTGTCTGATAGTCTGACATAGTGGGTACATTAGGGTTATATACTGGTTTATATATAGTATTTAACGGAAGTTTTACGGTGTTATTATATATAGGGTCGCCTAAAGTTATTACTTCAGGTAATAAAACACTAGTTGTTGAAACTTCAATTAGTTTAGTTAATTCTAAAACTGGGTTATCATCTGGAGTGCGTCCTGAAAATACCTGGCCTGTAGAAGTAGTAAAATAATAGCCTACGTAAGGTTGACCAGTTGTTTCAACTTGGAATTCTCCTCCGTTAGTATGTAAATTAGGTGTTATTTGTGATAGTGGGAAATACATTAGTTATATTCTCCTTTTAATATTTTATTATATATATCTAAAGCGTAACCTTGACGTTGTTTAATAGTAGTTCTTTCAGAACGTTCATAAAATTTATCAAAAACATCAGCAGCAGCTTCAACAGTAGTAGCTTGATTTAAAGCTCGTCTAGCATTAATTTCACTTGAATTTAATTCCTCTATTATAAAGTTTAATTGAGTAGCTAATGATGTATAATTTGGTTTTGATTTTAGTTTATTTTTTCGTGCACCAAGCCATTGTGCTATACCAAAAGTATTTCCATTAGTAGCTAATGTATTTAATTTTGATTCAAATAATAAATTTCCTATTATTCCAGATGTTTGTATATCTGAGTATCCTTTGGATTTAAAAAATTGGACTGCTCTTTTGATATTATCTTTATTAAATCCATTAACGGATTTAGGTAAAATTATATTATTTAATGCTAATTTAGTATTAAAATTATTAAGTGGTTTAGTTACTGTTTTAGGTAATGATAATGATTCAATATTAGTATCCCAAGAATTATTTTGAATAGTATGAGTAACACTTCTGATTAAGAAACTCATTTCTCTATCATAATTTGAGGGTAAGTAATCAGTATCAAGTCTAAATTCTTGATAAATTTTCATGCCTGACATTCCTCTCATTGTTAATGAAACATTAATAGGAATAAATCCTGTTGATGTATTAGGAAGGTGAGTTTTAGAATAACTTAATTGTTGAGCATATGATATAAATGAATTTAAAGTTGAAGTATAAATACTAAAATCTCCATTATTCCATTTTGGTTTATTAGGAGACATACTCATACCTTTAATAAAATTATAATAATCTACTAAAGCTGTAGGGAATTGTTCTTCAAGTGTTGGAGATGTGTTAGCATCTAGATAAGAATCTGAATATGTTTCAAATAAACTACTTGTTAATCCTGCATTTAATCTTGATAATGCTGTAGCATCTTCACCTACTGCTTTTGAACGAGCAGAAGCAGCTATAGTAATCATACTAGCAAACTGAGGTGTTAATTCTGTTTTTAAAGTAAATTCTTTAATAAATCCTGCTGAACCTGAATTTTGAGGATTATATCCATACAAATCGAATTTACCCGGTTTTGTATTAACGTTATATTTTTTATTTGCTAAATTAGCTAATAATGATGTTTTATTCATTAATTGATTTTGATCAATAAATTTAATAGTATTAGTATCATCATCTACTACAGGAACTATATTATTAATACTTCCTAAACTAGAACCAATAGTAAGACCTATTTTTGTAAGAAAATCAATTAATATTACTTTATTACTAGTTAAATTTTTAGATTCTTCTAATAAAGAAATAATATAGTCAAAATTAATATAAATATTCATTAATTGACCGTACGATACATCATTTATTTTTGTTATATATTCTTCAGCTCCTGGTAATATTTTAATTTCTTCTTTATCTATTTCAAAATAACGTTTTATTAAAATTTTACTTGGATCTGTACTAACTTGAGCATCTAAAAAATTTACTAGATTACTTTCAACATCTGTATCTATTTTAATAAGTTTATAAGGTGTTGAACCTTTATATATTAATGGGATAACATCATCTTCTATAACTTTTAAAAAAGCACCAAAACGGATATAAAAAGAAGGTCCATTATTTTTTCCTTCCCAATTTACTCTACATAAATCTATTAACTCATTATTACTTAAATAAGTAGTACTACGTCCTTCTTTTTCATAATCTATTAATTCTTTTAATTTATTAAAACGAGCATGAATATTACTTTTATTTGGATAAGGATCATATGATGATTTAACATCAGTAGGTGTAGGAGCGTATGATGTATTTTGTTTTTGTTGTTGTTCTTTTTTTAATTTATCTTGAGTTATTAAAGGAGAATTAGGAAGATTAACTGGATCTACAGTTAAAATATTTGTTTTAAGAGATTCAATAACATCACCTATACTTCTAACAATTACTGTTATATTATAACTTCCATCTGCTTCGAAAGTCCAGTTAAAATTAACTACTCTTCCTAACATAGCATCAAAGTTTCCACAACTAGAATGTCTTTTTTCTATTATTAAACTTTGTAAACTATCAACATTAGGATCTCTATTAAAAAAATTATCTTCTAATGATTCAGGATTTGTTTGAACTATACCTTCATTATTAACATATATAGTATGACCCCATTCTAATAAAACATAAAATCCTAAACGTAAATATAAAGTATCAATTATTTCAAATTGAGTTCGATTCCATGCTTTAATATTAATAGTAGCAGTTTTTAATGAACCTATATTTTCACTTTTAATTGTAGCTGAGAGAAGACCAGGCATAGCTCTTAAACCATATTCTGTTCCTCCCCATCCATAAGCAAAGTTATTGAATATAGAATTTGAATTAGTATTTAATATACCTCCTTGTAATTGACCTCCAGATTCTTTTACCCCACCAAATAAAACTGCTTTTTTAGCTAATTCGTTTCCTTTTAATCCTAAAGTTTTAACAGTAGGATTATTTAATATGTCTAAATCATTTAAAGAAACAGAAGACATCATTTTTAAAAATGATGAATTTCCTGCTGCATATGATATAATTTGAGGGGTTCTTGGTTCATTAGGATTATAACCAGACGCGAATATTTTCTGACGTGCTGCTATTTGACCTAATATACTTGGGTGAAATCCTTCTCCTAATACATTCATATTAATTATTTAATGCATTATATGCGTTTATAACACTTGCTGGGAATGCTGGTATTCTTAATTGTATTCCATCTGGAATAATTAAACTACCTAAAGTTACTTGAGGGTTAGCTGATGCTATTATCCACCATAAAGAACTATCTTGATAATATTGTTGAGCTAAAACATCAAATCTATCTCCTTGCTGAGTGTAAACATAAATATCCTCAGATGTTAAAGGGATTTCAGGATAGCGTACTGTTTGGTACGCTAACTTTCCTTGAATTTTTGTTTTAGGTATGTTATTATATCTATTCATTAATTATCATAATTGTTATTATCACCTGTTGATAATGCTATAAATCTTTCTGGCCCAAATATTGATACTTGATCACCATAAATTGGATTATTTTCTCCATCACGTCTACCAGTAGATACTCCATCACCTCCATAAGTATTAGTTTGTTTTCTAGGTACAAATGTATGAATTGGAGTAAATGTAAATCCTGTTACTTTAATCATATGAGGTAATTCTTTAACAGATGGATCACTTTGTCCATTATCATTTATTCCTATTTCCCAAGTTGCTTCTTGAGGTATATCATATGTTAATGCTGTTATAAAGCCTGGTTGAGAATATAAATATCCTCCTACAGTAAGCCTAACTAAAGGTCCCCTCATGTATCCATTTCCATTATAGTCAGGCATTAAATTTGAAGCTAAAAAATTTAATTTTTGATACATTGGGATAAGTTCGTCTTTTGATTGAGCGGCTACAGTCCAAGACATATTTATAGTTCTGTCAAAACTATTATAATTATAAAATTTTTCTCCTCTACCTACATATTGTGCTGAGCTCCAATCTGCTGAGTATCCGTCGCTAAATGAATCTATAAGTGCTCTAAAATGCATAAATACTCCAAAATTAGGAGCATCATTATCTATAGCTTCAATTCTAAATTTAACTAAATCATTTACATCTTCATTAGCTACATATTCAGAACGGTATAATGGTTTAGCATTTACTTTGTCTAAAGCGACTGATTTATTAGCACCATTAATTATAGCTCCTTTAGTATAAGAAATAATATTTTTATCACGTCTTCCTGGATCACCTAAAAATACTCTAGTTTCAATAGTTTGGTTATCTCCATTGCTATAACTAGGAGATTTAGATAATATATTTGAATTTTCAATTCCATCTCTTAAACGAGCTCTAAAATCAACTAATCCAGTAACAGTTTTATTTTGATATGTTAGTTGAGCTTCAAGCGCTAACGCCGGGTCAGCTACTATAACTTTATCAGCTCCACCTGGTAATATACCATAAAATTGATTGCGATTCTCAGTATATAACGGATTATTAATACCTGTTCTAAATTTACCTGAAGACGCAAAATCTATAGCTGTTGAACCAATACCTAAAGTAGAACCTGGTCCTCCTGTATATCTTAATATTTCAGTAGAAAAACGTGATATTGAATTTAATTTAAAATCAGTTAGCTGATTTTGTATTTTAGAATCATAAAGAGAAACTAATCTATTACCTATTCCTCCTTCATCAGCTCCTGTAACTTGTATGATAGTATTATTATCTCCATACTTAGGTAATCTACTACCTCCAGGAGTTAATCCTTGTTTATAAAAATGAGAACCAATAGCTGAACCTGCTATTTGAGCTAAAGTATTAGTTGGAGTGTAAGGACCACCATTAATTACTATTCTAGGTAATGAGGCATTATTAGCTTGTGTTCTAACATTTGTTTGAGATAAAACGTTTTGTTTAGCTATAAACAATATACCAGGAGTTGTAGTAAAGAATTTCCCTAAACGCATAACATCTCGACCTGCTGATGATACAATTAATTCTGTACCATTAACTATATTATCGAGAAATCCTGCACTTGTACTAGCAAATGGAATTTGACCGGGTGGAATTTCTTGTTGAACAAAAGGTTGTCCACTATTTCCACCACCTGGTCTATCACTTCCATATTTTAGTGATTTTAGATTGGTGGTTAATGTTAATAAACCCATTATTGAGCTGGATTATCTAAATATTTTGTTAGTGGTGAACTGAATAAATCAAGTTGTGATGGTCTTGGTAATGCGTTGTTATATCCATCATCATATGCAACGTAAGCTGCTGTTACGTCAGTTGGGTAACTTCCATCTAATGAAAATCCAGGTGTATTACCATAAGCATGTAACTTTGATTCTTTAGTTGCACCTACATTTGTTGGAGGAGTTGAACCATTATATTTACTTTGGTTTGAACCTCCTGTTTTTAATTTGTTTAATAAACTCATGATCTTTTATTTTTATTATAAATATTATAATTATGTTGTTTTATAAGTACCCATAGCCATAGCTGTACCTACTTTATTACTGTCTAAATAAACGTTACCACCTAATTGAACAGCAGCTATTAATTCTTTTAATAAACCTACCATTTCTTCTGTTCTACCTAAACTTGTACCACCCATACCTACTACTGTATCTTCTGGTAATGTTTTAATAACAAAATCTTTAGCTGAAATTTCTTTAGTTTTGGATGCTTCATCGGCTGCAACCATAGGTTTAGTAAATAAATTTTTATTTTTCTTATCTATAATTCCAGTACCAACAGCAGTATTAACTCCCATGTCAAGTATATTAGCTCCGGCAAAAGCTAAATCACTATTAAATCCTGATTTAGCTAAATCAAAATTACCAGTAAATAAACCTTTAATTCCTCCCGCTAATATTTTAATTATACCTGAAAGTGTATTGGCTATAATATTTAATGGTTTAACTAATAAAATATCTAAGGCTGGACCTAAAGTTCTAACAGCTGAAATTATACTTTTGAAACCATTAACTAAACTATCTAAATAACCACCGGATGCTAAATCACTAAATAATTCTTGTGCTTGTTCTAAAGCATCATTAAAACTAGTTTGTGCATCAACTTGTTTTTGAGCAGATGCTAAATCTTTTCCTTGTAAAATTCCATTTTCTATAGCTAATGCTCTTCGTTCTAATTCAATTCCTTTTGCTATATTTTTAGAATCATTACTCTTTTTAAGTAAAGCTGCGTCTTCTTTTAATTTAGCAGTATAATTACCTGCGGTTTTATTTATTAATTCTTGTTTATATAATGAATCACCTAATTCATTAGCCGACATACCTAATGATTTAGCTATTGCATCTTGTTGAATTCGATTCATTGAAGCAAAATTAGCCGCATTAATACCTTGGTTAGCTATTTCTTGAGTCAATCCTGCTATATCATTATTTAAAGCATATAAACGAGCAGTTTCTAAATTTAATTGTTTACCTGTTAGTAATTCTGCTTCAAGTTCTGAAGATATTGATGATTCAAAGTCTAATAATGATTCACCTATTTTACTTACTTGATCTAAAGATAATCCTAATTTATTAGCTTGTAATGTTGTTTTTACTAATGAATCTAAATTTCCTCTAAAATTAATTTGGATTAATTTACTTGTTTTAGAGATTTGATCAAATATTTTTCTACCATCTGCTACTATTTTATTCTGATTAGCAAAGGCTGCTATTTGATTATAAACAATATCTAAACCTTGTTCTGCGTCTTTATTACTTACAGCTAATGTTGATTGAAAATCTAAAGCAGCTTCAGTAGAAATACCTATCTGTTTAGTTAACATTATTTGAGCATCAATTTGATTATTAGTAGCGATTGTAGAAAATTCAGTTAATTGAGATAATTCATTAAATGCATCTACTATTTTTTGAGTACTTTGTAAACTAGAATCTAAATTACCTTTAAGATTTTTTAAATTAGTATATATACCATCGGCTGCATCTTTACTTATACTAAGATTTTTGGCTATATCTGTTACTCGTTTATCAGCTGCTACCATAGCATCTAAGAAAAATTTAGCTGCTGATAATAAAGCGGCTATCCATAATGGTCCTTCTAAAAATCCAGTCATACTACTTCCTAAGGATTTAAATCCAGTTAATAAAGCACTAGTATTTTTGCCGGTTTTAGCATTATCTATTACTTGTTGTCTTGCTGCTTCTGCTGCTTTTTCAAAAGGTTCTGAAAATTTTCTTAATATTGGGATATCACTGACTATTTTAGATAAATTACCAAAAAATTTAGTTGATTTATCTAATTTAGCAGAAGAATCAGCTATTTCTCCAAATATATCAGCTAATTTAGATGCATTATCTCTAGCTGCTGTGAGGTTTTGTGCTTGTTTTAATAAATTATTTTGTACTCTGCCGGTTGTTGTTAAAGAAGCATTATATAAATTATTAATTTTTACATTAAGTCTGGTAACTATACTTAATTGTTTACTCTGTTCACTTATCGCTTTTTCAGTAGCTTTAACACTTTTAGCTGCTTCTTTTTGTAAATCAAGTACTTTATTAGCTGATATTTTGATAGTATTATAATCACGACGAATATTAGATAAATAAGACGAAGAATTTCTAAGTTTAGATTCAATAGATTGTGTGGAAATATCTATTGATTTCATAGAATCTTCTATTTCAATAGAAGTACGTAATGTTTCTTTATTTAAACCTTTAAATTCGTCGGCCATTATTAATTATTTTGTTATAAATATCAAAGGCATCTATTTTTTAGATGCCCTTGTACTATATGTAGGTTTTGGGATTGGTATTTTAGGTGCTATTTTTAAATTTTTAATTGATTCGTCAACTACATCCTCTTTTTTAGGAGAATAATGATCTTTTAATTTATTAAATGTAAATTTTCGTAACCATATAGGCATATTATATATTGTATGCCAATCATATCCACCATTACCATGAAATACTATTTCGTGAATTTCGCTAAATAGAATAAATCTATACTCGGGCGTCAGGCCAAAAAAAGTTAATAGTGATAGGAATTTCGATGTCCTCCTCTGCACCGTTAGAATTAGTAACTGATGTTGTTAAATCAATATCAGGTGATATAGAAGCATAATATTGTCTAAACGATCGTGCATCTTTAGCTAACATATAATTGTTAACAAAATCACGAATTGATTTAATTTCTGAATCTCCATTAATTGCTGTTATAATATGACATAATCTTACTACACCATCATTTGAAGCGTCTTTGTTTAATTTTTTTAAACCTTTTAATTCAGCATCAATTTTTTGTTCATCACCATGTGTTAATAATTTAAATGTAATTGTATTACCTGAATCTGGTAGAATATAATTAAACATATTAACACCTTTACTTGATTTTAATTCTGGAGCTAATGGTTTTGGGTTTAATGATGATAAATCTACTGATTGTTCTACTCCATCATAATTAAATTCATATTTTGAACCGTATGCTAAAACACGAGCAGCAATCATTAGTGAATTTTTATCACCTACTAATAATTCATTATAATCAAATTTAGATACAATTAATGATTGTAATAGTTTATCAATAACTACACCTTGTTTAATATATGCTGAGTTAGTAAGAATATCTTCCTCTCTCGCTGTCATATATTTCATTTCAATTTTACCATTAGATAATGGGCTTGTTTCGGGATATAGAACTCCTTGAGATGGTAATTCTATTGTTTCGGTTGGAACCTTAAATTTGTTTTCTTCCATAAGTTATAACTATGTTTATATATATAAATATACAAGAACAAAAGAAGCTTACCATTTCTGGTAAGCTCTTTTTCCTGTATTTCGGGGGAGGGGAAATTAGAAATTTAAAACACAATAATCTGGTTGTACAGTTAAAGTTAAATTTTGGGCTGCTGATTCATTATCCCAGCTATATTCACCAAAATTTGCTTCTGTGATTACAGCTCCTTTAATGATCCATTCTGATACGATATCACCTACTGGACCGATAACGTCGAATGTTAAGTCTTTCTTATAGAAATCACTATAACCATCTCTACCTGTTACTGATTCGTGATGTAGACGTACCCATTCCATTACTGCCTGAGCTCCTGAAGGAGTGATAGGATCAAATAATGTCATTGTGATAGGACCCCATTTGCTTTTACCTTTAACGAAACGTTGTACGTTAATGTGGTTTAATACTACTGTATCCTGTGTTAATGTTACTGCACTTACACCTTTAATGATATATGCTGGAATACCATCCATATACATTATAAAGCGGTTTTGTTGCTTTGGCTCAAATGCTGTAAAGAATATTTCGTTTGGATCTAAAATTGCCATGTTGTTATTTATTTGTTTCTTATAAATACATTAAATTTGGATTTTTCTTAATTTTTTATTATATTTATCAACGTAACATTGTTTAAACCTAAATTAAATAATAATGGCTAGACCTAAAAAAGAAAAAGTAGATAATATATGTAAAAATTGTAATAATGATTTTAAGACTATACCATCTTTAAAACGAGATTTTTGTACTAACTTATGTGCTCAACAATATAAAGGTAAAGATAAATCATGGTTAATTAAAAGAGAAAAAACATGTTTAGATAAATATGGGAATAAAAATGCATTTGCTTCAGAACAAGTTCAATTAACCTATAAAAATAATTTAATGAAAAAATATGGAGTTGATAATCCATTTTTAGTTAAAGAATTTAAGGATAAAGCTCAAAATTCTATATATGATAAATATGGTTCA
>Ga0209668_10000410_pt1 | contig 17600 bp, 17 predicted proteins | sample FrelakmetPLP11PL_FD_187150 | JGI IMG/M metagenome (GOLD analysis project Ga0209668, IMG submission 187150) | Freshwater lake sediment microbial communities from the University of Notre Dame, USA, for methane emissions studies - PLP11 PL (SPAdes)... | ecosystem: Environmental > Aquatic >... | reverse complement strand
CTCCTCCTCATCGTGAGTGACCCGGGTGCACGAGGGCTGCGGACAGCCACCCGGATTATCGATATTGCCCTCGAGCTTGGCATCAGCCGTTCTGCCATGCACCTTGTTTTTAACAGGTATAAAAGTGGCATTGCCCCGGCGGGTGCTTTTGAGGATGTTCCCCTTGCAGTGGTCCCCTATGACCCTGCGGTGGAGGCTGCTGACCTCGCGGCAACACCCGTCTCACTGGTCCCGGATGGCAGCCCTGCAAAAGAGGCGGTGAGGGAAATGGCACTAAAAATGATTGAATTTGCTGATAAAAAAGAAAAAGAACGGGTAAAATAACCCTTATCGAGGACCTTTTATTACAGCGGGACCAATGGAATGGTTTCCCGCAGGACCCCTTCCTGGTCCTTCAGGTGTAAATCCGGACCTGGAATGATTATAACTCATCTTCATCTGGTGGCACTGGTATAGTGACCGTAACAAATCCATATAATAGAACGGAATCATACGATTGGTATGGAATCCTCTGAGCGGGAAGATTATCTCGAGGCAGTACTGGTGAGGCAACTTGCTGCACAGCCCCCTCCTTCTGCAAAAGATATCGCAGAAGACCTTCACCAGGGAGAGGATACCGTATCAGCGAACTTAAAAAGCCTTGAAAACCAGGGGGATCTTGTTTTCAACGAAAAACGGGCTATAATTCTCACGGGACAGGGACACAGCATTGCAGAACGCGTGCTGAAAAAACATCGCGTTCTGCAATGTTTCCTCGGGGAGATCCTTGGGATGGATGATAATGCAGCATCGGACGAGGCATGTATACTCGAGCATTCCATATCTGATACTGCAATCAGCCGGATAGGTAATTACGTTAACAAAGCAGGTTCCCGGAGAAGCTCGCACTGGGGAAATACTCCCTGTTATAAGTCAATGACAAAAAATAATCCGAAACCCCATAATCAAGTGTCAATTCCCGGATCACATCCGGCATCTCCCATCTCCACCTGCAGCTCGCTCATAGATGCGATGGAGTCCGTACCCCTCACCGTTATGGGAATCACTGGTGGTGACCATCTTCACCGTCTGATCGATCTTGGTATAATTCCAGGGGAAGTCGTAATTCTCCGGAGAAGACTGCATAACAATGCAGTTGTCCTCCAGGTTAAGGAATGTGACATTGCTTTATCGCCTGAGATTGCGGGGACCATTCTTGTGGAGAACATGGAATGAAGATCGGGCTTATCGGGAACCCGAATGTCGGAAAATCCCTGATTTTTAACCAGTTGACCGGTCTCGGTGTAGAGGTGAGTAATTACCCGGGTACCACGGTTGGGCTTGAAAAAGGACATGTCTGCTACCAGCGTGAAAAATTTGAAGTCTGTGATCTACCAGGAATTTATTCTCTTGACGGGGATTCCGATGAAGAGAAACTCGTCAACGGCATGCTGGAACGACATGAACTTGACCTGGTAATAGCGATCCTGGATGCAGTCCACCTCGAAAGAACCCTGTACCTGTTCCTGCAGGTGGCGGAATACGGCCTTCCTCTTCTGGTTGTCCTGAATATGGTGGATGAGGCAGAAAAATTCGGAATATCAGTCGATTCATCTGAATTATCAAAAATTCTTGGTTGCCCGGTGATTATGACCGCAGCGATTCACGGAAGGGGCACTGACCAGATCCTCCCTTCTGCGCTGAGTTCTGCATGCCCGGCCAGTCTTACAGTCGATTATGACCATCACATAGAAGCTGCCGTACGAAGTATTATGGGTAACTTTCCGGTTTCCAGGCCTGCGGCCCTCCTGACACTCGAAGGGATTGGGGCAGACCAGGAAATTCTTGATACATCTGCCGCGATTGCATCCGAGATTGAAAACCGGCATAAAATGTCCCCACGCCAGATTATATCCGCGAACCGTCACCATTTTGCCGAGCAGATTGCTGACCGTGTTATTACGGTCAGGCAGAAGAAAACCGGGTTTGACCTGGACCGGCTCCTGACCAAAGGAATCCCGGGAATACCCATCATGGCAGCGATCCTTATCGGGATCCTGCTCCTGGTATTCATGATTGGGTCAAGGCTTGAAGGGATTATTGTTGCCTTCTTCAATACCTATCTTGTTCAACCGCTCCTGACACTTGGCCTTCCACCGCTCCTGCAGCAGGTATCAATTTCGGTACTGCTCGGGCTCCAGGCGGGTATCGGGATCGCGTTCCCCTTCATTTTTACGTTCTACATATTCATTTCACTGCTAGAGGACTCCGGTTACATGACACGAGCGGCGTTCCTGGCTGACCAGGCCATGCACAGGGTTGGCCTGCATGGCCAGGCTATAATTCCCATGATTCTTGGATTTGGCTGCACTGTGCCTGCGGTGATGAGCCTCCGGCTCCTCGCATCACGCCGTGAGCGTTTTATCGCTTCGTTCCTGGTGACCATGATACCGTGCTCTGCGAGGACGGTGATTATCGCGGGTGTGGTCGCAACTTTTGTTGGTATATGGTGGGCTCTCTCAATTTACCTGATAGTATTCATTCTTATCGTGATTACCGGGCTGTTCCTCTCCCGGATTACACCAGGGGAACGGTTCGGAATGATTATGGAAATGGCACCGCTCCGTGCGCCGCAGGCTGCAAATGTTGTAAAAAAGTCATGGAGAAAAATATCAGAATTTCTCACCATTGCGATGCCATTGCTGATAATAAGCAGTATTATCCTCGGGTTGCTGCAATATTACGGGATAATTAACGCATTTCAGAATTTTATTGCGCCATTTTCAACCATGGTACTCGGACTTCCTGCCTATGCAACAACAGCCCTGATGTTCGGGATCCTACGGAAGGAGATGGCACTTGGTGCATTGGTTGTCCTTGCCGGTACCCCGGCACTGAATACCGTGATGACCCAGGTCCAGCTGTATACCTGGGCAATTATCAGTGTCCTGTTTGTCCCGTGTATTTCAACGATTGCCGTGCTCTACCGGCAGGTCGGGCTGAAGACGGTGGTCCTGGTTACAACCTATACAGTGATTCTCGGCTTGGCCATTGGTGCCGGTATTCACCTGGCTTTTCCCTGATCTCCGTCATGTTTTTTCCTGAAAGCAATTTTTGCCTGAACGTTTGAAGGCATAAGTGACAATATGAAACCAGTGATAACCCTTTTGTCGGGTTACAGGAGTTAACCGCTCCTGAAACTGGACTACATGATCTTAAAAAAATAAAAATATTATAGAAATTTACATTTTTGCGACTTTATCCATTTTCAGCACTTTCTTTGCGACAATGAATACAACAAGTGCGACAATAATAAAGTAAATCAGATCTGAAAGGAACGGACCCCAGCCTATTACCAACGGACCAATGACATATGTGGCGGTTTTCCAGGCCCCTCCGGGAATTAATACTGCGATAACAGGCATAATCAGGTTATCTACAAACGACTTGACAAGGGCTGATGCCGCGACACCAATTATGAAGGCAATCGCGAGGCCAATGATCTTATATTCCTGGAGAAATTCCATAAACTCTGACATAAAACTCATGCTTTTTTCACATCCTCTATAAAAATACCTATCTTTTTTACCATATAATAAAAATTCGGTAGTTCTGTCCCTGGAAGCCGTTATGTCTGTTCAGGAATGAAAAAAACCAGTTATTGGATTCAAAATATATCCGGGGGATGGTGGTTAAGTTCGCAATAAGGAACCGGCCCTATTTTCCAGGGTCCGCCCCTCAATAACCCATATCGGGGTATTTTAATACCGTAAGTAACGTCGGGAGGGATGAATGACTTTAATCTTAATTTTTTTCCTGATTCGTATCTCTGTATGTCCTCTTATCCCAGGTGAAAATCTTGATAAATCTCCCCGCACTGGTTAACATCCAGAGACCGCTTTTTAAGACCGCCACTTTAGCACCCATGGTCCTTCCTTCCATTGAATCTGAAACTTCTTTTAGGCATGTCGGGATTGGCAGGTGCTGGGGGCAGATTTTTTCACATTTCCCACAATTACGGCAGAGTCCTGCATATGACCTGTCCCCGAGAACCCCCCCATGACGTGTGAGATAGTGAAAAGCATATTCACGACGATGTCCGAACATTGATGCCCCGTTGTAGAGGGCAAAGCATTCAGGAATATTTACACCAGCGGGACACGGCATGCAATAACCGCAACCGGTGCATCCCACTTTCATCAGGCTGGTGTACGTGTCCCGTACTCTTGCGATGAGGGCAAGCTCTCCGGGGGATAGAGAACCGGGTTCAGCCTCTCCCGCTACCCTTAAATTTTCGTCTATATGGGACTCGAGGTTCATCCCTGACAGGACAACGGTTACCTCCGGATGGTCCCAGACAAACCTGAGCCCCCATTCTGCCGGACTCCGCCGGACAGGTGCTTCGTTCCAGATATTTTCGACCTGGACCGGGACATTTCCTGCAAGGCTACCTCCGCGGAGAGGTTCCATGACCATCACCGCAAGGTGTTTTAATGCGGCATATTTCAGTCCTTCAGTCCCGGCCTGGATCCTCTCATCAAGAAAATTGTACTGTATCTGGCAGAATTCCCAGTCATAGGCATCGACAATTTTTCGAAAGGTATTCAGGTTTCCATGAAATGAAAATCCGGCATTGATAATTTTGCCTGCCAATTTTGCCTGATCAAGGAATTCGAGCACTCCAAGACTGAGCATCTTATCCCAGCTCTCCTGTGCAAGGCTGTGAAGGAGGTAATAATCAATATGACCCGTTTTCAGCTTCACCAGTTGTCCATCAAGGATATGTTCCATATCCTCCCTGGATTTTACCGACCAGGGTGGTAACTTGGTAGCAATCCGGACTTTTTCCCGGTACCCGTCAGCAAGTGCACGACCAAGCAGGGTTTCGCTCCTGCCCAGGTGGTATGCCGGTGCAGTATCAAGGTAATTGATTCCGTTGTCAATCGCGTAACGGATCTGGCGGATCGCCCGCTCCTCGTCTATCGTATGAGTCCGGGTCATTGGCAGGCGCATACAGCCAAATCCAAGTATTGATAATGTATCCTTGGTTTTTGGGACAATCCGGTATAACATCGTTATTTACCCTTATTGATGGAAATCATCAGTGAACTCTCCTCAAAGACTATTAATGACAGCGATCCCCGGGTATCCCCCGTTGTCCTATCCTTGTACAGGTGCTTTTGGAAAAAAGAAAAAACCGGGGGAAGCCCCTGGTCCGGAATCTTATGCGAACATTGCACCGAAGGTGCTGATCATCCGCTGCCGGTCGAAGTCGGCTTCAACTTTTTCAATTGCAGCGAGGAGGTCCTCATGGGTAACGTGATCATGTTCTTTTCTTATCGCAAACATACCCGCCTCCATCACGATAGCCCTGAGGTCCGCCCCGTTTTTCCCATCGGTAAGTCGGGCAACTTCAGAGAGCCTCACCGATTCATCGAGGTTCATGTCGCGGACATGGACATTCAGGATTGCGAGTCTGCCATCGGCGTCCGGGAGTGGGATCTCGATAATGCGATCGAAACGTCCTGGCCGGAGGAGGGCCCGGTCAAGGATATCAATCCTGTTCGTCGCCCCGATGATCTTTACATCCCCCCTGCGTTCAAAACCGTCCATCCCTGCAAGGAGCTGCATGAGTGTCCTCTGCACCTCGCGGTCTCCCGACGTTGTAGCCTCGGTCCGGGATGCCCCGATTGCATCTATCTCATCAATAAAGATTATTGTCGGGGATTTTTGTTTCGCAAGATCGAACAGCTCCCGGACCAGCCTTGCTCCCTCGCCTATATATTTCTGGACGAGCTCTGACCCGACAACACGCAGGAAATGCGCATTTGTTTCATGCGCAACTGCTCGTGCAAGAAGGGTTTTTCCTGTCCCTGGTGGGCCATGGAGAAGAACTCCTTTCGGGGGCTCTATCCCGATTTTCTCGAAGAGGTCAGGCCGTTTCAGGGGAAGTTCAACTGCTTCTTTAATTTCAGTGATCTGTTGCTCAAGGCCTCCGATGTCACTGTAACTCTCCATGGGAGTCTCAACAATCTCCATCCCATAGACCTGTGAATCAAAACTGCTTGGCAGAATATCGACCACTGCAAGTGACTGCTGGTTCAGGGTGCACCGTGAGCCCGGCTTGAGTTTATCCTGGTCGATACACAGTGAGCTCCTTACAAGAAAACGAGGGCCTGCACTGCTTCTAACAATAACACGGTTGTTATCAATAATATCCGTTATCGTTCCAACTACCAGCGGAGGACTCCGGAGTTGTTCAATCTCGCTCTTTAACTTCCTTACTTCCCGTTCGTAACGTATTTTCTGAGTTTCAATATAACGTTTATCTGATTCAATCTGGCGCAGTTGCTCGCGAAGTTCCAGGTTGCGTGATTCCATGCTTGTTACCCGTTCCAGCAGGTACCGGTATAATTCTTCCGGGTTTTGCGGCTCCGGTGGCTGGCGGGCAGTCTCTGCCATCTGTTTGCCTCAAATAGATATATAGGGAAAAATGACTATAAAGATGTTTGCGACTATGCAGTGCGAATTATGTGGCGAAAATGCACGCGCTTTGAAAAATGTCAGGATCGAGAGCGCGGAACTCAGGGTCTGTCCCAAGTGCGAACATTATGGTGTTGAAATCCAGCAACCCCATAGGACAACTCCAAGACCTGGTACTGGTCGCAGGCCCGCAAATGCTCCGCCTTTACCCCATCCCGTTGTAAAAACACGGCGTGATATGTTTGACATGATAGAAGGGGAAATTGTCGATGATTATGGTGAACGGATCAAGCATGCCCGCATGCAAAGGGGCTGGACGCAGAAAGACCTCGCCATGGAGCTGAAAGTAAGGGAACTATTAATTAAAAAGATTGAAAATGGCGACCTGATCCCCGAAGATGACGTGCGCAGGATGCTTGAAAAAAAACTTGAGATCCGTCTCCTCGATATTCCGGAAGACGAGAGTGGAAAGAAAAAAACCGGGAATGTTATACCCACGCTCGGGGATGTCATTTCTATTAAAAAGGTTAAAAAATAGATATTTCTCTCATTTTTAGAATGTGGGCAGATAGAAGCCATGTAACCCAGATCCATCCCGGAATTGTAACATTTTTTACTAGCGTTTTCAAAGAAGGACCACGTTATTTAAATACCGGTAATGCTCAGATTAAAAGCAATGTGTGGTGAATGTTTTTTTGCCCGTGAATGTCTTTATCACGACCAGCAGAGCACATCCACGATGCATGAAATCCGGTAGTCCTTTGAAGGGACTCTGTTTTAACCGAACTATTCCACCAGCAGGTGCTGTGAAAAACATATCAGCAATTCCTGGGTATTATCGATATTTCTTAAGTTTTAGGTATCTCCCATACTGAACGGGACAAGATCTTGACCGTTCCAGCAGGGGAGGAGGATTACTATGAGAGGGAAAGATATTCGTCTTGAACGTATCATGAACCGTAACACAAGAAAGACCATCATCGTCCCGATGGACCATGGTGTTACGAACGGGCCGATAGAAGGCCTGATCGATCTTGGTAACGCAGTCGACCTGGTTGCAGAAGGAGGAGCCAATGCTGTGCTGGGCCATATGGGCCTTGCCTTATACGGCCACCGGAAAACCGGTCGTGATATAGGACTCATCCTTCATCTTTCGGCAAGCACATCGATCGGACCTGACCCCAACGAGAAAGTCCTGATCAACACGGTTCAGAATGCATTGAAAATGGGGGCCGATGCGGTGTCGATGCATGTAAATATCGGGGCTGATTCGGAAGCAGTGATGCTTTCAGACCTGGGAAAAATTGCGGTAGACTGCATGGAATGGGGTATGCCGCTTTTAGCGATGATGTACCCGAGAGGCAGGAAGATCACAGATGAGCATGGTGTTGAGCAGGTGAAGCTGGCTGCCCGGGTGGCAGCAGAGCTCGGTGCAGATATTGTAAAAACCTTGTACACGGGTGACCCTGACAGCTTCCGTGAAGTAACCCGGGGTTGCCCGGTACCCGTTGTAGTTGCCGGCGGACAGAAGACCGACGACCGCTCGACACTCGAATTAATTGAAGGGGCAATGGAAGGTGGGGCCGCCGGTCTCTCGATCGGGAGGAACGCCTTCCAGCACCGAAACCCGGCACAGTTTGTCCACGCTGCGGCAATGATTGTTCATGAGCGGAAAAGCGTTGACGAAGCACTGAAATCACTTATATAAGTCATTTTGAATGCCGGATGTAAAGGATTACATAACATATGGAAAAGATGTAAAAAAAACAAGGAGTGGAATTGCGTCATGATTGGTAAGGATATCAGGATAGAAAGGATAATGGACCGGAATACGGGTAGGGCTGTCATTGTGCCGATGGACCATGGGTTTACCCTGGGACAGATCGACGGGCTCCTTGATATGACAAAAATCATATCCGAGGTATCGGAAGGCGGGGCAAATGCAATCGTACTGCACAAAGGTCTTGTAAAACGCGGCCACAGGAAACGAGGGCGCGATATCGGGCTTATTGTACACCTTTCGGCAAGCACCTCCCTAAACCCGGACCCGAATGACAAGGTCCTCATCTGTACAGTTGAGGAGGCCGTTGCACTGGGGGCAGACGGGGTATCAATCCATATCAATCTCGGCGCCCCACAGGAATCGAGAATGATCGAATCTTCCGGGAAGATCGTAAAAGACTGTAACCGCTGGGGTATGCCACTCCTCGTCATGATCTACCCAAGAGGGAAGGGTATTGATCCCAATTCGCCTCAAGCCATCGGTCACTGTGTAAGGGTTGCCGAGGAACTTGGGGCAGACCTGATCAAGACAAATTACCCGGGAGACCCTGTCTCGTTTAAAAGAATTACTGACGCCTGCTCAGTCCCGGTAATGGTTGCCGGTGGTGAGAAGATGGGGGATTTGGATTCATTAAAGATGATCCGCGAATCGGTCCATGCCGGTGGCGCGGGAGTATGTGTCGGCCGCAATGCGTTTCAGAGGGACTCTCCCCGTGGTTTTGTAAAAGCACTCGGGCTCGTGGTCCATGATGACCTGGAACCCGCCCTCGCATTGGAGCGGTCCGGATGAAGGAGTTCTGGGTGGACTGCAGGCCCTGGAACAAAAGTATTGCGACAACAGCAATTGAGAGTGGTGCTGATACCCTGGTTCTTGACCAGGCAAAATCCGGTCGTGAACTGGGGAGGGTCCGTACCGTCGCACCCGACGGGGACCTTATCCCCGACAGGGATGTATTCATCTGCAGGATACGGGACAAGGCTACTGAAACCGAGGCAGTTGCATTGTCACGGAAGGGATACGTGATCGTTGAAACGGAAGACTGGAATGTGATCCCGCTCGAGAACCTGGTTTCAATGTCAGACCACATTATCGCCCTTGTAAATGACCTTGAATCAGCAGAAATGGCCCTGAATGTTCTTGAAAAGGGAGTCTGCGGTATTCTGCTCTCTACAAAGGACACTGCTGTCATCAGGAAGGTTGCATCACTTCTTAAGTCCGGGACACCACCGGTTGAAATAGTTCCCCTGACCATCACCAGGATTACCCCTGCAGGGATGGGTGACCGGGTCTGTGTTGATACCTGTTCACTATTGTCTGACAGTGAAGGGATGCTTATTGGCAATACATCGGCCGGTGCATTTCTTGTCCACGCGGAAACTCTTGAAAACCCGTATGTTGCTCCACGACCATTCCGGATAAATGCCGGGGCTGTTCATGCCTACGCTACAATGCCCGGAGGAAAAACCGCCTACCTGTCGGACCTTGTTGCTGGTGACAGGGTACTGATTTCGGACTCCGGGGGAGCGACAAAGGAGGCGACGGTGGGCAGGGTAAAGATTGAACTGCGCCCGCTCCTGCTGATCGAGGCCGAGTACCCGGGGAGAAAAGTCAGTGCCATCCTCCAGAATGCCGAGACTATCCGCCTGGTACGTGAAGATGGGAGTGCCTGTTCTGTCGCCTCCTTAAAAGCCGGGGATATCGTAATGGGGACGGTAACAGAAAGCGGTCGTCATTTCGGTGTTGCCGTGAAAGAGCATATTATCGAAAAATAAAGATGGAATGTATCATGGTAACGAATACGAGCCCGTTTGGTTGTTATTCTGATAAATCCCGGGACCTGCCACGATGAAAGTTGGTATTATCGGAGGGACCGGAAAGATGGGGGGCCTGTTTTCCAGGGTATTCGAACGGGCGGGAGACGAAGTAGCATGTTCCGGAAGGAATACCCGGATTACCGCAATGGATATTGCAGCCAAATCCGATCTCATTATCATTTCTGTCCCGATCCATGCCACGGCAGAAGTTATCCGGAATATTGCGCCCCATCTTAGTGAATCACAGGTCATTTGTGACCTGACCTCGCTCAAGGTCTTCCCGGTCAGGGAGATGCTCTGTTCAAGGGCGCAAGTCATCGGGCTCCACCCGATGTTCGGGCCATCAGTCCGGACGCTGGAACAACAAACGATCATTGTCACCCCGGCGCGTTACAGCCAGGAGGCCCTTGATCGGTTGACCGGCATCTTTCTGAGGGAAGGTGCGAGGACCACGATCACTACCCCCGAGGCACATGACCGGATGATGGCGGTTGTCCAGGGACTGACACATTTCGTCACGCTCAGCATGGCTGAGACGATGCGGAGAATCGGAATTACACCGGCCGAAACTGAACCATTTATGAGCCCCGTATACCAGATAGAGACCGGTCTTGTGGGACGGCTCCTTTCGCAGGACCCGGGTTTATATGGTGATATGCTCCGGATGAACCCTTTCGTGCCGGCCGTACTTGAAGCATGTGAAAATGCGGTCAGGGATGTGAAGAGTAGCGTGTTATCAGGAGAAAGCGGTCTGTTTGAGCAACTTTTTACCCGGAATACCGAGCATTTCGGGAATTATTGTACCGAAGCGTCATCTCTTACTGATTCCCTGATCGAAGCGATGGTGAAACGATGACCCTGTTCGCACTCGGGCCGGAAGGAACGTTCAGCCATGAAGTAGCCTGCAAGCTGGTTCCCCCTGGAGAAGTCCAGCTCCTTCCGGCCATCGGCACAGTTCTTTCTTCTGTGGAGCAGGGCCTGGGTGAAGGTGTGATCCCTGTTGAAAATAGCGAAGCTGGAGGGGTAGGTCCTACCCTGGACGGGCTTTTACGGTACGATATTTTCATAACGGCGGAAATATATATTGAAGTCCATCATTATCTGGCATCGTTTCTCCCAATTGATAAGGTATCGGTCATCTACGCCCATCCCCAGACCAGTGAACAGTGCAGTGAATTCCTCGATAACCTTGGTATCGAGATAATCCCTACAAAAAGTAATGCCGCGAGTGCCATTGAATTATTGGCGGACCGGATGGGAGCAGCGGTGGTGTCCAGGAAGATTTCCGAGATCTATGATCTGCCGGTAATAGTTTCCCAGATAGAGAACAATTTGCACAATGTGACGCGGTTTTTCCGGGTTTCATCTATCCCGTACCAGGAATCCCGGCCGGAAAAATGCAGCATTGTCGTTGACCCGGCAATCGACCGGCCCGGGCTTCTTTACGAGTTACTAGGGGTGTTTGAAAGACGCAGGATTAACCTCTGCAGGATCGAGTCGCGCCCATCGAAAAGGGGAATCGGAAGTTACGTTTTTTTCATGGACATTACAACCTCACCCGGGTACGAGGAGTCCCTTGGTGAACTAGAGGGGCTGACAACTATCAAGCGGCTTGGCTGTTATAAACGCCTGGAGGTGCACCCGTGAATATTACTCTCCCGAAACTTAAGGAGTGCGAGTTCCGAGTGACTGCCCCCGCTTCAAAAAGTTACACCCACCGTGCACTTATTATTGCAGCGATGGCCAACGGCATTTCAGAAATAAAAAATCCCCTTGATTCAGGAGATACGCGTGTCACCTGCAGGGCACTCCGGGCACTTGGTACTGAGATACACGAAGAACCCGGACTGCTTCGCATCAGGGGTTGTTCCGGGCATTTCACAGGGAAGAAATTGATGACCCTCGATATGGAAAACTCTGGGACCAGCCTCAGGCTCCTGGTGGCAGCAACATTACTGTGCAGACAACCGGTAATTTTTACCGGAAGTCCCCGGATGCAGGAGCGTCCTGTTGGAGATCTCGTTGAAGCTCTCAATTCCATCGGTGGCCGGATCAGCTATCTTGGTAAGACTGGCTATCCTCCGGTCCGTGTTGAAGGTACGATCCGGGGTGGGGTGGTTTCAATTCCCGGTACTATCAGCAGCCAGTTTATTTCAGCACTGATGATCCCGGGGCCTTATGCTGAATCCGATCTCGAAGTCCTTGTTACCGGGGATATAGCGTCGAGGTCCTACCTTGATATTACCGCAGACTGCATGGAAACATTCGGGGTTAAACCAGGACGCGAGGGATACCACAGGTTCATGATCAGGTCAGGTACGGGTTATCAAGCCCGGAACTATACCATTGAAGGTGACTACTCATCAGCATCGTACTTTTTTGCAATAGCAGCAGTTACCGGGGGTCGGGTGGAAGTGGGGGGTCTCAACCCGGGATCGGTCCAGGGTGATCGGATGTTCGTCGAAGCACTGGGCCGCATGGGGTGCAGCGTGACATACCAGGCAAATAGTATCATGGTTGTGAGTACTGGAGATCTTACGGGAATCACGATGGATATGTCTTCATCTCCTGACACGGTACAGACACTTTGTATGGTTGCAGCCATGGCATCCACACCATCTTATATTACCGGGATCTCCCACCTGAAATACAAGGAGAGTGACAGGCTTATCGCAACGGTTGACCTCCTGAACGGACTCGGGGGTAACGCACAGATGACAGAAGACGGCATTAGTATTACACCCGTTCCACTTCATGGCGGGGTAATTGACCCGGGAAATGACCACCGGACCGCAATGAGTGCTGCAGTACTCGCACTTACACGCGGGGATATCACTATCCGGAATGCTGATTGCGTGGATAAGTCATTTCCACATTTCTTTGATATTATCAGGAGGATTGCACTGGAATGATGTGGTATGAATCAATGATAACGGAGGAAGCAGTATGGTAAGAATAGTTCTCACCGGGTTTCGGGGGACAGGTAAGACAAGGGTCGGGGAACTCCTTGCACATATGCTCGGCGTGCCGTTTTTTGATACGGATGCCCTTATCGAAAAACGTGTAGGGATGACAATATATGAAATATTCCAGAAGCATGGGGAGGAATATTTCCGGAAGAAGGAATGTGAAACAATTGCCTCCCTTAAACTGGCAGATTCTGTGGTCAGTACGGGTGGAGGGGCAATCATGAATCCATCCAACGTGACCGCACTCCGGCAGGGGAGCACCGTTTTCCTTCTCACCGCTGATGACCGGACTGTTGAACAGAGGATCTCTCGCACAGAACGTCCTTCACTCACGAAGCTTCCGCTCAGGGAGGAGATCCATGAGCTCCAGGCCATCAGGAGACCGTTTTATATCGCGTCAGCAGATTTTTGCATCAATACAACTCGTAAAAATGCAAATGAGACGGCCCTTGTACTACGCCACATACTGGCAGAGGGGACATTAACGCTTAAGGATGCAACCAGCCTCCTTTCATTTGTGAGGAGGACCCCGATTGCCCCGGAGGAGGCTGATGCACTTGAACTTACTCTCACATCTCCAGGCCGGGACCCCCTTACCCGGATATATGCTGTTGCTGGAAACCCGTGTAACCATAGTCTTTCCCCCATCCTTTTCAACCGGCTGTTCTCTCAATACCGCATGAATTGCCATTACACGAGGTTATGCTGGCCTGATTTCGGGGAAATCATCAGGGAGGCAAAAAAAACAGACATCAGGGGGCTCTCCGTTACTGTCCCGTTTAAAAAAGAAGCCCTGGACTATATCGGGGAAGCAGATGAACACGTGAAGGCAATCGGTGCTGCGAATACACTTGTTATGTGCGAAGGTACGATTTTCGGATTTAATACTGACTGGACCGGGATCAGGGACCCTGTCCGTCACCTGAAAGGGTCACGGGCTGCCGTAATCGGGGCTGGTGGAGCAGCCGCTGCAGCAGTATATGCATTACAGTCCCTCGATATGGACGTCACAATCTTCACCCGCTCACCGGCAAAAGCAGAGGACCTCGCTGCAAGGTTCTCTGTCCAGGTCGAACCGTTATCCGGGATTTCCAAAACAGAACCTGATGTCCTTATCAATGCGACGCCGGTTGGAATGGGATCTGACACGTGGTCACCAGTAGAGGTTTCCATGCTGAAACAGGGTATGACCGTATATGACCTTGTCTACACCCCGGCAGATACACCACTTCTCAAAGCAGCCCGGAAAGCAGGTTGTATCACGATACCTGGAACTGAGATGTTTGTAGGCCAGGCCTGTGCCCAGTTCCGCTGTTTCACCGGTATTGAGGTGCCGCCGGCGATCGTACGGGGGTACGTGATTTGAACGAAATTCCATGGTTTATTTCCAGGCCCGTATCCAGGAGAACTGCAGGGTGGTGTCCCTGATGAATACATTTGGAAATAATTTCCGTTGCACCACGTTCGGGGAAAGTCACGGCAAAGCGCTCGGTGTGGTTATAGACGGGTGCCCGGCAGGTATCCCGCTCACAGAATCCGATATCCAGCCACTCCTCGACAGGCGGCGTCCCGGCCAGTCAGACCTCACAACGCAAAGAAAGGAGGCGGACCGTGTTGAGATACTCTCCGGAACTTTTGAGGAAAAAACTACCGGTACACCGATTGCCCTGGTCATCCTGAACAAGGACACGAAAACCGAAGATTATATCCCTCTGAAGGAAATATTCAGGCCCGGGCATGCGGATTTTACCTACCAGGCAAAATATGGTACCCGGGATTTCAGGGGTGGGGGACGAAGTTCCGGCAGAGAGACCATATCCCGTGTTGCAGCAGGAGCCGTTGCAATAAAACTGCTTGGATATGCCGGTGTATCACTATCAGGCCGGGTTATTGAAGTCCATGGAAAAACCAGCCCTGCTGAAATGGAAGCAGAGATCAGGGCGGCCAGGGACGCAGGAAATTCTGTCGGGGGGATTGTAGAGATCGTGGTGAAAGGCACACCCCCGGGTATTGGTGACCCGGTATTTGGGAAACTTGATGCATTAATTGCCCATGCCATGATGGGAATTGGATCAGTGAAAGGTGTGGAGATCGGTGAAGGGTTCCATGCTGCTGAGTTGTTCGGGAGTGAAAATAATGATGAAATGACCCCTGGAGGATTTTTAACCAACCATGCAGGCGGTATTCTGGGGGGTATCAGCACGGGTGAGGATATTGTTGTCCGTATCGCAGTAAAACCGACACCATCTATATCAAGGGTACAAAAAACAGTGACGGTCACCGGAATGCCTGCCACGATCTCGGTACAGGGGAGGCATGATCCCTGTATAGCCCCACGGATCGTCCCGGTTGCAGAAGCGATGATCGCACTGGTTATCGTAGATGGCCTTCTCGGACAGCTCAGGTATTCGGGGTTTAAAGAACTACTTAAGAACAACCCTGCCTGATTTTTCCGAATATTTTTTGCCTGGGTATTAACCAGGAGGTGACTACCCGGAAGATCAGGGTTTCTTACTCAACAAGCCATTCACTGCTTGTTCTATCCAACGGGCAATGTTCATTCGGGGTGCTGTTGTAACTCCGGAATTGTTCCTTGTGCAGCCAGAATCCTCCTAGACACCCTCCTTAAAGGATAGCATCAAAGCAAGGGAATATTGGAAGTTGTCCGGAAACAGGCATGCAGGACAGACCTTTTTTTAATTGATCTATCCTTCTGTTTCTGGCGTTAGACGGGCATAAATTTCCCTGAGATCCCTGATATGGTACTGGCCTGCAGCCGTTGCGTTACCTGCATGCGCGAATATCCACTCAGAACCGAACAGGGGAAGTATCGGGCGCATATGCCGGTACTCCTCGCCCATAATACTCGTTATAACCGGTTTTTCCGCATGGAGCGTAAACGAAAGGAACATGATAATATCATGTTCATCTGATGGTGTGACAACAATTTTTGGTATATCACCATAGTTACGAAGAGTATCGTCGATCGTGGTCAGTTCCTGGATTGATGGCATCCGTTTCATGTGATACGAAGCGACAATATTGACTCCATGCTCCCTGATGTACCGGGCATGCGGGGAGAACCGTTGTTCAATATCGATATAGGAAGCGTAGGGGAGAAGTGGATTTATCGTTTCGAACCAGCTGTCTGTGTTCCCGGAAAATGTGCCCCCTTCCTGCTCACTCCTGAGTGTCAGGACCAATGGAATTTCTGTCATCGTATACCATTCCTGGACGATTCCGGAGGGATCCCCATTCAACAGGTCCAGTCGTACCTCGATAAGGTCAGGATTATACTGGAGCAGATCTGTCTCACAGGGCCGCTTGTAGGTTGATACGACAATCTTCATCAGCCAGGTACCTCCCGATAACATATTCTCCCGTGGTTCTTATATCTTAACACCCAGTATGACAGAACAATATGCCCCTTTCCGGTCGTTATTCAGGGATGGTGTTATTGCCCTGTTTATTGCAGCAATAGCCCCGTTTATCGCCGGGTTTTTCTTCATGGTCCCGCCAGGGCCAGTCCTTGCACTAATTTCATCGACGTTGATACTTGAATATGGGGCAGTATTTATCGGTAAAGCGCTTGACATGGATGACGCGGTTATTTTCATCATTGTAACACTTGTAGCGGCCGGAATTATTTTCTTCCAGTTATCGTTATTCGACCATGCAGGGAAAAGTTCCCCACGGGTGACACGGTTTCTTGAACGAACCCGCGGGAAATACGGGTCATCTCCTTTTATTAAAAAATACGGGGTCTTTGCCCTCATCCCCGGAATACTGGTGATTGGATTTTATGTTTGCCCGGCAATTGCATGGCTCCTCGGATGGGAACGAAAGGCTGCATTTATTATCATGATGGGCACGTTCTGTGCAGCATCAGCCTTCATGCTCCCGGTAAGCGCAGGTTTCATTCAATGGATATCAGGGCTTGGGGGGTGATCCGGATGGTCACGGGAAAAAGGATGTACCGGGAAAAAACAGCATTAACCTCACTGTTTACCCATTCTTATATGGGGTACATGAAGGTATGCGGAGATCGGATTCCATGTTGATGCATTACCCTCCGGGACCTGACGGGCAGGGGCTGCCTCTGAAAATCCCGGAACTTCTGGCGCCCGCAGGCTCAACAGAATCGCTCGTGGCTGCAATCGATGCTGGAGCTGATGCGGTATATCTCGGTGGTAGCCGTTTCAGTGCCCGGAATTATGCAGAAAACTTTGACCAGGACTCAATCACAAATGCCGTGCAGTACGCACATTTGCGTGGTGTTAAGGTCTATGTCACCGTAAATACACTTGTCAGGGACTCCGAACTTCCCGATACAGCACGGTTTATATTGTTTTTATTCAAGGCCGGTGTCGATGCCATTCTTGTCCAGGATATCGGTGTTGCATCAGTTGCACGTCGGATAGCACCGGGGCTGCCCCTCCATGCCTAAACACAGATGACTATTCATAACCGCGAGGGTGTGGCATGGGCACGGGAATTTGGTTTTTCAAGGGTAGTCCTTGCAAGAGAACTCTCCCTGGAAGAGATCGCTGAAATTGCGGCAGCCCCGGAGTG
>Ga0209668_10000409_pt1 | contig 17611 bp, 15 predicted proteins | sample FrelakmetPLP11PL_FD_187150 | JGI IMG/M metagenome (GOLD analysis project Ga0209668, IMG submission 187150) | Freshwater lake sediment microbial communities from the University of Notre Dame, USA, for methane emissions studies - PLP11 PL (SPAdes)... | ecosystem: Environmental > Aquatic >... | reverse complement strand
GCGCAACAGTGGCACGACGCGGCGGATATGGTCGCGCGACGCCAGTTCCGGCACGACGCCACCATACTCGGCATGCATCGCCACCTGCGAGTGCAAAGCGTGCGACAACAACCCGGCAGCGCTGTCGTAGAGGGCAATACCGGTTTCGTCACAGGAGGATTCAACACCGAGGACTAGCATCGGCGCGCATTTTAGCACTTGAGACAAAGGGGATTTCTCCAGTATACTGTTCGGCTTTCCGCAAGCTTGCGGATACAAATTTGCGCGCACTGCCGTTTACTTGACCTGGCAGGCGCCTGACGGAAGGGGGTGATTTATATGCCGAACATTCGTGTCAAGGAAAACGAGCCGTTCGAAGTGGCGATTCGCCGCTTCAAGCGCACTGTCGAGAAGACGGGCCTACTGACCGAGCTGCGCGCCCGTGAGTTTTACGAAAAGCCCACGACCGAGCGCAAGCGTAAGGCTGCCGCTGCTGTCAAACGCCAGCACAAGCGCCTCCGTAGCCTGACCCTGCCGCCGAAAATGTACTGATCCAGTCCATTTCGCAGCAAAAATGAGCCGCCCGCCCTCAAAAGCTGGCGGCTTTGTCTTTTTTCCGGCGACCTTTCCGAGAAATACACCATGAGCCTCAAAGCACGCATCACCGAAGACATGAAAACGGCCATGAAGGCCAAGGAAACGGCACGGCTGAACGCCATCCGCCTGCTGCTCGCCGCCGTCAAGCAAAGGGAAGTCGATGAGCGCATCGAACTCGACGATGTCGCCGTCGTCGCCGTCATCGAAAAGCTGACCAAGCAGCGCAAGGACAGCGTCACCCAGTACGAAGCTGCCGGCCGTCAGGAACTTGCCGATGCCGAAAAATTCGAAATCGCCGTCCTCGCCGCCTACCTGCCGGAAAAAATGAGCGCCGCCGATACTGCTGCCGCAGTCGCCGCGGCCGTCGCCGAGACCGGCGCCAATGGCCCGGCCGACATGGGCAAGCTGATGGCTGTGCTGAAGCCGCGCCTGGCCGGCAAGGCCGACATGGCGGAGGTGTCGAAACTGGTCAAGGCGGCGCTGGCCGGCTGATTCTCCACGATGATTCCTGATTCGTTCATTCAGGATCTGCTGGCCCGGGTCGACATCGTCGATCTGGTCGACAGTTACGTGCCGCTCAAGAAGGCGGGCGCCAACTATGCCGCGTGTTGCCCGTTCCACAACGAGAAATCGCCCTCGTTCACGGTCAGCCCGACCAAGCAGTTCTACCACTGCTTCGGCTGCGGCGCGCACGGCACGGCGATCGGCTTCGTCATGGAATACCAGGGAATCGGCTTCATCGACGCGGTCAAGGAACTGGCCGGCCGCGCCGGCATGCAGGTGCCGGAAAGCGAGGGGCGTGGCTCCAAGGACGAAAAGCCCGGCCAGACGCGCGCGCTGATCGAAATCATGGCGCGTGCCGCCCAGTACTACAAGGAACAGCTCAAGGCCTCGCCACGTGCCATCGAATATTGCAAGAAACGCGGGTTGACCGGGGAAGTTGCCGCCCGTTTCGGCATCGGCTACGCCCCCGACGGCTGGCAGAACCTGCAGGCGGTTTTCCCCGACTACAACGCCGAGGAACTGAAGCTCGCCGGCCTGGTTATCGAAAACGACGCCGGCCGCCGCTATGACCGTTTCCGCGACCGGTTGATGATCCCGATCATCAACCCCAAGGGTGACATCATCGCCTTCGGTGGGCGCATCATCGACCAGGGCGAACCGAAATACCTCAACTCGCCGGAAACGCCGCTGTTCGAGAAGGGCCGCGAACTGTTCGGCCTGCCGCAGGCCCGCCAGGCGCTGCGCGACACCAATACCGCCATCGTCACCGAAGGCTACATGGATGTCATCGCGCTGGCCCAGAACGGGGTCGGCAATGCCGTCGCGACGCTCGGCACGGCGACTACGGCAACCCATGTAAACAAGCTGTTACGGCAGGTCGACCGCATCGTCTTCTGTTTCGACGGCGACAACGCCGGCCGCAAGGCCGCCTGGCGCGCCCTGGAAAACGCTCTCGAGGCATTGGCCGACAACAAGCGCCTCGCTTTCGTCTTTCTGCCCCAGGAAGACGACCCGGACAGCTACATCCGTGCCCACGGCAAAGCCGAATTCGACCGCCTGGTACACCAGGCCATGCCGCTTTCCGATTTCCTGCTGCGTGAACTTGGCCAGCGCTGCGACCTGACCAGTTCCGAAGGCAAGGCGCAACTGATCTACGAGGCGAAGCCGCTTCTGCTCAAGCTGCCGACGCCGCTGCTGCGCCTGCAACTGGTCAAGCGGCTGGCCGAAGCCAGCGGCTTTGCCCAGAGCGAGGTCGAACGCCTGTGCGAGCTGAAATCCTTCATGCCTGCCGCACCGCCGAAAGCCGCTCGCAGCGCGCCGTCGCTGACGCGTAACCTGCTCCGTATCGTGCTGCAGAAACCGGCGCTGGCCGGGCAGTTGCCGGTCGGCCTACTGCCCGATACCGCGGAACGGCCGGCACTGCTCCTGCTGCACCGGCTGGTCACCGCCAACCCCGACTCGACCGGTTACGCCAGCCTGCGCGAGCAAATCCGCGGTCTGCCGGAAGAAGCCCTGTTCGAGAGTTTTGCGGCGGAACTTCTCGGCAATCCGTTTGACGAAGGTGAGGCAGAAACGGAATTCCACGCAACCTTGGAAAAGCTTCAGGAGGGCGACCAGAAGCGCGCCTTCGCCGAGCTGCAAATTCGGGTGCAGAAACTTGGCGTTGCCGGTCTGACACCCGAGGAAAAACAGGCGTACATTCGTCTTTCCAACCGGGAAAAACGCAGCTAAGTTGTGGTATAATCTACGGTTTTCTCCAATCAAACGGATTGTGGTCATGGCTAAGGCAAAAGCAAAAGACACCGCTAAAGAAGCCCCCAAGGCGCGTATCAGCAAGGCCAAGGAGAAAGCTGCCGAAAAGGCGCTGCTCGCTGGCGCGTTGACGGAAGCGCCTGCTCCGCTCGACGCGGAGGCACGCAAGACGCGCCTCAAGAACCTGATCAAGCTCGGCAAGGAACGCGGCTACCTCACCTACGCCGAAATCAATGACCACTTGCCGGACGATGTCGTCGACGCCGAGAGCATCGAGACGATCATCTCCACCTTCAGCGACATGAGCATCCAGGTTTTCGACGAAGCCCCGGCTGCCGAAGACCTGCTGATGTCCGATACCGCCGCCGCCACGACCGACGACGACGAAGTGGAGGAGCAGGCCGAACAGGCGCTGTCCACGGTCGATTCCGAATTCGGCCGCACCACCGACCCGGTCCGCATGTACATGCGCGAAATGGGCTCGGTCGAGCTGCTCACCCGCGAAGGCGAAATCGAGATCGCCAAGCGTATCGAGGACGGCCTCAAGCACATGGTGCAGGCGATTTCGGCCTGCCCGACGACGATTGCCGACATCATCGACATGGCTGCCAAGATCGAGTCGGACGAAATGCGCATCGACGAACTGGTCGATGGCCTGATCGATCCGAACGCTGTCGAAGCTGCCCCGACCGCCGATTTGCCGGACGACCTCAGCGACGATACCGATGACGAAGAGGACGAGGACGGCGGCGCCGGCGCCGTGTCGGCCTCGCTGCTGCAGCTGAAGACCGATGCCTTGGTGCGCTTCAATGCGATCAAGGCGCTGCATGTCAAACTGCAGAAGGCTTTGGCCAGCAAGGGCTCGCAGGACAAGACATACCTCAAGCTCCGCCAGCAGATTTCCGACGAGCTGATGAACATCCGCTTCACCTCGCGCTCGATCGAACGTCTGTGCGACAGCGTGCGCAGCATGGTCGAAATGGTTCGCAAGTCGGAGCGCAAGATCCAGCAGATCAGTGTGGAAAAGGTCAAGATGCCGCGTCCGCACTTCATCCAGGCCTTCCCGGGCAATGAAGTCAATCTCGACTGGGTCGACGCCGAGATCGCCGCCGCGCCCAAGACCTACCTTGCCATCCTGACCCGCAACGCGCCGGCGATCAAGGAAGAACAGAAGAAGCTGATCGCGCTCCAGGAGCACATCGGCATTCCGCTGAAAGACCTGAAAGACATCAACAAGCAGATGTCCACCGGCGAAGCCAAAGCCCGCCGCGCCAAGCGCGAAATGACCGAGGCCAACCTGCGCCTGGTGATCTCGATCGCCAAGAAATACACCAACCGCGGCCTGCAGTTCCTCGATCTGATCCAGGAAGGCAACATCGGCCTGATGAAGGCGGTGGACAAATTCGAATACCGTCGCGGCTACAAGTTCTCGACCTACGCCACGTGGTGGATCCGTCAGGCCATCACCCGCTCGATCGCCGACCAGGCACGGACCATCCGCATTCCGGTCCACATGATCGAGACGATCAACAAGATGAACCGGATCAGCCGCCAGATCCTGCAGGAAACGGGCGCCGAACCGGATCCCGCGACGCTGGCCAAGAAAATGGACATGCCCGAGGAAAAGATCCGCAAGATCATGAAGATTTCCAAGGAGCCGATCTCCATGGAAACCCCGATCGGCGACGACGACGACTCGCACCTCGGCGACTTCATCGAGGACCAGGCAACCCTGGCGCCCGCCGATGCGGCCATGTACTCCAGCCTGCGCGGCGTGACGAAGGACATCCTCGATACGCTGACGACGCGGGAAGCCAAGGTGCTGCGCATGCGTTTCGGCATCGAGATGAACACCGACCACACCCTGGAAGAAGTCGGAAAGCAGTTCGACGTCACCCGCGAGCGTATCCGCCAGATCGAAGCCAAGGCCTTGCGCAAGCTGCGCCACCCCAGCCGCTCGGACAAGCTGCGCAGTTTCCTGGACACCAGCGGCACCTGAAGAGTTCGGGCCTGTAGCTCAGTTGGTCAGAGCAGAGGACTCATAATCCTTTGGTCCAGGGTTCAAGTCCCTGCGGGCCCACCAGCAATACCAGCGGCAGGCCATCCTTCGGGGTGGCATTTGCTTTCGAGAACCCAGCACATCAGCCTTCAGAAAGGGATCCACATGCGCACCACCGAGGTTTTTGAGTACCTGAAGAAACATGGCCAACTGCTCGATCTGGAGATTGCGGCAGCAACCGGCATTTCGCTTGACGAGGTCAGGTCATCCCTGTCAGCTCTGTCAGCCCAGGGCGACATCTCCCGCTGCAGCGTCACCAGCTACACCAATGGCAAGCCCGTAGAGGGTTTCCAGTGCAGGATTGCCGGCTACATCCCGCGCCCCGCACCCGGCAGAAAGCCAGGAGCCAACCCCAAGGGTTAGTTCGGCAACGGGCTTTTCAGCCCGATCCGCTGCTATTTCCCGCCAAGTGTGAAATGCGCCACGGACTACTCGATGGGCGAGGCCTTAGGCTACGCCCATAGGAGAAATGTCATGGCAAATCAAGCAAGCATATCGCTGGTCAGGAACGTATTCGTCGCCACACTGGGCGATGGCCGGCGCATCAAGCATTCCGATCTGCAGAAGATGGCTTATGCGCTCTTTTGCGCCGGCGTACAAGCCGCCGATGTGAAATATGAATGGCACGCGGGGCTCCGCATGATTACCGCAGGCCAGCAGGTAGGCCTGTCGTCGGAGATGCTTCGTCTGGAGCGCGAGCGTCCTCCTGCCACGCTGACGAACGTCGCCTGACCGATCGGGCAACCCCGGGTTGTCAGTTAAAGATGACAATTCCGGATACAGCCCCGCGCGCCGCCCAACTTCGTCATAGCCGGAGAACGCCCAAAAACGGTCATTCCAGTCGACTGGAACGGGTTTCGAGCATTTTCTCGAGGGCGCTCCGTTCCTCCAGGGTTGGCATGGACGAGGTATATTCAAGGCCGGCGATGTTGGCCGAGACAAAGCGCACACGGCATTGCATCTTGAGTTCCTGAAAAGCACTTCCACGACGCAACATGAAAGTCAGTATGGCCGGCGTGCCCACGGCCACCGCCTGACCCGCACGAGTCATCGACTCGGCGGCCTCGAATTCGGCGCCACCCAGCGATATGTTTTTGGTGTTCCCGGAGTAGCGCTTGCCGGTTGCCGAAATCATCAGGTTGCACTGAATGCGTGCGCGAATGCGCAGATTTTTGCGGCGCTCGTCCATGCCTAGATTATGGTGCCAAAACCGGATCAGGCGATGAAAAAGGCATCATTGTCCCCGTGCCCAGACCAGAGGTCGTTTCCTCCCCGGCTGCGAGAATCATTTCTCATGAAATTCCGAGCAAGGGCATCCTGATCGATGAGAAAGCTGCCGTTATTGCACTGGGCGATCGACGGCATGCCATTGCGCGGGAACGCCCCGGGGCGATCCGGGACGATGGAGCGGTGATCGCGCTATGCGGGAAAAAGCTGAGGGACTTCCTTCACGACTTCCTGGCGAAGCAACCGAACGCGCACGGCGTCCCGGTCATCACATGCGCTTACAGGTGACGAAGGACGGCGAGTTCCGCCAGTTCCCTCGCCGTGACGCCCGCCTTGTCAGGCGCCGATAACCCGTACACGAATCACGTGCGGCGTCGCCTCGATAGCCGCAATCACCTCGGGACTCGGGCTGCGCTCTACATCGATGATGTTGAACGCCAGTTCGGCACGGCTCTTGTTCATCATGTCGATGACATTGACCTTGTGCTCGGCGAGGACCGACAGCACATGACCGAGAACGCCGGAAACGTTGTCGTTGGCGAAGGTGATGCGCGAGCTGCCCGCCGAGCGCGGCATATTCACGGCCGGGAAATTGACCGAATTGGCGATGTTGCCGTTTTCCAGATAATCCATGATCTGGTTGGCCGCCATCACTGCGCAGTTCTCTTCGGACTCCTCGGTACTGGCGCCGATATGCGGCATGGCAATGACATCCGCCCGGCCGAGCATCGCCGGCTCGGGAAAATCACACACATAGGTACCCAGTTTGTCCTGATCGAGACTGCACAGAACAGCTGCCGGATCGACGACGGATTCCCGGGCAAAGTTCAGCAGGACGGCCCCCTTCTTGACCGAAGCCAGGGCATCCTCGTTGATCAGGTGGCGCGTCGCATCGAGGGCCGGCACATGCAGCGAGACGTAGTCCGAGCGCGCCAGCAACGTTGACAGGTTCTCCATGCGGGTCACCGCGTTGGACAAGCGCCAGGCGGCATCGATCGACAGCGCCGGGTCGAATCCGACCACGTTCATGCCCATGGCCAGCGCCATGTCGGCCACCATCGAACCAATCGCCCCGAGGCCGACGACACCCAGCGTCTTGCCCTTGATCTCGCCGCCGGCAAAGCGGGATTTTTCCTTCTCCAGCAATTGCGCCATTTCGGCCGCGTCGGTCATGCTGGTGAGCGATTGTACATAGGCCAGGCCAGGCAAGATGCCGCGCGTGGCCAGCAACATGCCGGCCATCACCAGTTCCTTGACTGCATTGGCGTTGGCGCCCGGCGTGTTGAACACGACGATGCCATGCTTGCTGTACTCGGCGACGGGAACATTGTTCACCCCGGCGCCGGCGCGGGCGACCGCCAGCAGTGTCTCGGGAACTTCGACGCCCTGCAGCTTCTGACTGCGCAGCAGGAAGGCATCCGGGTGGCCGATATCGCTGCCCACTTCGTAGTTCTGGCGTGAAAAACGTTCCAGTCCCTTGACTGAAATCTTGTTGTAGGTCCGTACCTTGAACATGAACTATCTCTCCCTTATTGATTTATGCGGCACAACGGGCAAGTACCCCGTCTCAGCCCTTGACTTCGTTATAGGCCCAGCTCAGCCAAGGCAGCAATGCCTGCAGATCCTCGCTTTGCACGGTAGCGCCGCACCAGATACGAATGCCCGCGGGAGCATCCTTGTAGGCACCGATGTCATACGCTGCGCCGTGCGTCTCGAGCAGCTTCACCAGTTGCTTGACCTGCTCTGCGCTGACGTCGAGGGTCAGGCAGACGCTGGTATTGGAGCGGGTGGCCGGATCCTTGGCGAGGAAGGAAATCCAGTCGTTGGCGGCGACAAAGTCGGCAATGACCTTCAGGTTGGCTTCGCTGCGCGCCATGGTGGCCGGCACGCCGCCGATGCTGTCGACCCAGGCCAGGGCGTCGAGATAGTCGGCTACGCACAACATCGAGGGCGTGTTGATGGTTTCGCCCTTGAACAGCCCCTCGGTGAGTTTGCCCCCCGAGGTCATGCGGAAGATCTTGGGCATCGGCCACGGCGGCGAATAGCTTTCCAGTCGCGCGACGGCGCGCGGGCTGAGGATCAGCATGCCGTGAGCGCCTTCGCCACCCAGTACCTTCTGCCACGAATAGGTGACAACATCGAGCTTCTCCCACGGCAGCGCCATGGCGAACACGGCGGAGGTCGCATCACAAATGGTCAGGCCGGCGCGATCTGCGGCAATCCAGTCACCGTTCGGAACCTTGACGCCCGAGGTGGTGCCGTTCCACGTGAAAACCACGTCGTTGTTGAAGTCAACGCGCGCCAGATCGGCGATCTCGCCATAGCCGGCTTCGATCTTGTTGACGTTGGGCAGCTTGAGTTGCTTGACGATGTCGGCAACCCAGCCGGAACCGAAGGACTCCCAGGCCAGCACATCGACGCCGCGCGCCCCGAGCAGCGACCACAGTGCCATCTCCACGGCGCCCGTGTCCGAGGCCGGCACGACCGCCACCCGGTAGCCCTCGGGCAGACCCAGAATGCGCGCCGTCTCGGAACACGCCAGGCCGAGCGCCTTCTTGCCCAGTGCCGAGCGGTGCGAACGGCCCAGGGTATCGAGCTTCAGGGTCGCGACGTTGTAGCCCGGACGCTTGCTGCACGGACCAGAGGAGAAATTGGGATTCTTGGGTTTGACCGTAGGTTGCATCTTGATCTCGAATGTAGAAACAAAGGAAACGGCCGATCATCCCGTGGGTGTCAGGCCGACGCTGGAGGAATCTTAAGCGGAGCATTGTAACAATCGGCATGCCAAAATACACTCTCCCCGTCGGCCATGCGCGGCCAATGATCAAACTGCAGGAGACCCAGGAATGAAAAATTATCTGTTCGCCGCACTTGCTGTTGCCGTGTTGTCGTTTACCGCCCTGCTACCGGCGCCAGCACTTGCACAGGCGGCCGGAAACCCGGATGCGGTCGATCTGCCGCCTTTCTTTGCCGAGACCTTCCTCAATTTCCCCGAAGATGCCGCCAGCGCCAAAAAGGGCGGCAAGCGCCTGCTGCTGTATTTCGGCCAGGATGGCTGCCCCTACTGCAAGACATTGCTGGAAACCAACTTCACGCAAAAGGCGATCGTCGACAAGACCAAGGCGAAATTCGTCGCCATCGGCCTCAATGTCTGGGGCGACCGCGAAACCGTCTGGTTCGACGGCGTGACGCGCAAGGAGAAGGATCTCGCCAAGCACCTCAAGGTGCAGTTCACGCCCACGATCCTGCTGCTCGACGAGAAAGGCACGACCATCGCGCGGATCAACGGTTATTACCCGCCGCATCGCTTTTCCGCCGCGCTCGATTATTCGGCGCAACGACTGGAGGCCAAGATCGGCTTTGCCGAGCATATGCAGGCGGTGCCGGCCACCGGCGCCCGGGCGACATTGACCGACGAGCCCTTCTTTCTCAAGGCAGCCGCCGGCCAGCCCCTCGATTTGCGCCGCAAGCCCGGTGGCAAGCCGCTTGCCGTGCTGTTCGAGACCACCCACTGCGCCCCCTGCGACGAACTGCACGACGAAGGCTTCAAGCGTGACAACACGCTGGCTGCGCTCAAACAATTCGATGTCGCACGCTTCTCGTTATCCGACCGCGAGGCCATCGTGACGCCGGACGGCAAACAGAGCAGCGCCAAAGCCTGGGCCAAGTCGCTCAAGATCGCCTACACGCCGAGCGTGGTGTTTTTCGACAATGCTGGCAAGGAGGTATTCCGCCTCGAGACCTATCTGCGCCCCTTCCACTTTGCATCGTCGTTCGAGTATGTCGGTAGCGGCGCTTACCGCAAGGAACCGGAATTCCAGCGATTCCTGCAGAACAAGGCCGAGCACATGAAGGGTCAGGGCGAGAAACTGGAGCTCTGGAAGTAGACCAGCCGCCTCATGCCACGGCCAACCCGACACAAATCCAGACTACCAGCACATTGATCAGCGCCACCAGCACTGCGGCGCTGCCAATGTCCTTGGCGCGCTTGGCGAGACGGTGGTTTTCCAGACTGACGCGGTCGACCACCGCCTCGATGGCCGAATTGAGCAACTCGACGACCAGCACCAGCAAGACGCTGGCGATCATCAGGCCGCGGCCCAGCCACGGTACCGGCAGCAACAATGCCGCGGGAATCAGCAGCAACGCCAGCCAGACTTCCTGGCGGAAGGCGTCCTCGCAAAGATAGGCCGCCTTGAGGCCGGCCAGCGAATAACTGAAGGCATTCCAGACCCGGCGGATGCCGGTCTTGCCCTTGAAGGGTGATTCATTGGCCGGATCGAGGCCCAGTTTGTGCGGTGTTGGTTCTTGCATCGCGGCTCCGTAATTGCGCTCACGGTAATCAGCCCGCACTACGCCGTGATGACAGTTGCTGTCACATCACAGCAAGAATTGCCGATGCTCACGCCTTGAAACGGCTTATCGACGCCACGGCTGTAACAATTCTGTAAAGAAAAAAGTCCGGGCACTATGCTAAAAGAAATCCTTCAGCCCCCAGGAAAGCGCCGGACATGATTTTCTTCGAACTCTTTTCGCACAACCCGACGATCATCCCGGTTCCCGCCGGCCACACCCTGTTCAGCGCCGGCGACGAAGGGCACCTGATGTTCGTCCTGAGCAAGGGCACGGCTGACGTCGTGGTCAATGGCCAGGTCGTCGAGTCCCTGCAGCATGGAAGCATCGTCGGCGAAATGGGGATCGTCTCGCCAGGGCCGCGTTCAGCGACCGTGGTCGCCACCAGCGACTGCGAGTTCGTCGCGGTGGACGAAAAGCGCTTCCAGTTTCTGGTACAGCAGACGCCTTTCTTTGCCACCCAGGTCATGCGCGTCATGGCCGAGCGCCTGCGCGCCGTCAATCAGCTGGTCGGTAGCACGGCCGGTCACTGATCCGGGCACGCCGGATCAGGCTGTCGCCCCCCAAGAGGACTTGCTTCGCGGCGCGGTCAACGGCTGTTCAGGGGCAATTTCCGGGGTCGCCATCCGGCGATATAGTTCCGCCAAGCGACCGGCCATGGCGACGTCAGACCACTCGCGGGCATACTGCGCCGCATCGTCGCCCAAGTGCTGCCAGGCCGATGGGTGATTCAGGACGTGCGCCAAGGTTTCACCGAAGACCTGCGGAATGGCCGGCGGCGAGATTGAACCACGCCCGGCCTCGAGAATGTCCGTCGTCCCCATTTCAGACAGGGCGACTACCGGCAAACCGGCAGCCATCGCTTCGAGCAGAACCAGTCCCTGCGTTTCGGTGCGCGAAGCAAAGGCAAAGACGTCGGCCGCCGCATAGCAGTCCGGCAGGGCGTCGCGGCGGTCAAGATAGCCGATGAAGCGAACCGCGTCGGCCAGCCCGAGCGGCCCGACCCGGGCCTGCAGATCGGCCTGTGCCGGCCCTTCGCCAGCCACTACCAGCAGCGCCTCCGGACACTGACGACGGGCATGCACCATGGCTTCGAGCAGGAAGCCGATATTTTTTTCGTGCGCGACCCGGCCGACGAACAGCACTACCGGCTGCTCCGGCGGAATGCCATGCCGGGCGCGGAACGCTGGCCCGTCGCCACGGGCGAACTGGGTCGTCGGAATGCCGGTCGGCAACACGTGCAACGGCGTGGTCACGCCATAGGATTCCAGGCGCTCGCGCATTGCCGTCGATGGCACGACCACGGCATCCAGCGCATTGCACTGGCGCCGCGAGAAGGCCCGTGCCTGGCCGCGAAGCCAGCCGGCGGGAATCAGACGCGCGTAATGCTGCAGGTACTCCTCGAACAGCGTGTGATAGGTGGCGACCACCGGCAAGCCAAGCGAGCGCGCCGCCTTGAGGCCGGCGTAATGCGCGATGAAAGGGGTCTGGACATGGATCAGGTCACAGTCGCCAGCCACTTCCAGCACCGCACGATGCATCGCCGACCAGCCGGCCAGCCGGTCTTCAGGGTCACCCGGTACAGGCCTTCCGGCGACACGAATGACGCCGGCTTCTTCCGGCTCGTCACCATAGCGCGGAACGACCAGCCGGACCTCGACGCCAAGCCCGGCCAGCGTGCGACGAAAGGTTTCGATCGAGGTCGATACGCCATTGACCCGTGGAAAATAGACATCTGACACCATCAGGATGCGCATTTCAGGCCTCTGCTCCTTCGCTCAGCATCTGGCGCGCCGCGGCGGGTGCCGGGAGCGGCTCGGCTGGCGCAGGCGTTACCGCCGCTTGCACTGCCGGATGCGCGGCGGGCTGCCAGCCCCAGGCAACCAGTTCGAGACGCCCGTCGAAGTGCTCGACGACCGCCGTACACGAATCAACCCAGTCGCCACAATTGATATAGCTGAGGCCGTCGATCTCGCGCATCGTCGCCCAGTGGATGTGGCCGCAGATGACGCCGTCGAGTCCGCGCTCGCGGGCATGATGGACGGCCGATTCCTCGAAATCGAAAATGAAATTGAGCGCCGTCTTGACCTTGCGCTTGGCGTAGCCGGCCAGCGACCAGTAGCCGGAGACGCCCAGCCGGCGCCGCACCCAGGACAGCCAGTGGTTGATGCGAACCAGCAGGTCGTAAGCATGGTCACCGAGTACCGCGACCCAGCGATGATGGCGCGTCACCTGATCGAACTGGTCACCATGGATCAACAGGAGACGGCGGCCATCGGCAGTCTCATGCACCAGTTCCTCAGCCACCTCGATGTCACCGAAGATGATGCCGCAGTAGTCACGCAGCGCCTCGTCGTGATTGCCCGGGATGAACACCACGCGCTCGCCCTGGCGCGCCCGGCGCAGCAGTTTCTGCACCACGGTATTCTGCGCCTTGCTCCAGTGGATGCTGCGGCTCATCGACCAGAAGTCGACGATGTCACCAATCAGATAGGTCTGTTCGGCGGAGTATTCGCGCAGGAAATCGATAAGACGATCCGCCTGGCACGCCCGTGTGCCGAGGTGGATGTCGGACAAAAAAACGGATCTGACCTTGGGCATGGCGCCACCATAGCCAGATTCCGTGAAACGCTCGTGACGCCGCGATGACAAATCCGTGACACGCTGCCGCTCACCTTGCTACGGTCTACGCCCGGATCCGGGCAAATTCCAGATCGCCACCTGCGGCCACGATAGCGACGCGACAAAGGCGTCAAGCGCAACAAGCCCATTGCCCCCTGCCGCGAGGGCGCTAACGCCGCAGATAAGACAGTTCTCGCGGCAGCAATACGTTGTTGCCGAAGGCATCCTCGCCGTAGCCATGTCTGGCCAAGGCGTCGACGTCGGCCAGCACGCGTTTGTCGCCGATGAAGGTGACGGTGAGATCGGTGCGGATGTCGATTTGTCCCGTGGCCTGCAAGCCGGCGATCTCGGCCACGGTGTTTTCGAGGACGCCGCCCTCGCGCTGGCCGATCTGCTCCGAAAGCTGGAGCGGCTGGCGGTAAACGACGATCTTCCCCTCGCCGGCAAGGCGATGAACGATCGCCAGCACGGCAGCTTCGATGGCCGCCGCGTCAAGGGGGCCGGACCGGTCGGGATGGACGCGGGCGATTTCCTCTGCCAGCCAGCGCCGCTTGCGGGCATTGATGGTCTCGTTGGCACGGAACAGATCAAGCGGGGAACCCGCGTCGAACAGCTTGCCGTCCATATCCATCCGCACCTCGCTGCCGTAATGCGCGACGATGCGCGCCACCAGGTTGGACGGGCGGACGTGAAAACCCCGGTAACAGGGCACCGGCACCTCAAGGCGCCCGGGCTCGGCATAACGGCGCAGGATGCCCTGACTGAGGCGCTGGCCTCCGGCCAGATAGTCGCTGGAAAAAGCCATGGCGTAGCCGAACAGGGTTGCCATGGTGGTGTCGGTATCCACCACCGGCCGTTCGCTCAGCACGGTGTCGCCGGTTTCAGGACTGACGTGCCGTTCGTAGTAGTGGGCCAGGACGGTGGCCATGCCGAGCAGGTGATAGATGACGCTGGCGTGACCGCGCAAGGTGGGCAGATCGGGGTCCGCGGTCTCGATCGAGGTTCCGGCAACGTGCGTGTCGTAAAGGGACTGCAGGTTATGGAAGCGGAAGGCGAGCTGGCGCAGGCGTTCCTCACTGACCGGGTCCGGGAAGCAGGCCGCATAGTCAGCCGGCGCGACCCGGGCCGCGGCGAGCACCAGATCGCTTTCGGCCGCCAGGTTGAGGAACTCCGTGGCCAGGTGGGCAACGGTCGTGGTGGTGTCGCCGGTGATGCGGTCGTCGCGATTGTGGACGAGGCGCCCGGGCGGCAAATGCTCGGCAAAATCCTCAGGCGACGGAGCGATGTTCTCGATCTCGATCCCCAGCAGTTGGGCTTCCTCCAGCAGGCCGGCGGCGACCTCCGCCACGACGCCGCCAACGAGGTGCAACTGTTTGCCGGTCGCCGCCGGAAAATCGGTCGCGACCGGCTGCAGCCGGTAGGCCGCCAGGCGACGCTGCACATGGGCCAGCGCCTGGCCGATGCGGGCGAAGTTCCTGAGGGTCGCCGTCAGGGCACGGAACCGGCTCCAGCGGCGATTATGGCTGGCGCCGTACTCGTCCAGCAGTTCTTCCAGCTTTCCCGATTCCAGCAGCAGGCGACCGCTGAGTGGTCGCGTCAGCGCCAGTTCGCCGCCGCCCATGGCGGTCAAGCGGCGGGCGAGTTCAAGCAGGGGCCGGCTGCGCCCGCGGACCAGGTCGTGAAACCGCTCGTCATCGATCGGTCGCTCTGCCGTCTGGTTGGCGGTGAACGTGTCAGCGTTCGCTTCGTCCATGATATTTTCCCCATGCCGGCCCAAGGCTGCGGACCGATGGTCCACATTCTCCGGCTTTCCGGCCGATCGACAAGTGAAGTCGGCCGAGCGGCAGCGCTTTGCAGCAACTCGTCCCAGATCAAGCAGATGAAAGGCATCCGCTGCGGGTTGGGTCTGGTGCTGCCCTTGACTCGGCTGCGGTCGACGCCTAAATTCGGCCGGATTCCAAACTGCACAACAACCGGAGCCCCCATGCAGATCGGCACCCCGCTCTCCCCCTCCGCCTTGCGCGTCATGCTCCTTGGCGCCGGCGAACTCGGCAAGGAAGTGATCATCGCGCTGCAGCGCCTCGGCGTCGAAGTAATCGCCGTCGACCGTTACGAAAACGCCCCCGGTCACCAGGTCGCCCATCGCGCCCACGTCATCCAGATGACCGACGGTGCTGCCCTGCGCCGCCTGATCGAGCAGGAAAGGCCGCATCTGGTCGTTCCCGAAATCGAGGCGATCGCCACCGACACGCTGGTCGCCATCGAAGCCGCCGGTCTGGCCGAAATCATTCCCACCGCGCGTGCCGCGCGGCTGACCATGAACCGCGAAGGCATCCGCCGCCTCGCCGCCGAGGAACTCGGCCTGCCCACCTCGCCGTACAAATTCGCCGATTCGCTGGCCGAATTGCAGGCCGCCATCGACGATGGCATCGGCTATCCGTGCATCGTCAAGCCGGTGATGTCGTCGTCCGGCAAGGGTCAGTCGCTGCTGCGCGGGCCGGACGACGTGCAGAAGGCCTGGGACTATGCGGCGAGCGGCGGCCGGGTCGATGCGGGCCGCGTCATCGTCGAGGGCTTCATCGACTTCGAGTACGAGATCACCCTGCTCACGGTACGCGCCCGCGATACCGCGGGCGAAGTGCAGACTTACTTCTGCGAACCGATCGGCCATGTCCAGGTGGCCGGCGACTACGTCGAATCCTGGCAACCGCAACCGATGTCGCCGGCGGCGCTCGCCCGGGCCAGGGAAATCGCCGCCGCCGTCACCGGCAACCTCGGCGGACGCGGCCTGTTCGGCGTCGAACTGTTCGTCAAGGGCGACATGGTCTGGTTTTCCGAAGTCAGCCCGCGCCCGCACGACACCGGCCTGGTCACCCTCTGCTCGCAGCGCTTCTCGGAATTCGAACTGCACGCCCGCGCCATCCTCGGCCTGCCGGTCGACACCGCGCTGCGCGAACCCGGCGCCTCGGCAGTCATCTACGGCGGCATGGAAGAAGCGGGCATCGCCTTCACCGGCCTCGAACAAGCGCTGGCCGTGCCACGCAGCGACCTGCGCCTGTTCGGCAAGCCGGAATCGTTCAAAAAACGCCGGATGGGTGTCGCCGTCGCCAATGGCGACAACATCGAGCAAGCACGGGAAAGGGCAAAGCGCGCGGCGAGCCTGGTCAAGCCGGTCGCGACGTAAGCTGATTGCCGAGCGGGCCGCCTGAAAATCCGGGCTGTCACGGTCAACCGGCAAAACACCCGAAAAACAGCCAGTAACGCGCTGGCCGGCAGCATGCCGACGGGCGCCCTGGTCGGCTGGCGATCCCGCGCGACGTGCAACACTCCTGTAACACAGGCGCCTTATAGTGTCCGGACGACGCCCCCTACCCATCCGCCTGGCTGTCGACAGCTGTTCCGGCGAGGAAATTCGTTGACAAAACATCACATCAAGACCGAGACACCCGCTGCCTCCAGGAAGAAGGCGCGGCGCCAGCCAACCGCTGCACGAAAAACCCGCCACCCTGCGTCAGTCGGAGAAAAGCCGATTGTGGACACTTGGGATGAATCCGCCTGCAAAGCCGTCATCGATCAATTGTGGGAACTGCGCGGGAAAATGCTCGCGTATGAAACCAGCCTGGCGCCCTTCCTGACGAACGTCGATCCGAGCTACCTGGCGAGCGCCCGCAATTTTGCCCACTATCTGAAGTTGCGCCAAAGCGACCAGCGCCCGCTGCAGGAATGGCTGTCCCAGGTCGGCCTGTCCTCGCTCGGACGCGCCGAGTCTCATGTGCTGGCCAACCTCGACAAGGTACTCGGCATCCTGCACCGGCTGACCGGCCAGCCCTGGCAAGCGCACTCCGAAGATGAACCGTCCGGCATCCACAGCAGCGGAAAACTTCTCGAACGGCATACCACCAAACTCCTTGGCGTTCAGCCGACCGAAAGAGCCGTGCGCATCATGGTCACCCTGCCTTCGGAGGCGTCCAGCGACTACGGCCTGACAAGGAAACTCGTCAATTCGGGCATGGACATCGCCCGCATCAACTGCGCCCACGACGGCCCTGACGAATGGCAGGCGATGGCCGCCAACGTACGGCGCGCGGCACGCGCGGAGCGCCGCGCGGTGCGCATACTGATGGATCTTGGCGGGCCGAAATTGCGCACGGGGCCCATTGCGCCGGGCACCACCGTCCTCAAGCTGCGCCCGGTGAAGGATGCGCTCGGCCAAGTCGTGACGCCGGCCCGCCTTGGTTTGCGCGCGAGCGGCACGACCATGCCGGTGGCCGGCGCGACGGTGCATGTCGGCGTCGATGCGTCCTGGCTCAGGCAACTCGAGGGCGGCGACCATCTCGAACTGACCGACGCCAGAGGTGCAAGTCGTCGCCTTCTGGTGGTTCAGCGGGATGACTCGGGGGTCGTGGCCGAATGTGACCAGACCACCTACCTCGTCCCCGAAACCCGCCTCAAGCGCTCACGCAAGGGGCCGGAGCCACGAGCCAGCGCCCTGTCGGACTTTGCGCTCCCGGACGGAAC
>Ga0209668_10000408_pt1 | contig 17630 bp, 20 predicted proteins | sample FrelakmetPLP11PL_FD_187150 | JGI IMG/M metagenome (GOLD analysis project Ga0209668, IMG submission 187150) | Freshwater lake sediment microbial communities from the University of Notre Dame, USA, for methane emissions studies - PLP11 PL (SPAdes)... | ecosystem: Environmental > Aquatic >... | reverse complement strand
GTCGGCGTTGGCGTTGATCAGCACGAACCAGCGCTGCAGCACCTGCGCGCGCTGCTTCGCCGGCAATGCCCGCCAGGCGGGCAGTGCTGCGGCGGCGGCGGCGATCGCGCGCCGTGTCTCCGGGGCGCCGCAGTCCGGCACCTCGGCCAGCTGCGAACCAGTAGCCGGGTCGCGCACGGCGAAGGTCATGCCATCGTCGGCAGAGACCCATTTTCCGCCAAATAAGACAGTCGACCGCAACAATGCCTGATTCTGGATGTGCATGCTCTTGAAAAATCCTGTAAAAACGGTAAGTTATAAACTCTTTGAAGAAAACGCTTTAGGAAATGCGCACTTTTGCCCTGCTTCCGATGTCGCTGATGGTGCTTCTGGTTGCCGCTTGCAGCGGACCCACGCCGCGCCCTGTCTCTTATTGGGAGAATATATCGCAACCCTCAGCCGTCAGCGAGAAGGGCAACGAAGTTGCACTTTACGCGCTGGGGCTGATCGATACCGGCTATCGATTCGGCGGCAAGAACCCGGAAGCCGGACTCGATTGCAGCGGCATGGTGAGTTTCATCTACGGTCGGGCAGCAGGCGTCAAGGTAAAGGGCAGTGCCGCCGACATCGCCCGCAATAGCCGACCGATCGAGCCGGAGTTCCTGCGGCCCGGCGATCTGGTATTTTTCAATACCCGCAACCGGCCGTTCTCCCATGTCGGCATCTATCTGGGCGACGCCCGTTTCGTCCATGCGCCATCCAGCAACGGAAGGGTGCGGATCGACCGTATGAATGACCGCTACTACGCCCAGCGCTTCGAAGCGGCGCGAACCTTCTTCGACTGACGTCACCGGCACGGCGATAGATTGGACGGGATTACTGGCAAACGGTAGAATCGCGGCTCCCAAGCGCCCGTAGCTCAGTTGGATAGAGTGCTACCCTCCGAAGGTAGAAGTCGCACGTTCGAATCGTGTCGGGCGCGCCAATATTTCAACGGGTTAGTTCGTCTTGAGCTGGCCCGTTTTCTTTTCTGGTTCATGTTCGGCCCATCGGTTCATATAGCCGACGACGCATTCGGGTTTTTGATCTCTGACGGAGTTCGGCGTGCCTACACCAGTTCGGCCCGCATCAATTCGGCTTTCATGTAGGCATAGAACACCGGTGCGACGGCAATGCCCGGGATCCCGAATGCCGCTTCCATGACCAGCATTGCAAGCAGCATTTCCCAGGCACGGGCGTTGATCTGATGACCTAGAATCCTGGCTGACAAAAAGTATTCGCCCTTGTGCAGGACGATCAGGAATATCAGCGACGCTATCGCCGCGCTGAAGGACACCGAAGCACTGACCAGGACGATGATGGTGTTGGAAATCAGATTCCCGACAACCGGAAGGATCCCGACGATAAGCGTGACAGCCAGCATCGTCTTGATGAACGGCACATGAATCCCCGCCATGGGCAGGATGATCGCCAGATATATGCCGGTCAGGAAGGTGTTGATCAGGGAAATCTTGCCCTGCCCGATCACGACGCGCCCAAAAGCGCCATGAAAGATTGCGGCACGCTCGCGAAGGGATTTCGCCAGCGGCTTTCGGTCAAGCGTCTCGCCGGTGCCGCTGACCGCGATCATGGCGCCGAGGATGCCGCCGATCAGGATGTGCACAAAGGCTATGCCAAGTTCCCTGCCCATGCCCTGTACCTCGGCGCTGTGTGCGTGGAGCCAGGACACCACGGCGACCTTGAGTTCCTCCGCCGAACCCGGCAGGCGCTCGGTAATCCAGGCCGGGAGCGTTGCGTTGGCGCCATCGACGATTTCAGCGAGCTTCGTCCACAACTCTGGCAATCCTGCCGTGTCGCCACTCTTCAGGTAGTACAGCAAGGCAAAGGCGCCGAGGCTGACGGTTGCCACGACTACCACGGCGACAATTGCTGTGGCGGCGATCCGGGCGGCACGTCCGGTGAACAGGCGGGCCAGCATCGGGGCGAGCTTGTGAATCAGCGTATAGACCAGCATGCCGGCAAACAGCGCGGACACAAGTTTGAGATAGACGCTGGCAATGAGGAGCGCCGCGGCAATCAGGTAGCTGGCGGCATGGACAGGGGTGATTTTCATCGAGGTCATGCAATCAAGAATCTTGCAAGTCTACGATGCAGATGCCATCAGCGCTATAGCGGTGAGTAACCGTTACATATCCGGGGCGCCCGACAGTTTTGATTGCTGGAACGGTCAGGCCGGCATAAAGCCGGCTTGACTCAGGATTTCGCCGATGGGTTGTCAGCGCCCGGATTCCGTGGCCCCGGTTTGCCGCGCTTGCCACCCGGTGGGTTTGCCTGGAATTCGTCGAAAGTTTTCTTCTGTGTCGTGTTCAGCGTTGCATAGAAGGTTTTCAGGGCGGCGACGTGCTCCGCGAAATGTGCCTGATGCGCCTTCGAGAGTTCCAGCATTTTGTCGGCACGCTCGGGTGTTGATAGCCTGGACCAATTCTCCGGGGCTTCAATCCCGGCCTGCGGCTTTGGTTGTTCGGACGCCACGAGCTTTTCCCAGCCTGGTTCCTGTTCGGTTGTCAGCTTCAAGGCGGCGTGCAATTGTTGGTGGCGTTGCTCGATCATTCGTGCATGGTGTTCGTAATACGCTTCACGCCTGTTCATGTTTCCGCTACCTGGGTCAGCAAACGCCGGACCGGGAACGACCGCGCCCAGTCCGGTCGCGAGAAGAATGGATTGGGCCAGATTGCCATAACGCCTCATGCCGTCGACTCGGGAATTCGGTTTGGCCCTTGATCCAGGGGCATGTCGCTTAAATGGATTCAAGGCCGTCCTGGCGTTCGCGCCACCCAGTGTGGTGGAACTCAAACCGAGGTGTTTACGGGAAATCGCCAAAAACGCGGCGACATCAATTGTTTCAGTGGCAAGTGCTGCAGGTTTCATGTGTCCTCCTTTGCATCAGAACCGATCCCGGTCACCGTCACCAGGATCCAGGGAGATCAACTCGTCAACATTGCTGCCGGGGTCATTGAAGCAATGGACCGCCACGCTTTTGCCGGGCGTCGTGGAATGCAGCGGGTTGCTGCCGGATAGAAAAAGCGATGCGGGATTCATGTGGCCAATAGTGACGGCAAAGTCCGTTAGCTGGCGTATTGCGATTGCAACGGTTTGTAACCCTTCGTTTCGGAACCCCGAAGAGCTGCGCCTGTCCGGCCTGAGCAGGCCATGTCGCTCGATGGTCGCCGTACACGGCCGGCACAAATCGTTGCAATCTGTCACTTGTATTGTCGGAGATGCGCCCCTATCTTTGCTCCATGCGCTGATGACTCAGCCTGGCGGCCAACCCCCTCCCTCCCCCCATCGGCCGCCTTGAAAGCCTCGGACTTCCCCCGGTCCGGGGCTTTCATCTTTTTGATTGGCGTATTGGGGCGTTGGAGACTCACTGCTTTTTTTCGTCAGAACTGCCGGCCACCGCCTTGACACCCGCTGCAGCGACGTCGACTGTTGTCTCGACAACCGTTGCGCCAACTTTCACTGTTGTTGCAACCACCGTGACGGCGGCGTCCGCGACAGTGACCACCGCACAGCCGGTGCAGATAAAGGAAAGCAGGAGGATTGGCAGATAAGCGCGAATCGGCTCAACCCCTGTCCCAGCGGCCACCATGCTGCTGCCAGTGATCACCCTTGCGTTCCCAGCGGTAAGGGACCCATCGGTAGCCGGGACGAGGTGGTGCCCAATAGCCTGGACCCCATTCGTAGCGCCCGCCACGCCAGTGCCATGAGCCGGAAATCCAGACGTAACCAGGCATGGGCGGAGGACCGACATACTCGGCGCGGGGCGGTGGCGGCGCAACCAGGACCGGCTCTATGTAATCCGGTCTACTTGCAGGGGCAACAACGCAAGCGCTCAACGATATCGCCATGGCGGCAAGCGCTGCTACCAGAAAACCGGCCTGATTCATTGAATCGTTCCTCAACGGTGGAAGCCAATTTTAGGCAAGGCAAGCGCTTGGCACTGTATCCAGTGGTAACGACTTGTAAAGGCGCGTGCCTTGGTGGCGATCTCTGCCCCAACACGCCGTGGCGGAAATCAGACGATGCTGCAGACTTCCGCGAAGCTCGGGCGCGGGCTGCGCGGGAACAACTGGGCGGCATCGCCATAACCGAGGCTGCAGATGAAGTTGCACTTAATCTGCGTACCGGTGAAGAATTCAGCGTCGACCGCAGCAGCGTCGAAACCGGACATCGGGCCGCAGTCGAGGCCGAGGGCGCGCGCGGCAAGCATGAAGTAGGCACCTTGCAGGCTGCTGTTGCGGAAGGCAGTGGCGGCGATCAGCGTTTCGTTGCCGACGAACCAGGATTTGGCGTCGGTGTGCGGGAACAGGCGGGGCAGTTCTTCGTAGAAGGCCATGTCCATGCCAAGCAGGGCAGTGACAGGGGCGGCCGCTGTCTTGCTACGGTTGCCTTCCATCAGCAGCGGGACTAGGCGGGCCTTGGCTTCCGGCGACTTGACAAAGACCGTGCGCAACGGCCAGCAATTGGCGCTGGTCGGTCCCCATTTCATCAGGTCGTGCAGTTCGATGAGCAGGCTGTCGGGAATGGGGGTTTCCTGCCAGACGTTATGGGTGCGGGCATTGTTGAAGAGTTGGTCGAGGGCGGCAACATCGAGTTTCATCAGGGTTCCTTTGCAAATTGGATTTTGACGGCATGTGCCGATCGGGTTGGCATGGCGTTGGCCGCATCGGCTTTTCCGGTCGAAGTCAGGATAGTTGCATCAGCCATGGCGCCCCTTGTATACCGAGGCTGCTGTATGCACAACGTCCGAGTAGGGAATGTCCTCGATGTCGCCCCAATGGTGCAGGGCGTTTTCGAGCAATTCATCCACGCTCTCGACTTCGGCGCCGCCGTTCAGGGTGTGCTGCAAGCCTTTCAGGCCGCCGCACTGGACCCGCATCTCCTGCGCATGGGGCAGGGGAGTATCAACCCGCAATGTTCCCAAGGCGAACGAAAAACTGCGTCGCAAATGGGCATAGAGTTCTCTGCATCGTGAATGGCTAGCCATGTTCCGGCATTTGACCAGCTCACGCTCGGCAATCTGTATTTTCTCTGACTGCGCGCACGCAGCGCAGCCGCGCAAGATAGACCTTTCGAAAGGGCATGGTGCAACTACCCCGGAAAGCATTTCCCGGAAGGCGCTCTCGTCCATTCTGCGCCTACTCGGACCGCCTAGTCGTCACCCAGTTCCGGAGCCGGCTCACGTACCTGATTGAGCAGGTCCTCGGCATGCAATTCCGTCTCGGCGTGGATCATCCTGACGGTCTTGGTCGAACCCTCGGGAAGTTCGGCGCGCAGTTGCTTGACCCTGGCCAATGCGGCGCCATATTTTTCGTGTTGCTCCAGTTTTTCCAGATTCCTGATGGGGCGCTCGGTAATGCGGTAAATAAAATATTGCATGCATGCCTCGTTCAGTTTTCGTCAAGCATCCCCGCTCAGGACGCGGGACGCTTCATAAAGGTTATGACGTTCGAATTGGGCGCATTCTTGGTGCCGCAACCCCCCTCGCCGATGCCCGCATTCTGCTCCGCCTCATGCAGCAGATTGATGACGTCAACGTAGAATTTCTGCTTGACCATCATCAGCGCCGTGTAGCCTCCCTCGTTGCGCGCCAGAACGTCGGCGCCAGCGTTCAGGAGGACCTCGACCACGGCGGTTTCGCCGTAGCCGGCCGCCAGCATCAGCGGTCGCACACCGTAGCCGATGGCCGCCTCGATATTCGCGCCGGCATCGATCAGTGCCTGGGTCACCTCGGCGAATCCCCGATTCAGTTCTGCGTTGAACACGGATTTGCTCAGCGCAGTCCAGCCGCGTTCATCACTGGCATTCACGTCGGCGCCTGCCGCGATCAATATATTGATCATCGGCAGTTCGCCGGCGTGTGCAGCCAGCATCAGCAGGGTCGCTCCCGTTTCGTCTCGGGCATTTACATCCGCGCCTTCAGCAAACAGACGTTGCGCTGCCGCAACGTCTCCAGCCTTGACGACTTCAATCAGTTTGCTGGGCATTCATCACATCTCCGGTTGGCTATTTTTCCACGGTCTTTTTCAACACGTCGCGAATTGCATCCGGCGTGTCCATGATTTTCATGAAACTGTTGTCCCCCATCATGCTCAGATCGGGGAAATTGATCGCGATGCGGTAGCGCGCATAGAGGGCATAAACAGTGTTGCCTGATACCAGCACCTCATAGGGCAGATGCGCGGTTGATTTGAGATCGCGGAAATCGATCTCGGACATGATGAAGCGATCATCCATGGCCTTGGTGTCTCCACTACCCTTCATCGCCACGCCGAACACGCTTTCCTTCTTGCCCGGAATATCCACACGATAAACTTTCGATACGCCGTTCTTGTTGTTTGTCAGCTTTGCATCGACTGCCTTGACCGCCTCTTCGTAACTGCCATATTCGGCAAGCACGCTGGGTTCGTTGAAGTGTTCCATGCCGATCATGTAGTTGTATTTCCGGGCCTTGGCCGCCGTCATCCCTTTCGCGCCGAACTCTTCCACCTTGCCCAGAGCACCCGCCAGCGCCGTTGCGGTACCACTTAGGTCGCCCTTCATGCGGTAAGCGTTGGCCATGTAAACGGGGTTTGTATAGCTCACCTGTACGTCATTTTTCACCTTGGTGATCGCTACCCGTTGTACGGCACCGTATCCACCGAACTCAGAAGCAGCCGCATTCTTTTTCAGTTCATCGCTGGTAACGATCAGGATTTGGGCATCCGGGTAAGGTGAATAATTGCCGACCACGCTGAATCCTGCACTGGTCAGCGCGGACTTTGCCTGCTCCGTTTTCTCGGCAACGGTGCCGGCACCCTTCGAGCCAAGCACGAAAGGTTTGAGCAGATCATCTGCGGCAGCCTGAACATTGAGAGCGACCAACAACGGCAATGCCGTCAGAAGTGTGTTGATAAATTTCATTTTTGTGTCTCCTAGCTTTACGTTGAACTGCGGGTATGGATTCAGTTTTTTTGCGGATGGAACCACGTCAGCTTTTCGTGCAGTGTCACCACGCCACCGACGATGATGAGTGTCGGTGCCTGCGGTTTCTCCCTTTCGGCAATGCCGGGCAGCGTCGCCAGCGTACCGGTAATGACGCGCTGGTTCATTGTGGTTCCTTGCTGCACGATGGCGATCGGCGTGGTCTCCGGCATGCCGTGTTTGACAAGTTCGGCGCACAGCATCTCAAGGCCGTGCAAGCCCATGTAGACCACGACGGTCTGCCGCGGCCTGGCCAGCGCTTCCCAATCGAGGTTCATCGTGCCGTCTTTGAGGTTGCCGGTGACGAACATGCATGCCTGAGCGTGATCGCGATGCGTCAATGGGATGCCGGCATAGGATGCGACGCCGGAAGCCGCAGTGATGCCCGGCACGACCTGGAACGGAATGCCCTGGGCGGCCAGGGTCTCGATTTCCTCGCCGCCACGGCCGAAAATGAACGGGTCACCGCCCTTGAGTCGCAAGACGCGCTTGCCTTCCTTGGCCAGGCGCACGAGCAAGGCGTTGATTTCTTCCTGACGCATGGTGTGGTCAGCGCGCTTCTTGCCGACGAAAATTCGCTGGGCATCACGACGTGTCATATCGACAATGGTTTTGGACACCAGATTGTCGTAGACCACGACATCGGCCTGCTGCATCAGGCGCAAGGCGCGGAAGGTCAGCAGATCCGGGTCGCCCGGGCCGGCGCCGACCAGATACACCTCGCCGCGCAGAATGTTGTCTTCACTCTCGAGCATCTGCCTCAGCAGTGTTTCCGCGCTGGCCTCGTCGCCGGCCAGTACCTTCTCGGCAACCATGCCATCCAGAACGCTCTCCCAGAATATGCGGCGCTTCGGAGGATTGGTCACGCGCTCCTTGACCAGTTCACGGAAACGGACTGCGAACGCGGCGAGACGGCTGTAGTTCTGCGGGATGACCGTCTCCAGCTTGCCGCGCATCATGCGCGTCAGTACCGGAGAGCCGCCGCCACTGGAGAACGCCACCATCAGTGGCGAACGATCCAGGATGGCCGGCATGATGAAGCTGCACAGTTCCGGGTCGTCTACCACGTTAACCGGCAATTTGCGCGACTGGGCCAGCTCGGAAACCTGACGATTCACCTCGCGGTCGTTGGTGGCGGCGATGACCATAACCGCCCCCTCCAGGTGCTGCGGCTCGAAACGCGCGATGATGGGCTCAACGCCAGGCTGCCTTGCCAGATCGGCCTCGATCTCGGGCGCCACGACGCGAACCGCCGCCCCGGCCTCGAGCAACACGCCAGCCTTGCGCGTGGCCACCTCGCCACCGCCTACCACCAGGCACAGTTTGCCCCTGACGTTGTGAAATGCGGGCAGGTAATCCATCAGGCCTGAACCGCCTTCAGGATCAACGGCACCAGCGCCTCGGGCAGCTTGATCTTGCCGGACAGCGCAAACTCATGGGCGCGCGGCGACATTTTCTGCCAGGTCTTCCTGATGATCTGTATCCATTTATCTTCTTCGTATTCGGGATGCTTGGTGGCAAAATCCATCATGTAGTGTTCGATGAACACCAGATCGGCGACGTCTTCCATCAATTGCGTTTCAGCATTGACCTTGAGCCCCTTCTTGCTGACGATGTTCATGACACGCTCGGTCATTTCGTTATCATAGCCCGCTTCCTGCATGAGGCGGGCGGCGGTCTCGGCGTGAAACTTGTAGAGCTTAGTACGCCATTGCAGGTAGCCTTGGCGATCCATCGGGAATTCGCTGCGCGCAATCTTCCAGCGCTGGATATGCTGGGCGCGTACCGCGAGTTTCACTGCATCGGACGCTTCTGGTATGTAGCGTTCCTGCATCTCACCCATGCGGTTTGCGTACAGTAACTCCTTCGGGTATTCCTTCCCGTCGTGGGTGTCCTTGTTCGGATCTTCCCCGTTGGCCTGGTCGAAAGCCGCAATGGCGGATAAGTATAGATCGTGAGTCATCGTGTTCTCTGATTGAATGAGTGTGCTTCGACTAAATGTGGTGGATTTGGTTGCTGAGTTTATTCTATCTGCCGCCGGATGAATGCGACGAAGCGGAACGCCCAGTTACAACTGCCAATGGTCCGCAGGTGCGTATACGAGGCCAGCAGGTTATTCAGAATCAGGCCATCGCGCTGACCGGTTATGCCGTGACCGCGCTCGACGTGGTAAGCAAAATGCTGGTCTGGCGGTAGATTTTCAAGGCTGGAGTAATGAAATTCGTGCGCCCGGATCTGCGTTGCCGGTGAATCCTGGCGTGGCCAGGGATGCTCGGGGTCTTCCCTCAGATGAACGTAACCGCGACCCACTGGTTTGGCATGCATCTTTACGTCACCGGGAATCGCGCCGACCATTTCGTAGCTTCGCCCCTGGAAGGCAATGCTGCGTGAAAGATACATCATGCCACCGCACTCGGCATAGACCGGCATTCCCTTGTCGATCACCTGCCTGATCTCGCTGCGCAACGCCGTGTTGGCCTCCAGTTCAATGGCACATGCCTCCGGAAAACCGCCGCCGATATACAGGGCATCAACCTCCGGAAGGTGGGGATCGTTGAGCGTGTCGAATGGCACGAGTGTTGCACCGGCTGCCTCCAATGCATCCAGGTCGTCAGCGTAGTAGAACCCGAAGGCCCGATCACGCGCGATGCCGATGCGTACCCTCTTGCCGCCAACGCTTGGTGGAAAGGCGCAAGCCTTGGCCGGAACGGGTGCTTGCTCCTTTTGTGACAGGGTCAGCAATTTGTCAAGATCGACCTGCTCGGCAATGGCATCCCCGATCTGCTTGACCTTTGCCGACGCAGCGATGGATTCATTGCTCGGCATCAAGCCAAGATGGCGTTCGATGATACTGAGGCGTTCGTCGTACTGGATCGCACCCACTACCGGCACATCGGTGTAATGCTCGATCACTTCCCGCAACTTGGATTCGTGACGGCTGCCGCCAAGCTGGTTGAGAATCACGCCGGCGATCTGGATGTCCTTGTCGAATGCCTGGTAGCCAAGAATCAGCGGGGCGATGCCGCGTGTCATGCCGCGCGCGTCGATGACCAGAAATACGGGCAAATCGAGCAGTTTTGCCAATGCGGCATTACTGTTGCTGCCATCGAGGGACAAGCCGTCATATAGCCCTTTGTTGCCCTCGACCAGATTGACCTCGGAAGTATGGCGTGCAAAGGTGTCGACGACATCCGGTACGTCCATCAGGTACAGGTCAAGGTTCCGGCAAGGGTGGCCGGCAGCCAGTGAAAGCCACATCGGATCGATGTAATCCGGCCCCTTCTTGAATGGCTGTACTGCATGGCCACGTGCCTTGAGGGCAGCACACAGGCCGATGCTGACCATGGTCTTGCCAGAGGATTTATGCGCTGCCGAAATAAGCATACGGTTCATGGCAGCCTTTCAACGCGTTTTTTCAGCGATGCAGCGTCAATCCTGCGGCATGAAATTGAAGATGCGAACGCCCACGGTAGTGAGGAGGAAAGCAATCGCAAGCCCACCCAGGCCAAGCAGGAGTTCGTATATCGAAGGGCTGTAGGATGCTATTTGGCCATCACCGAAACTGCTGCTTGCGGTAAACCCCGGGAAAATATCGAGGGGATATGCCTGCCCGCCAATGATGAAAACATAGAGAAGAGCGAATGCGCCAGCGATGACCAACACTGATGCTGCCACGCAGTTGGTTTTGCGTTCCGGCCAATAGATCAAACCGAGGGGCAAGAGATTGCCGAGCACAATGTAACCCAGCCAGAAAAGGGCCGGATAAATTCCGCCTTCAATGAGTATGAAGCGCACAAAACCGACTTGCTGAGCGAAATACAGGTTGGTCAGATGGTAAACCGTAACCAGATAGAGTGAACCGATGACGAAGATGCCGAGGAGATGCTTCGTCCGTTCCATGATCGCCGGATCGTGCTGTCTTTCATTCCACGCATAGGTTACCGCCTGTACCAGGTGAAACACGGCCAATCCCCAGGCAAACGACAGGACGATGAACATCGGTGGAAGGATGGCGGAGCCATAGGCCTGGCGCGCTGGAAGGAACGCAAATATCAAACCCGTTCCGGTTGTGAGAATGAAGCGCCAGGCAAATACCGCCAAACCGGCGGTTTTGTTCCACCCGTTCATGCGCCGCTCCATCATCGTCCAGAGATAGATGACGATCAATGAGAACATGCCGGTATACAGAACCACGTTCCACGCGAAAACCGAAGTGAAATTGATGTTGGTGGCAGCCACTATCAGGCGGTCAGGGCGCCCCAGATCCAGCATCAATACGGCCAGGCCGCCGGCCAGCATGGCGATCGAAAGCAAACTGGCCATTGGCGCCCGAGCCTTGTAGATGGACTTGCCGAAGACCGAACCAATGGATGCAACGTTAAGTACGCCGGAGGCAGCAACAATCAGGAAAATAGCGAAGACGTGCGGGAGTCCCCAAACAACCTGATTGTTCATGCCGGTGATGACGTGACCGTGGTGTTCCATAAGGTACACGGCGAACATGCCGGCCAGCGCCACCAACCCACCTGCCGCCAGCAACACGTAATACAGGCGATTCTTGAAGTACAGCGGAGAATGGCCGCTCATTTATAACCCCTGATACCGGACGCCGGTGTTGAGTCCAAGACTGGCTCGCACCTGGACGCTTGCCACCGTGCGAATTTTCTTTGCGATCTCACTGTCCGGGTTGTTCAGATCACCAAAAAGAATCGCCTTGTTCGTGCAGGATTCGACACAGGCCGGCTGCTGTCCTTTATCGATGCGGTGGACACACAACGTACAGCTTTCCACGGTGCCCTTGCCACGCGGCACATCCGGATTCTGGTCGGTCAGCGGCTCATGTACGAAAGAACGCGCCTTGTACGGACAGGCCATCATGCAATAGCGGCAGCCGATGCAGCGATGCCGGTCGACAAGAACGATGCCGTCGGCACGCTTGAACGATGCATTGGTTGGACAAACATCCACGCAGGGTGGATGCTCGCAATGCTGGCACATCATGGGCAGCGAAACCTTCCGCCCACTGCTGACATCCTTGATTTCAACCTTGCGAATCCATTGTGAATCGGTTGCGCTGGTGCCACCAGAAAGCCCATTTTCCTTGTTGCAGGCAGTGACGCAATCGTTGCAGCCTTCCTGGCATTGCTCCGTATTGATCAGCATTCCCCAGCGTACCTTGCCGCTGACGGCTTGCGCCTTGCCATGAGCAATGTCAAAGAGGAGAAAGCCGGGAGCGATCGCAACCGCTGCCGCACCAACGGAGGTCTTGAGAAAATTTCTGCGACGAAGATCGTTGATATTCATTTCGCATTCCTCTGCAACCAAGCGCTCTGGCGCTTGTCCGAGTGGCACTCGAAGCAATCAATCTTTACCGCTTCGTAACTGTGGCATCCCACGCAAAAGCTGTCCTTGCGCGCCGTCACGCTATTGTCCTGCGTGCTGGCGTGGCATTCAATACAACCCTTCAGGCTGTGCTTTGTGTCGCGCACGCCCTTGCGAACCGTTTCGTCCCGCTGATGATTGAGTACGTGAGGGTGGTTCTTGCGCATCCACTGTGTGTCTTCCACGCATTGCCCACCCTTGCCGATGTCCAGCTTGGGCCCGGCGGCTTCCGCAGCCAGCGCAGCAGGTATGCATAGACAGAGCAACAGGGATGCGAACAGCTTCATCACTCACCCAATCCCATCTGGATGTAGCCGGTCGGACACACATCGGCGCAGATATGGCAACCAATGCACTTGCTGTAGTCCGTCGCGACATAACGCCCGGTGGTCGATTCACCCTTCTTGACGCGGTAAACCGCAGTTTGCGGGCAGTAAACAACGCAGTTGTCGCATTCGAAGCACATGCCACAACTCATGCAACGCTTGGCTTCGGCAACCGCCGTTTTCTCGTCGAGTTTCCCGAGACGATCCTGGAAGTTGTCGAGCGCGCTGTCCTTGTCAAGCGTGATCACCTCGCGCTTGTTGCGGTCCACAAAGGAAAAGTGGCCGAGGAAGAGCTTGTCATGCGGAATGATGTAACGGTCGGAACGGTCGTCGAAGTTATGCACCGCGATATTCGAGTTGCATGTGCCGCGCAAGGGCTCATGCGATTCCTTCGGCTCAAGGCCCTTTTCAGCCAGCTTGCGAATCAGGTCGAACTGGTGCGCATCGATCTTGGGACGCTTCTCGAGATCCTCACCGAGCAGATAATTGTGGATGCCGTCGGCAGCGATCGAGCCGTGGCCGATCGCAGTGGTCAGGAGGTGGGGACGGATCACGTCGCCGCCCGCGAAAACGCCTTGCTGTCCGGCCACCACATAGTTACGGTCGGTGCTGACTGCACCCTTGCCGTTGTTGAATTGTTCCAGGCCGGTGAAATCGACTGCCTGACCAATGGCGGAAACGATCAGGTCGGCTTCGATATCGCGTTCAGTACCTTCGACCGGCTTGATTTCAAGTTTCCCACCGGTGACCTTGGCCTCGCACTGCTGAACACGCAATGCTGTGGCACGCCCGTTCGCGTCACGCACGACGCCAATCGGCATCAAGCTGCCGAAAATATGGATACCTTCGGCCAGCGCTTGCTCGATTTCATGCTTGTTGGCCTGCATCTTGTCGATGTTGAATACCGAAGTGAGCGTCACTTCCGCGCCTTCCTTGGCCGAAATCGTTGCCACATCGTGCGCCAGATGCCCGGCGATCGCTGCTTCGGCATCGGTCGGCTTGGCGTGCTTGATATGGCCAAGACGACGCGCCACGGTTGCGACGTCGATGGAAGTATCACCACCACCGACCACCACCACGCGCTTGCCGACGTGCTGCAGGCGACCATCGTTGAACGCCTTCAGGAAAGCGGTCGCAGTCACGACGTTCGGCGCATCACTATCGGCGATGGGCAGCGCGCGACCAGCCTGGGCACCCAAGCCGAGGAACACTGCATCGAATTCCTTGCGGATATCGTCGAGCGAGATGTCCGTGCCGACGCGGGTGCGCATGCGTGTCTTGACGCCGACATCCAGAATGCGCTGGATCTCGGCATCCAGCACGTCACGCGGGGTACGGAATCCGGGAATGCCGTAGCGCATCATGCCGCCAAGAAATTCACGCTCGTCGAAAATTGTTACGTCATGCCCTTTCAGTGCGAGCTGATAGGCACACGAAAGGCCGGCAGGGCCGCCACCGAGAATGGCGACCGATTTTCCGGACGGCGCAACCGGTGGCTTGACGAATTTCAGATTGTTGGCGATGGCGTATTCGCCGAGAAAGTGCTCGACCGAGTTGATGCCAACATGATCCTCAACCTCGTTGCGGTTGCAACCGGTTTCGCAGGGTGCCGGACATACGCGACCCATTACCGAGGGAAACGGATTGGCTTCGGTCAAACGGCGCCATGCATATTCCTGCCACGGCATGACGGGCTTGCCATCGGCACCGACCGGCGGCTTCTCGGTGCCACGGACGATAGCCAGATAACCCCGGATGTCTTCACCGGCCGGGCAACTGCCCTGGCAAGGCGGCGTAGACTGGATATAGGTCGGACACTTGTAGGTATGTGAGGCCTGGAAAATCTTTTGATTCAGCCGGCCGACACGGTTGTCGCCATCTTTGTAGCGGCGGAAGGTGATATTTTGGGAAGTCTCAGTTGTTGCTGACATCGCTCGTCTCCGAATAAATTGTTACTTATCACCCAGGATGATCGCGTTGCTTACAAGTTGGTGTACCCCGCCAACCATTCTGCGATCGAAACCATAGATGGGCATAACTTTGGTGAACTGCGCCTTGCAGATGGCGCAGATGGTCGCCATGAAATTGACGCCGTGTTCATCGACTACTTGCTGCAATACTTCCATGCGCGGTAATGCGCCCTTGACTCGCAAATCCATCAGGTCATCAGTAAGCAGGCCGCCACCGCCGCCACAGCAGAAAGTCTGCTCTCGCGTTGTTTCCGGTGCCATTTCGACGAAGTTGTTGGCGACTGCCTTGATGATGTTGCGCGGGATTTCGAACTGACCGCCGGCGAAATCGCCCATGCGTGAACCACGGGCCACGTTGCAGGAGTCGTGGAAGGTGATGATGTGCTTGTCGTTGGCTTCCTTGTTGAAAGACAAGGCGCCGCGCTCGATCAGATCCCAGGTAAATTCGCAAATATGCATCGGCTGCTTGTAGCGATGGTCGAGCTGCTTTTGCAGCATCTGCGCGAATCGGTCCGTCTCGTCCGCGCCATCACCGACCCCGGTGAGGGTGTTCCAGAAGCTGTAGGCAACGCGCCAGGCATGGCCGCATTCGCCCACGACGATACGCTTTACACCCAGTTCCAGCGCCGCTTCGCGAATGCGCAGCGCAATCGTCCGCAACTGATCGTAGTTGCCGATAAACATGCCGAAGTTGCCCGCCTCGGAAGCCATCGAGGACAGCGTCCAGCTGGTGCCGGTGGCGTGAAATACCTTGGCGTAACCGATCAGGCTGTCTATGTGCGGTTCCGCGAAGAAATCGGCAGACGGCGTAATCAGTAGTACTTCTGCACCTTTCACATCGATGGGGAAACGCACATCGATGCCGGTCGCGTCCTTCACGTCCTCTTCCAGACCCTCCAGCGTATCGTTCAGTGCCGGGCCGGGCAGGCCAAGGTTGTTACCAATGCGATGCACCTTGCCGATGATCTCATTAGCGTATTTTTGTCCGTAGCCGACGGAATCGAGGATCTCGCGCGCTGCCATGGTGACTTCTGCGGTGTCGATTCCGTAAGGGCAGAAGACCGAGCATCGGCGGCACTCGGAGCACTGGTGAAAATAGGTGTACCACTCGTCCAGAACTTCCCGCGTCAGATCACGTGCCCCGACCAGCTTGGGAAACAGTTTCCCGGGCAAGGTGAAATAGCGGCGATAGACGCTGCGCATCAAATCCTGGCGCGCCACCGGCATGTTCTTCGGGTCTTGCGTGCCAATGAAATAGTGGCATTTGTCGGAACAGGCGCCGCAATGTACACAGGCATCCATATAGACTTTGAGCGAACGGTATTTCGTCAGCAGTTCGCCCATCTTGGCGATGGCTTTGTCATGCCAGTCTTCCACCAACTGACCAGGGAAGCCAAGGGCTTCATTGATCTTGTCGTTGGCGACGAATGATCTGACATCTTCCATCGAACCAGGCTTGAGGGCCGGGATGATGGGAATAGTGCGATAGGGTGGTGCAGCGACGTCAGCCATTTATTTCTCCAGCCCCGCCGCCCAAGGCGCGATATGACGCTTCTCGCGAGGGTTGTCAGCCTGATTGCGGGAAGGTGAGAAAAAGACTCCCGGGGCATGCAGGAGTTTGCTGATCGGGAAGATCGCCAGAAGCGCAACAACCGACAGCAGATGAAAATAGAGAACGACATCTCCGGGCAGGGTACCGATGCTCAGTTGCATCCAGCCGAGGAAGAAGCTCTTGACTGCGATTACGTCGGTATGGGCCACAAACTTCATTACCAGTCCGGAAACTGCGATGCCGATGAGCAACAGCAGCATCAAATGATCGGAGGGAGTGGAAATGTAGCGTATGCGCTCGACGAACAGACGGCGCGCCCACAGACCAAGCAGCCCCAGTAGCATGGTCAGTCCGGCATACATCCCTATAGGCTGGATGAGTGCGACCCAACCCCAAACCGGTTCAGTGAAGTAGCGCAGGTGGCGCATCAATACCAGCGCGAGGCTGGCATGAAACAGCCAACCCATGCTCCAAATCCAGAGATTCGCCTTGAACAGGCTCTCGAAGAACACAACTTCCCGTGTCATACGCAACACAACGCCTGATTGCGTGGTCGGTGCCGGGGTTGTGGGAATCTTCAGTGGCGCTGGCGTACGCGCATAAGTGTTGATCCGGTAGAACAACCCCACGACGAACATCAGAGTCGCGAAATAAAACAGAATCGCAATCAGGATACTGGCCATGTTCATGTTCTACCGGCGACTTTGCTTAAATACAGCCAGTGGGCTTCGGAAGGCCGGCGATCTTGCACGCCTGCTTGCCCGGGCCATAGGGGTACAGGCCATACAGGTACTCGCTGGTGCCCTTCTCGGGGCCAAGCTTCTTGCCGATAGCCTTGGTCAGTACGCGCACAGCCGGAGCAATCTGGTATTCCTCGAAATATTCGCGCAGGAAGTTAACCACTTCCCAATGCTGATCGGTCATGGTGATGTTCTCGGTACCGGCAATGTAATTCGCCACGTCGACATCCCACTCGCCCAGATTGACGAGGTAGCCCTCTTCGTCGGTCTCGTATGATTTGCCATTGACTTCGATATTGGCCATGCAAGTTCTCCTTGTATTGATAGGTGTTACGTTACAGCCAGGATTGGCAGGAATTGTTGGTAACCGCAAGGTCGACGAAGCCACCGTAATCCACGGCGGAAACGCCCTCAATGAGCTTGTCGCCCATGCCGCGTGCATCCAAATCGGGCTGCAACACGTAGACCTTGAAACTACCCAATGCTTCGCGCAACTTTGGTTCGAAGGTACTGCCGGTCGTGGCAGCGTAGACTGCGTCTTCGATTAGCAGGACGTCGCCCGATGCAGCAGCATTCAAGCAGTTTTCCAGGGCGCTATTCACCATGGGCGATTTATTGACGATATGTAGCACTGCGTTCTCCTCAGAAACTCAAGACG
>Ga0209668_10000407_pt1 | contig 17647 bp, 16 predicted proteins | sample FrelakmetPLP11PL_FD_187150 | JGI IMG/M metagenome (GOLD analysis project Ga0209668, IMG submission 187150) | Freshwater lake sediment microbial communities from the University of Notre Dame, USA, for methane emissions studies - PLP11 PL (SPAdes)... | ecosystem: Environmental > Aquatic >... | reverse complement strand
ACAGTAGATCTTCTTTGCTTATATATAAAAAATTATTTACAATATACAAATAAAATCATATCATAATTTAAAATAAATACCGCTATAAAATTATATACACGGAGTGACCTCTGCCAGAGGCTTCGGCGGCTTCGGTGTGTATATAATTTAAAAACTTAAATTATCTCTATTCATAAAAAGGAACTACTTCTGAAGTTGTTCTGAAAAAATATTGATAAATAGCATCCAACCTTGTTAGAAACATGCTCTCGGCTGCTTGTGCCCTAGAAACTTCGGAATTAAGACTTGCAGTGAGAACACCCTCGGCCTGTTGTGCCCTGGAAACTTCAATATTAAGATTTGCAGTGATAACACCCTCGACTTGTTGCGCCCTACTAACTTCGGAATTAAGATTTGCAGTGAGAACACCCTCGGCTCCTTGTGCCCTAGTCACTTCGGCATTAAGATTGTTACTGATATCGGCCTCGGCTCCTTGTGCCCTAGAAACTTCGGAATTAAGACTTGCAGTGAGAACACCCTCGGCTCCTTGTGCCCTAGAAACTTCGGAATTAAGATTTGCAGTTAGAACACCCTCGGCTCCTTGTGCCCTAGAAACTTCGGAATTAAGATTTGCAGTTAGAACACCCTCGGCTCCTTGTGCCCTAGAAACTTCGGCATTAAGATTCGTAGTGAGAACACCCTCTGCTGCTTGTGCCCTAGAAACTTCGGAATTAAGATTTGCAGTTAGAACACCCTCGGCTCCTTGTGCCCTAGAAACTTCGGAAGTAAGATCTGCAGCGATAGCGGCCTCGGCCACTTGTGCCCTAGAAACTTCGGAATTAAGATTTGCAGTTAGAACACCCTCGGCCATAAGTGCCCTAGAAACTTCGGAATTAATATTCACAGTGAGACCAGCCTCGGCCATAAGTGCCCTCTGAACTTCGGAATTATGATTTGAAGTTAGAACAGCCTCGGCTTCTTCTGCCCTATTCACTTCGAAACTAAGATCTCCTCTGAGACCAGCCTCGGCAATAAGTGCCCTCTGAATTTCGGAACTAAGATTTTGTGTGAGAACACCCTCGGCAACTTGTGCCCTAGAAACTTCATCATTGATATTTACACCCAAAGCAGCTTCGGCTTGTTGTGCCCTAGCAACTTCATCATTAATATTTACACCCAAAGCAGCTTCGGCAACTTGTGCCCTAGTCACTTCGTCATTAAGATTTTCAGTTAGAACAGCCTCGGCTCCTTGTGCCCTAGCAACTTCGGCATTAAGAATGTTAGTGATACTAGCCTCTTGTGATTGTGCCCTATTCGCTTCATTATAAATAAGGTTTCTCACTTCAATAATATCTAATGCATTACCATACTCGGCTCCTTGTGCCCTATTCACTTCTTCGGCAATACTTACGACCAGAGCTGACTCGGCTTGTTGTGCCCTAGTCACTTCGGTATTAAGATTTGCAGAAATAGCGGCCTCGGCTCCTTGTGCCCTACTCACTTCCGAATAAAGATTTGCAGTGAGCGTAGTCACATCCGCACTAAGATTTGTAGCGATAGCGGCCTCGGCTTGTTGTGCCCTATAAACTTCGGCATTAAGATTTGCAGTGATAAACCCCTCTGCTGTTTGTGCCCTCTGAGATTCTTCATAAATATTTGTAGATAGAACACCCTCGGCTTGTTGTGCCCTAGTCACTTCGGTATTAAGATTTGCAGCAATAGCGGCCTCGGCTCCTTGTGCCCTATTAACTTCATCACCAAGATTTGAAGTTAGAACAGCCTCGGCTTGTTGTGCCCTACCCACTTCGACACCAAGATTTGTAGCTAGAACAGCCTCGGCTTGTTGTGCCCTAGAAACTTCGGCATTAAGATTAGCAGTGATAACACCCTCGGCTTGTTGTGCCCTAGTTATTTCGGCACCAATATTTGCAGTTAAATTAGAAATTAAATTTTGGTCGTCTCCACTTAAATTATTAAAATAATTTGTCAACTCTACCAAAGTATCCATACTTATACTTGCCCCATCGAGGATAGCATCAATTCTTGTTTTCTGTGAATCAACAAGATTATCTACATAAATTTTATTTGTAACATCATAGGATGATGCAGGAACTTTATTTAAAGTTACTTCTGAGTTGTTAAATGCTACCTGCAATCCTTGGATTGTAGTCGCAGTTCCTAAATATAATCTGGACATTTATAATATGTTTTTTTTTATTTTTTTTTATATAAAAATTTACATGTAGAACATTTTTTAATATATTTATAATATATTAATATAATAACCATAATTAGAGATATAAATATAGAGCCCCATAGTATATATTTATTACCTGTATTTTGAGATCCTATTCCTCCACTTGCTATTGCAATTGGAATCGTTACACATGCTGGACAGAAATTTTCTTTCAGATTTTTATCATTATCATTTATAGTGTTCATATTTATTATTTATTATAATAAAGAATGTTTAAAAAAAAGACACAAGAAGAATATTTAAAATTTTTAAAAAAAGGAGAAGATGACGAGTCCGAATCCCAGGGAGAAGACGGCGAGTCCGAAGAATCAAGCGAGGCTGGTGAAGGAGTCAGCGGATCTGCTAGCGAAGGTGACATCGGAGAGGCCGACTACGAAGGAGGTGAAGAAAGAGAAGACGCCAGTGACTATGGAGAAGAAAGAGAGGGTGAATATAGTGAAAACGAACAGGGGTTTATGAACGAATGGAATGTTGGAGAGAGAACAGGAATAAATTTTGATGTTTATGAGTTTAATTCATTTAATACAGAATTTAACAAAAAAATATATATTAATTCAAAAAATTTAAATGAGAATTTAAACAAAAGAACGGACCAGCATATTACAAAAAAAGAAATAAATGATATGCAGACAATAGCAGGAAAATTGGATGAAATACAATATAAAAATCCGTTATGTTTTGTAGTTGCATATAAATACTTACATAATGAAAAAAAAAATTTTTCTGATTATGTAAGTATTTATACTAAAATAATAAAAGACAAATTTAAAATTAATATTGAAAACGAAGATTTTATTAGATATATAAGATTTATAAAAAATATTATATAAATAATAAATATTGATGAACACTAAGTTAAAAATATTCCAATCACCCGAAGCCTCTTATACAAATTATAATTTTGTAGTTAATGATCATATTGAATACAATGAAAAAAATTTTAGGTTAAAAGTTGTTAATTTTTTACAATACTATTATAATATTATCGGATACGTTGATGTATATATAAATGATTGTTTATATAAATCAAATATCCCAGTTTCTCCAAACGTTACGATCCCATATTTTTTTAATCTAAAAATAAATAAAATTTTTTTATCTATTTCTTTAACTATAGAACCACCAGTTCCTTATTTGGAATTTATTATTATTGAAAATTAAAATAAATAATAATTTATTTTAATTAATTTCACATTCCATAGAAAAATATATCAAATCTATACATTGATCAATTTTTTTTGATGTAAACATTACTTCTATATATATTGTATCCATTTTATTTATTAAAATGTTTCCATTCCACTGTTCCTTTTTAACATTCTCCTTACCCTTGAAATATATTTCAATATTTGTAGGTGCTTCGTTAATATAAATTGTAAACATAAAATTTTTTATATCATCATCATTTTTTGTTTTAGAACATAAAAATATGTTTTTAATAATCAAAGGACTCGGCGATATAATATGTCCTACAAATTGCCCGGATTTAACATCTCTCTCGCACCCGGTTAATATTATTCTATTTATACTATATCCCCCGTCGCCCTTTTCACCTTTTTCTCCTTGTAGCCCTTGTTCACCTTTTTCTCCTTGTAGCCCTTGTTCACCTTTTTCTCCTTGTAGCCCTTGTTCACCTTTTTCTCCTTGTAGCCCTTGTTCACCTTTTTCTCCTTGTAGCCCTTGTTCACCTTTTTCTCCTTGCAGACCTTGATCACCTTTTTCTCCTTGCAGACCTTGATCACCTTTTTCTCCCTGTGGACCTTGTAGCCCCTTTTCTCCATTTAGACCCTGATCACCTTGCAGACCTTTTTCTCCATTTAGACCCTGATCACCTTGATCGCCTTTTTCTCCTTGCGGCCCATTATCACCTTGATCCCCTTTCAGTCCTTGCGGCCCTTGATCCCCTTTCAGTCCTTGCGGCCCTTGATCCCCTTTCAGTCCTTGCGGCCCTTGATCCCCTTTCAGTCCTTGATCACCTTTTTCTCCCTGTGGACCTTGATCCCCCTGCGGTCCTTTATCACCTTTTTCTCCCTGTGGACCTTGATCCCCTTTTTCTCCCTGTGGACCTTGATCCCCTTGCAGTCCTTGATCTCCCTGTGGACCTTGATCCCCCTGCGGTCCTTTATCACCTTTTTCTCCCTGTGGACCTTGATCCCCTTTTTCTCCGTGTGGACCATGCTCTCCCTGTGGGCCTTGATCCCCCTTTTCTCCCTGTGGACCTTGATCCCCTTGCAGTCCTTGATCTCCCTGTGGACCTTGATCCCCCTGCGGTCCTTTATCACCTTTTTCTCCCTGTGGACCATGCTCTCCCTGTGAACCATGCTCTCCCTGCGGACCTTGATCCCCTTTTTCTCCCTGTGAACCATGCTCTCCCTGCGGACCTTGATTCCCTTTTTCTCCATGTGGACCATTCTCTCCTTGCGGTCCTTGATCACCTTTTTCTCCCTGCGGTCCTTGATCACCTTTTTCTCCTTGCGGTCCTTGATCACCTTTTTCTCCTTGCGGTCCTTGATCCCCTTGCGGTCCTTGATCACCTTTTTCTCCCTGTGGACCTTGATCCCCCCTTTCTCCATGTGGACCATGCTCTCCTTGCGGTCCTTGAACACCTTTTTCTCCCTGTGGACCTTGATCACCTTTTTCTCCCTGTGGACCATTCTCTCCTTGCGGTCCTTGATCACCTTTTTCTCCCTGTGGACCTTGCTCTCCTTGCGGTCCTTGAACACCTTTTTCTCCATGTGGACCTTGATCACCTTTTTCTCCATGTGGACCTTGATCACCTTTTTCTCCCTGTGGACCTTGTAGCCCCTTTTCTCCATTTAGACCCTTATCACCTCGATAACCTTTTTCACCAAGTTGCCCATGTGGATCTTGATCAATTTTTTCTCCTTTTAATACATTTTGACCTTGATCATGTAGTCCAAATTGACTCTGATCTATTTTTTCGACAAGGAGTGAGTTATTTATCGGAGCCGTAGGCGGTTGATTTACTTTTTCTTCATTTAATCTTAATCCCAATAATACTCCGCTAAGCGGACCTCTATCTTTTTTTTGAACTTGTAATGAAGAGGGCTGTTTTTTTAATAAAGATATAGATTTATTAGACGACTCGATTTTTTTTTCGTGTGTCAAAGCTTTTTTTTTATAAACTTTTTCTCCAATAGAAGGTTTTTTATCTATAATATAATCTTCATTTAGTTGGATTAACTTAATTGGTTCTTTTTTTAAGTTTATATTTGTTGCATTTGATCCACTATATTCAGATTTTAATTTTATTGTATTTTTTTTAACAGGCATTCCAGATATGGAATTTTTAATATTTTTCATTATACTATAATATATATATATATATATATAAATAATAATTTTATTTTTTATTTTTTTTTCTATATTCTTCCAACAGTGGTATGCATTCATGAGATCGAATAAGAACATAATAAATAAGAAATGGAAGGCTAAACATATATGCCAAGAGTGCCCATAAAACTTTTTCTGCCACTGATAGGCCAGCGGCTGTATTACATTCCCAAGATAAATATGCAGCAAGTAATCCTATTACAAAATTTACAGCATACTGGAATATAAGTTCGTTTCTACTATATGATGCTACACAAGGTGTATTTTTATTTGAATCTTGTTCGAGATCATGATCTCGATTATTTTTAGTATTAAATTTTTCTATTGAATAAGTTGCTAATATTAGATCTGCCATTTATTATAATAAAAATGAAAAAAATATTTAATTTATATTTAAAAATATAATATGAATAATAATTTCGAGATGAATTTTCCAAAGTTTGAAGATATAAAAGTGTCTACGAAGACATATACTTCAAATACAAATCTTAATATTAATATGGATAAACTTTATAAAGAAATTAAAAAAAAATATGAAGAAGAATTGGAAAGTATTAAGGAGAAGATACCTGGGTTGAATAATATAAATAAAATTAAAAAAATAAATGATAATTTTAAAATACCATATGGGTCTATTTTAAGATGCAAGTGGAGAGATGAAGAGATATGTATTATAGAAAAACAACAAAGTAAAACAGGAGGGAAATGGTTTAGAAATTCTATGACAATAGTGTTATTTTTAGATAAAAAAATAAATTTTAAGATATGTAAGAATGGTACATTTCAATTTACAGGTTGTAAAAAAATAGATCATCCTATAAATTGTATAAAAGTTATATGGGATATTATAAGAGAAAATAAAAAAATTTATATTTTCAATAGAGGAACAGATCTTGATTCATATATTATTCCAGCCATGAGAAATATAGATTTTTCTCTCGGATTTTATGTAGATAGAGAAAAATTGGCTTCATATATAAATTCTTTGACTGAATATAATTGTATGCTGGAAACGTCGTTCGGATATACTGGTGTCAATATAAAAGTTCCGTATACAAAAAAAATAAATGAAATGATTATAAAAAGGATTGTTTCTCCAGTAGAAAAAACTGGAGAATGGTGCATAACAGATGTAAATTATGTAGATTATTTATCAATTCTACCAAAGAAAGAAATGGATAAGAAATTAAATTCTACAAGATATAATACGTTTCTTGTATTTCACTCCGGAAGAGCCATATTATCTGGCCTGAATTCTTATTTTATGAAAGATTCTTATTTATATTTTATAGATATAATCAAAAAATGTAAATCTGAAATAGAAGAAAAATTAACAGTTTAAAATCTTAACAATTTTTCGTAAGAATTTTCGGCCAGGTTTTCCCCAATCGATGGCTCAGATCTATACACTTGATTTATTAAGGGCGGTCTATTTCCCTCTTCAATTGACTTTTTCGTATGTAAATTTGGAATTTTTTCCAGGCATGTATTTGGTTTATATCTACCTGTTTTGGAAAATGTTGTGTATTTTGGATGGGGTTTTGATAAAAAATAATTTGGGGTAAAAGACCCCGGTCCTATTGTAGCAGGCGTACATCTTATTTTTATATAAGAAGAGTGATTTTGACTCTTACTTCCCAAGTTAAAATCTTTTTTTTTTAAAAATTTATTTATAAACATCATTATCTATTTATATCTTTATAGATATATTTAAAAAAATATTAATTATAAATTTATTTATAATTAATAAACATGGAAATATTTAAAGACGGAAAAAATAAAAATATTATAGGATCTTCGATATTTGTTATTTTAATGTGTATTTTATTCTTAAATTCGAGAAAAACAAAAACCCCGATTTTAACGTATATATTAACCTCTGGAATTCTACTGTATACATTTTCTCAAATATATGTACATTTTTCAGTAAATAACAGCATGATAGAAGAATATATGTTTATTGCTCAGATAATATTTAATTCAATTATTATTATGACATTTTTTATTGAAAATTCAAATATAGAAAATTATAATGTCGACGACCGCCAAAGGGGCGCAGAGGATGGAAAGCTTCTGGAAAACAATACCGGGCGAGATCGGGATACCAATCAATTTATGTTCAACCTTTCTCCTGTCAAACATTGCTGCGGGGGAGATTATATGAGAACTTCGGACCCAATTCTTCAGGAATATTGCAAACAATTTTCAAGAGAAGAATTAATTAATTCTTGTATTGCTAGAAAAAATGAATACATAGTTCCTACTGCAGAGCAGCCCTCAGCAGAGATGGTTGACTCCCCAGCGGAGCAGCCCGCAGCTCCAGAAAATACATGTAAAACATGCAATAAAAAATCAATTAAACATATAGATAATAACTGGACGAAAGGTATAATCTAAGCGTGCATTTTTATGCTCCAAATCCACTAATGCATTTATTTAAATGATCTTTATACGACAAATTTAAATATTGCATATATATTAGATTTTGATTTTGTTTTGCTATTTCTGTTCTATAATATTTTATACCACCGCCTCTGGCGGTGGAGAGGTCACCTCTGGCAGGGGCGGCCTCTTCGCGGTCACCTACAAAGACCTTTTGTTTATTTGATTCACATCTTTGATGTGTATTAAGAGAATTTTCCATTTATTATTAGTTTTATTATATATATAAGAATAAAAATTTAAGAATAATAAATGCATTTTGTTATTAAAAACAATGAAATCTATCATAATTTTCCAATTCATTTCAAAAAAATTTTAGCTGAAAAATCAAATAGAATACATAAAGCAGAACAAATCTCGGAAATTACAAATATGAATTCAACCCTACTCTCGTATGGGACCCAAACCACCCCAGGTGGCGACCGTGAATATAGGTCTATCGATACGAATTCAGTCGAATGTCAAACAGACTTGATAGAAAATTTATCCGATTCATGTATAATAAAATATAATAGAGATTTTTTAGACGAACAAAATGGAGAAAATCCGTTCGATATTATTTCAGACAAACAGGAAATTGTATTATCGTTTATACATGTAGGAATAGATAATTTCATAGTTTTTCCAAGAACTTCTATCGATATATCCGGCTTTTCAGTTATGTATTCTATAAATGGAGATACAATAAAATATAAACAAACCACTGGTGAATTTAAGCTCGAAAAGGGCTTTTTTTATAAATTAACTTCCTTTATCCTTATTTCTGAAAAATCACCTAAATGCACTCTATTTTATCAGTTTTTTAATAAAACAACAGACTCGTTTATTGGAGTACATTCAAACGCTTCAAATAGAAGCACAAAGTGCATAGCATACATTCAACCTGATGAACAGACATTTGTTTCATTAAGAAATAAAAGTATGGATAACCCATATTGCTTACTTACTGGATCATTGAAAATAAAATGTTCCAATTATTCTACACAGTAACTACTTTATAAATTAAATTATGTAATTTAATTTATACATGCATTAAAAAGCATTAATTCCATTCCTTATAATTTTTCATACATTTAATTTTGCAAAAATTTAAATTTTTGGGGGTTTGATCTTTGAAAATAAACGATTTAATTGTATTTACACTTTCTTTTTTACAATTATTACATCTCTTAAGAAGATTATTGTTTTTTAATTTTTTATATTTTATCTGTAAATTATTTCTTGAGTTTGAATATGGAAAAGAAAGGTTTTTTACATAGCTTGAGCGATCACCTCCTCTGGCGGCGGCCTCTCCAATATCATCTCCTCTGGCGGCGTCCTCTCCAAGGTCACCTATAATTTCAACGTCCTTTTTATCGACGTCGTAGACGCCGGCTAAGTCGACTCCGGTGGTGAATACCTGGGGATCGATGTGGGTAACTCCGACATTGACTTCGTATAGAGGCTTATCTATAGTCTCACCGCCAGCCTCTCCGAGGGGTCCAAGGTCACCTCCTTCGTAGACTTCTGATTCGCGGTCTGGCATAGCCCCGCTACCCTCCGTGTACCTCTTTGAGGTACGAAGCTCCGCTGAGTAACGGGCGGGCTGCTCTGCACCGCAAAGCGGCACGCCCGTTGCACGGAGTGCAGTCCCAGGTGATAAACCTCCCATACCTCCCTCATTTAAAGCCATCGAAGTAGATGTTGATTCTTTTAAGGACAAATCATCCTTTATTGTATTTATTAGATTTTTATAAGAATTAGTTACAGGATTTTGATAATGAACACTTTCCTCGAATAATTGAAGAGGATTTTTTTCTAAAGCAGCCTCTGGCGGCGTATTTGGTTCTTTAAAAAGAATATACCTGTACGCATTCTTTGCCATCAACAATGCACTTGCGTTGTCTTTAGGGGCGGCATCTCCTATAACACCTCCTTCGGACCGAGTATCGGCCCGCATCTCCGCGTCGGAGGAGGCCGCTTCGCGGTCTGGCACAGACCCGCTCCCCAAGAGGAGTTTCGGGCAGATACTCGGACCGAAGGAGTCAATCGAATCTGAAAGAGGTTCTGAAATTTCCATATTTTCATTGGAATTGACGGACATAAATGTTTCAGCTTTAATTAAATCACCGCCTCTGGCTGCCTCTATGAAATCAATTGTTTCATGTGGTGTAAATATATTTATAACATCTTTTTCATATACATACTTTACAGGTGGAACGTTGATAAGACTTATTTCATATTGTATCTGTTCACTAAATTTATTAGTATCAATTTTTCCGTTCTTCATGTTTTTATAGAAATTTTTTATCCCGATTAAAATAGGACCATCTCTAGCATAATATTTATAAAATGTATACATATTTTCATATGTAAAAATACGATCGGAATATACTTGAATTCCTTCCGTATACTGTGATATATCAAACATGCAATTTTCTGGGATATTATTAACCAATACATTTTTTATTTTGAATTCTGGAATTATATGAGAACTAATTACACCCATCAATTTTCTATACAACCCGAAGTATGTATTCATAATTCCGAGAAACTCTGCTGGTCTAATATAATTGACAGAATTAAATATATCAATTGATATATTCATGCCATAATCAAAATTTAATAATTTTTGCAAAGCCATCTTCATTTTTAATTCAAAGTCATGTCTTGTTTTGAAATTTTTAGATTTTATATTATAAATTACATGTCTAAAATTATCCATAAATATCTTACAAGAATCAATTGTTAAAGTTTTATATATAAACATAACTATAAAGTTTTCGGAATATTTTTGTAAGTAATTTTCTACATCGGTTTTAATTACATCATCAATATTTTGATTGAATATCTCAGGGCATTTAATTTCCTTTTTTAAATATACAATTGTTCTGGGTGAATAATACCCCTCGGCAACTCGTCTAATGTATACATCATTACTTATTCCTCTCATTATAGATCTATTTAAAAATATAATAATGTTTGCCAATTCAATCGAAAATTTATTTAATGTAATAGGAGCGGCTTCTAGAGACCTCGAAGCGGCCGCCTCATCTCTCTCTCTTAATAATTTTATTTCAAGTTCATTAACTATCATTCTAGCAAAACATCCATCTTCATATTCAATATTTATTGACGTCAATACTTTTTTAACTTCTTCAACTGCAAAATAAATAACATTCAATTTAAAATTGGTTTGGAATATTGATTTTTCTTGAACTGTTATAGACTCATCATTTACAATATTTTCATTGGTTGAATAATCTATAAGTTGTGTTATATATTCTACATTGTCTCGTAGATTCATATACTTGGGCTTAATTATTTTTTTCTCTTTTTTTACATGTACAGCGTTTTCACATATTGCTTGTTTAAAATTCCCTATAAGTTGTTTTATTGTAATTTGTGGATATTTATATCTTGAAATTACATCAACAATACTTGAAATAATATTAACATCTATACCACCGCCAGAGGCGGCTGCTTCTCGGAGCTGCTGGCTGCTCTGCTCTCCGAGTAACGGGCGCGCCTGTTTCACAGAGAGCAGGGGAGTCAATTGCTCCATTACATCACTCATATATTTATTTAAATTTTCATTTTGAAAATCTTTTATAGAAGCTGTTTTTTTAAAAATACCAGCTAATATATCATATCTTTTATTTATTTCTTCAATATCACCATTCGATACATAAAATAGAATTTTTCTAATCTCATACAACCACATCGAAACTGTCCCATATTCTACATTCAATGAGGCTAATTTATCTACAATAATTTTAATATTTTTATTTATTATCGTTTCAATTATTTTATTTTTTTTAAAATTTTCATCCACATTCTCTCTCCCTATATACTCATCCATTTTTCTTCTTATAATACTATTCAATGGTTCTTCTGATTTCACTTTTTCTTCAGCCGCCTCTTTTCCTATGCTTGGAAGAGATAGTGTTTTCTGCCTCGGCTCTCGTGTCGGCTGATATTGTATATTCGTAAATGGCGATATATTTTTCATTAAAGTTCTTGTAATTAAAGATCCTTCAACCGGCGCTATTGTTTTTGTAACTGAAAATAATTTTTTCTTATAATTTGAATATGAGATAATTAAATTATCTACTGGATTTTTTTTGAATAGGTCATATGAATTTAAAAATTCATTTACTAATTCAATCTTATTCATTGATAAAAATATAAAAGTCATTACAATACCAGGATGTATATATTCATCAAATATATTTAATTTATTGTAAAATCTTTTAATCTTTGTTAAAATATTGGCCACATTGCGGTTTTCATCTTTAATATCATTCAAAAATTCATTTATATATATCCGCCCCTCTTCTGTCTTATTATACTCAATAAGAGCCTTGAAAAATTCATACCCATGTCTATGGACATAATTCATATTATTATATTTTTCATACATTGATGACAATGATTCCTCTCCCGTATCTTTTATACTAGAGATAAACTCTCTAACATTCTCAATTGGATATGACAAATACATATTGTACATAATAGTTTTACATATCGATGGTTTCAATCCAATTATTGTCTCTTCTATCTTATCTATTTTTTTTTTTAAAAGTTTTATACAATTTATTTCTTCTTTTACATAAACAACTCCCCCCCCTGTCCGCTGTTTAAACCCACGACCCTTCTTTCCCTTTGTTTCAACTACCCCAACATCTTCAATTTCTTTTTCTTCTTCTATATCCTCGCCGGTGTCTCTAGAATCAAGAATCTTCATTTTATTTTTTTTGATTTCTTTCTTGATTTTTTTTATGTATTTGTTATACTCACTTATTTTTTTTTCATCTTCTGTTTTATCCCTATTGGTTTTATATAGCTTTTTTAACGATTCTAATGATTTTATTTCTTTTTCATATACATTTTCTTTTTTTAAAAATTTACTCATGAATTCTGGATTCATTTTGAAATAATCTTTTTCTTGTTTTTTTTGTAATCTTTTATATTCTTTTACAAAATTTCCAAACCTATAATGCCCCGCCATAACATCCTTTATACCTTGATATATTGGCATATATTTTCCACTTTTTATTCCACGTTCCCCATAATGTGCCCCGAACATTGTATCTATATATTTTTTTAATTTTATAAAAAGTTCTTTCGAAAATTTTGTTTTTAAAGCTTCTTCTTCATCCAATGGTCTCTCATCTATAAAATCTTCTGGTTTATAAGGTCTATTTCTAACAATTGGTGGGCCTATAAAATCCTCGGGTTTATACCCATACCCTAACCCTAATATTCCCACTCCAATCTGGTCATTCTTTTTACCAACTTTACTTTTCGACTGTACTTTCTTTTTCTTTTCCTTTTTCTTTTCTTCTTCCTCTTCTTCTTCCTCTTCCTCTTCCTCTTCTTCTTCCTCTTCTTCCTCTTTTTCCTCTTCTTCTTCCTCTTCTTCCTCTTCCTCTTCTTCTTCCTCTTCCTCTTCTTCTTCCTCTTCCTCTTCTTCTTCTTCTTCCTCTTCTTCTTCCTCCTTTTTTTTATTTTTTAAAGTTTTTCCAGAAAGTTTATATGTATTTTTACTTGGTTTAGTTTTAATTTCAAATTTGGACCAATCTGTTTCGTCTTCATCGTCATAATTTTTTTTATTCATGTATATTTATAATATATGAAAATATTTAGTATAAATCAAAATAATAATGATATCATTTATAAATAAATGATGTCAACTAAAAAAAAAACAAATTATTTTTATTCTATTATTATTATTATTATAATTTTAATATCAATATGTGTTATTTTAATACAAAATCAGATAAAAGAACATCATATGCAAGATGATCCAATGCTTTTCAACCTACGGTATAAATTGAACACGATGTTTGATAATAAAAAAATATACAAAGGAAATCTTGAAAAATTAAATGATGGTAATATAATGGATTCAATCGGCCTTTATAAAGGTAACAAATCTTACACTATAAATAAAGAAAAAATATTTTTATGTCTTTTTGATGAACAAAATAAATATTATAATACTCAATTTTTAATGTATGTTTTACTTCATGAGATTTCACATGTTTTGTGTGATGAAATTGGACACACTAAAAAATTCAACGAAATTTTCGAAGAACTTTTAATCGAAGCTGTGGACCAAGGCATTTACGACCCGTCAACTCCAATGATTCAGAATTATTGTACATACAACGATTAAAAGGGCCGCCCCCGTGTAGCGGTATAAGAGGAGCTGCGGGTAAAATGTTTGAAAATTCAACCTAAGACTCCGGCTCTAGAAAAAACAACTCTTCCCAAACTGACTTTGGGTGAATCACCACTTGGATCACAATAATATCCATATGGTGAGTTCCCTGAATATTTTGCATATTTGTTTTGAACAACATCAACGGTTTCTTCGCTTATTTTCAATACATCTATCCACTCGCAATTATCTTTACAACTGTTTTCATCTTTATATTGTTTACAATTGGTTATTAAAGGGTCGGTGGCGTTGTCAATATCATCGACTTTTGGAAAACAAAATCCATATCCACTTTTTAAATCGGTCTTATCGAAATTAAAACCAGTTTGAAAATTATTTATTTGACTAGGCATTGATTTTTCGTTTGTCCATGTTATACGGTTTTTTCTTGCACAAAATCTAACAGTTGTTCCATTTTTATCTACAATAGCTGAACCTGATCTGTTTTTTTTAATTTCTTCAATCTGAGCGAGACTTAAATTATCTACTCTACCACATGACATATCAGAAGTTCCATCAGCTGATGTTTTGTCGCAATATAATTCGCCCCCGTCCCCACTGCATACAAGTTTACATTGTCCGTCGACGCAAGATTCTCCTGCTAAACAACATATAGTTTTAGATGGATCAGTTGGATCTTTACAAGGCTGTGAGCAACAATTATCGTTCATACACGATTTTGGATCGCAGCATATTTTAGAGGACCCACATTCAATCTGCGATTTATCACAAGAAGAACAATCTTTTATTTGACAATTATATGGTTTATCAGATGGACAAGTTTTCATACATTTTACCGGTTCCCCACATAAAGTTTGAAGGCTTGTACCTGCCCCACATTCAACTTCAGTACTATAAGAAATTCTTAAATATATAATTAGTGATAATATTACAATTGTAAAAATTGCGAACCAAAAATATTTATTTTGGATTAATTCTCTAAGTGTCATTTATTATAGTAAAATGCTATAATAAAATATATAATTTAATCACTATAAACTCTAGTATAGCTGTTATATATAGTTTACTACCGCTTATTTTTCAACAATATGTTCTTTAATGCGTTCGTCCACTTCTCTCATATCTTCTTCATTAATGTCGCTTTCTTGTCTTGCTTTTTCTTCTCGTTCTTTTGAGCTGGAAATCGCGTCTTGTATGCTTGCATTTACACGATCATCATTCCCAATCTTTTCTTTAACTTCAATTAATTTTTCTTGAAGAACTTTTTCAATAACTGTAGTTTCAATTAATTTAATTTGAGATTCATTTAATTTTCCATCTTTAGTTATTTTTTCTATAGCTGAGTTTGATTTATCAATTATTTCTTTTGCTACTTCAGTTTCAGTCTTACCAGTTTCAACGGATATAGCTTCAACAGCAGGAGAACTCTTAAAGAATGGAGCTGCAAATGTAAGTATAAAAATACCAATACCAGTTCCCCAACATACCCAAAAGTTGTCTGAACACATATTAGCAAGGTTAGCTCCTGCTGCTAAAAGCTTGCCTGCATCCCCCAACGCTTTTCCCGCCCCGTTTGCCAAATCATTATTGAACAATGCTCTTATTATAAAAATAATTACGATTCCTATTCCTATAAATAATATACCACCTATTATTAATCCTATATTTTTCGATGAAAGCCCGGGTGTGGATGACGTCGCATTCGGAGGAGCCGCTCCAGATTTTACAGAAGTTGAATTTATTATTTTAGACATTTATTATTATATTATTATTATTATTAATAAATGTCAAAACCCAACAGTCAAACTATTTCTGATTTTTATAATAGCAATACAATATTGGTAAATATTTCTATTGCTATTATATTATATTATGTTATGTTGTATTTATCTATTTTAATAAAAAGTAGACCACAGTATTCATGGTGGAATAATAATAATGGTAAGCTCTATGATAAATATATAAATATAGACAGTCTTATTTTATCTCAAGATAGTCTTATTTTATATAAACTATCTTGTTTATTTGGAAATTCATTTAATTGTTTATCTACTGAAGAAATTTCGTTTATTACTTCTTCGTTGTTGCCTCATGCTAGAATGCCATCAGGCGTACCTGGGATTTTTTATGGATTTATGTTACCTAGGCATTTATGCCGTGATATAAAATTTATAAAAGGAGAACATGTAGATCTTGATATATGGGCCTTAAATACCGGTAGAGATATTGATATTACTTTAAAATACAATGGTGATACGGCAATTAATAATGGTGTTTATCCATCTTTTCAAGATTTTGTTGGATGGAAATCAAAAATGATGGAATGGGGTATTAAAAAATGGAAAATAAATGAAGGTAATATAACAACCCCTGAATTAGATGGTGATCAAATTAAAGAATGGTACGATACAAAAACCCATCCGGATAATATGCTTGCTTTATATGGTATAGGACCCGATTCACCTTTAATTTTGGGATTTGTAAATAATGCATACAACGATGCAAATAATGGAGTAATTTTCAGCGCCGATGCTATGAAAAAATTATTGGGTGAAAATAATAATTATACGTCGAGCGCTGGAGGATGGATTGGATTCCTTAGGGCAATAGATACTAAAAAAGCTATGGATTTTATGTTTACTAAATATTTCGTAAGTCAAACTACGGCAAAAGAAGACAAAGATAATGATCCAAATTCCCCTTCAAAATGTAATCCAAGAGGAATTTCTTCACAAATTGTCGAAAGTGCTGGAACTGGGTTGGCAACAGGTGCAATGTTTGGAGGACCAGTTGGGGCTGTTATAGGAGGATTACTTGGACTTGGATCATTTTTTGCTTCTCCGACAATGGGAGATTGTTATAAAGGAAAAGCTACCTCGAATTCTTAGCCACTCGTAGCGGCTGCCTGATATATATATATATAATTATAGTGGAATCATAGGTATTGCCTCCTTACACGCGTTTTCTGTAGTAACACATGGACTATTAAAAATAAAAGATCCTGTCGGTTTTCTATTTACATATGGGCCTGTTTGTATTGTTAAAACATTATTTTCACCTTCTTTACATGTATTCTCGCATCCAATATCAAGATCTTTAAGCCACCATCCATTTGGGGCTGGTGGCTTTTGTAATATTTGACTATTTTCACAAATTTTTTCTTCATTTAAAATATAATCTGGACATTTATTAAGATATGAAGAACATGATTTCAATGAATCAGATATTGTATTGGGATTTGTATTGTCAGTATTCACAGATTGCAAAACTGAACATACTTTAGTTTTTTCATCCCATCTTATATCTTTTACAAGTGGATTACTGTTTAGTCTATCGAAACAATCTTCCCAGGTTGGAATTATTACGGGGGTAGTATCTTTTTGGGGGGAAGGAGGCGATGAAAGAAGAGCGGTGGTTAACTTGTAAATAATAAAAAAAATAATAATTAG
>Ga0209668_10000406_pt1 | contig 17664 bp, 21 predicted proteins | sample FrelakmetPLP11PL_FD_187150 | JGI IMG/M metagenome (GOLD analysis project Ga0209668, IMG submission 187150) | Freshwater lake sediment microbial communities from the University of Notre Dame, USA, for methane emissions studies - PLP11 PL (SPAdes)... | ecosystem: Environmental > Aquatic >... | reverse complement strand
TTCAACTGATAAAATATCCATGTTTAATTTTTCAGCAATGTGAACAAAACTATTTAAACTATATGTTCTTGGATGTTCATGGTAAAAAGTATCGAACTGGTTTTTATCTAAAACACCACCTAAATAATGGTTTTCAATTACTAATAATGAATCGTTTTTAGTTATAGCGGCTACAGCCATTAACAAACTATTTAAATCCTCTATATGAGCAAAAACGTTAGTAAAAGTAATAATATCAAACTTATCTAAATTATAAGCTACTTTAGGAGTAAAATAATTGTGAATAATACCGTGTTTGTTTTTAGCAGCATCAAAAGCAGCATCTGTAGGTTCTATACCATAAGTTAATGCTCCTTTATCTTTAAAGAAATTTAATAAACTACCATCATTACATCCAATGTCTATTACTGATTTGTCATTTAAATCACCAAAATTATCTTCTAAATAAGATACTAATGATTCCATCCCATCTAACACATCTTTTGTAAATCTAGCTCTATAGTGATAAGATGATGGGAATAGTTTCTTTTTAGGAACTTGGTGTGTTTGGTGAGCAGTATAGCATTTTTCGCAATAATGAATGTTTATTGGATATTCTTCATTTACTTCATCAGAACCAATTGGTATCAATTCATCGCATATAGGGTGTGAACCTAAATCAAGTACGGGTGTTAGTTGAGGATTATTACAAACCTCACATGTTTTTATTAATATTACGTTATCCATTATTTTTAAAATATCCAAAAGTTAAATATTCAATATCATTTACTTCATCAAGCTCAAACAATCTTTTAGTATCAAATAATACTATATTTTGTTCTTTAATTGTAGATAAATGATTCTTTAATTCTTTGTATTCAGGCCAATTAGTCCCTATTATTATTAAATCTACATTAGAGATTTCACTAATCCAAGTTTGAGTAAAACTTAAGTTAGAATCTTTAAATAATTTTTTAGTATGTTCTATTGCAAGAGGATCATGAGCTATTACTTTTACTTCTTCTTGTAATAATAAATCTAATATTTTTAAAGCACTAGATTCTCTAATATCATCTGTTTCTGGTTTGAAAGATAAACCTAACAACAATACTTTTTTATCATTTAAAGTATCAAATTTTCTTACTAAAGCATTTATTACTTGTCTAGGTTGTTTATCATTAATTTTTAAAACAGCATTTGTTAATGACATTTGTAATCCTAATTTTTCACCTTGTGTTCTAATTGCTTGAACATCTTTCGGGAAACAACTCCCTCCAAATCCTGCTCCAGGTGTAAAATATGAAGCTATAGTTGGTGTAATTATCTTTCCATTCATTGTCGGACTCCAACGTTTATCACTTATAACGCCATTTATAACGTTGTTATAATCGATATCTCCTATCTCCATGGCTACATTTGCTAATTCATTATTCATTGATATAATACAAGCTAATAACGTATTATTAGTATATTTAATCATTTCAGCTGTTCTTGTATTAACACACATTTTAAAACAACCCCAAGGAGAATAAATTTCTTCTAATATTTGTTTAGTAATTTCATCTTCAAAACCAATTACTACTCTATCTGGTTTCATAAAGTCATTAATGGCATCACCTTCTTTTAAGAACTCAGGATTCATACCTAAACCAAATTGACCTAATTTTTTACCTGATGTTTTTTCAATTATGTTTTTAACGAAAGTGTCCGTTGTTGTGGGTATAACTGTACTTTTTATAATTACTGAGATAAATTTTTCTGTTGTTTTGATATATTCTCCGATTTGAGTACATACTGTCTTTATTTGAGATAAATCAATTTTACCATTTTCAGATGGTGTTCCAACAGCTACAATTACTACATTACTGTTATCTAGAGCTTTATATAAATCTGTTGTAGCTCTAAAGTTATCATATTCAATTACTTCATCTAATAGTTCTGCTAATCCATTTTCATATATGTGTGGTATTCTATTGTTTAAATTATCAACAACTTCTTCTCTAACATCAACACAAGTTATGTTATGACCTACTGCTGCTAGACATACTCCTGATACTAAACCTACATAACCTGTTCCTACTACTATTATATTCATTTCTTATAATAATTGTATATTCTTGTTAAACCATCTTCTAAAGTTACTTGTGGATTATATCCTAACATTGTTTTTGATTTAGTAAGATCAGGACATCGTTTTTGTGGATTATCAGTTAAATAATTTTTATCAGCACTTACTTTATGTTCATACTCAAATTCATCATTTCCTTTAACAATTTTAGAAATAGTTTTAGCTAAGTCTAACATTGTGATTTCAGGATTTTCTGTTCCTATGTTAAATGCTTCTCCATTATGTTCTGATAGTAGAATTTGTAAATAACCAGCGATAGCATCTGAAATGTAACAGAATGTTCTAGTTACATGTCCATCAGATAATATTTCTATTTTATTATCGTTTAATATATTACTAAAGAAATCAGGAATAACTCGTTTGTCTTCTAGTCTTAATCCAGGTCCATAGTTATTAAATGGTCTTGCTACTTTGATAGGAATATTATGTTGTTGATGAAAATTAACGCAAAGTGTTTCACCATATCTTTTCGATTCATCATAGCAAGCTCTTGGGCCTGTACAACTAACATTTCCTCTATATGTTTCTTTTGTTGGGATGTTTTCAGGATCCGGATCACCATATATTTCACTTGTTGAGAAGAATAAAAAGCTTTCACAAGGATTTTCTTTAACAAAGTCTAATAAGTTTCTAAGACCTATTACGTTTGCATCCATTGTTTCTATAGGATGTAATCTATAATAAGTTGGAGAAGCTATAGTTGCAGCATGGATTACAAAATCTGATTTAGGTAAATCAAGAGGTTTGTTTATGTCTCCTTCAATTATTTGAACATCTTCTCTTCCTCTAATAGAATCGAACCAATCAGGTACTCCTCTAATAAAGTTTTCTACAAGGCATAATTTACAAGGTTCTTTAAGTAATTTTCTATCATTCAATTATTGTAAATAATGAACAAAATAAGTACCTAAAAATCCGCCTCCACCTGTTAATAAAATAGTTTTACCACTAAAACGGCTATTATCTATTTTGTTTATAATTTCGTTAATATCTTGTTGTATAATATTGTTTACCATAATTTCCATTCTGCTTTATTTTCGTTCCACATTTTATTTAAGTCGTTTTTATCTTTTAAAGTGTCCATACATTTCCAAAAACCATGATGTTTGTAACAATTTAATTCACCTTCATCAACTAAATGCATAATTGGTTCTTGTTCAAATACTGTTTCATCATCATTAATATATTCAAAAACTTCAGGTTCACAGATAAAAAACCCACCATTTATCCAAATACCATCACCCTTAGGTTTTTCATTAAATTCTTCTACTAATTGAGTTACTGGGTTGATTTTTAACCCACCAAATCTTCCTGTTGGTTGAACTCCGGTTACTGTTAATTTTTTTCCTGATTGTTTATGGGATAATACTAAAGCATTTATATCTATATTTGCTACTCCGTCTCCATAAGTTAACATAAAAGGCTCATTGCCTATATATTTTTGAATTCTTTTAACACGTCCTCCAGTCATTGAATTATCCCCAGTATCAATAACTTTTACTGAATTAAACCCATGTTTTTCTGTTTTTACCCAATCCTTAATATAATCATTCATATAACCACCACATATGATAAAATCACTAAATCCATAATGGGAATATATTTTCATGATGTGCCAAAGAATAGGTTTATCACCTATTTCAACCATTGGTTTTGGTCGTACTCCTGTTTCCTCAGCTAATCTAGTTCCTAGACCACCTGCTAATATAACTACTTTCATTATTTTGTTAATTGATAATTTAAAATTTCATCTAATATTTTCTCAATTGAATACTTTGGTTTCCATCCCAATCCTTTTATTTTACTTGAATCACCAATTAGTACTGGGGTTGGAGCATTGTTGTCATCTGTTGTAATATAATCTTCGTAATTTAGATTTAGTTTATTAAACACATAATTACAAACATATTTAATGTTAAAGCTTTTACCTGACGATATTATATAATCTGATGATTTATCTTGTTGTAATATTAACCACATTCCTTCTACATAATCTAAGGCATGACCCCAATCAATGCAGATATCTAGATTAGGTATATGAAACTTATCCATTTTTCCTTTTTTAATATCTATAGCATTTTTGATTACAACATTAACTACTCCTGACAATGTTTTGGATTTTAAAGATTCATGATTATATAGAATTCCATTGCTTATAAATAAATTATCGTTTGTTCTATAATTACAACAAATGTTGTGTGCAAATAATTTAGAAGAAGCATATGGGCTTATAGGATTAAACAATGTTGTTTCTCTTTGAAAACCATCTTCATCAATAGATGTTCCAAACATAGCTGAAGAGCCAGCTTGGAACATTTTTGATTTTGGTGAGTGTTTTTTAATGTTTTCTAATAAAACAAGAGTACCTATTAATGTTACATTGAATGTTAGTAGCGGATTATTATAACTTAATCTGATGTTGCTTTGTGAAGCTAAATTGTATATTTCATCAAATTGAAATGCTCTTAATAAAAAACATATTAAATCATTATTCAATAAGTCCCCATATATAAGATTAAAGTTTTTATTTTCAAGTATAGTTTCTAAGTTATCTTTTGATGATGTTTCTTTCATCAATCCATATACTTCGTATCCTTTACCTAATAAAACTTCAGCTAATAGAGAACCATCTTGACCAGATACTCCAGTTATAAAAGCTTTTTTAGTCATTTCTAGTACCTCCGCTAAGGACAGTAGCGTATAATTGGTTTTGGTATTCTTGTCTTGTAACGGTTTTATTGTGGTATAAACTCCATTCTTCGTAATAAGGTAAGTTAATGTATGTTTTATAACCTTCTACCATTCCATGAACTTGGGGTTTATCTTCAGGATCTCTCCATTGTATTGAAGGATCATTTCTATAAATTCTACGTTGAGGATCAGGAAAATTTACCCATCCTTTATCATTAACATTCCAACCCCATGCCTTAATGTGTTCAGGAGTTAGACCTTCAACTAAATTTACTCTAGGAACTACAAACACATCTACTGGATTAGATATAATTAATTCTTTAATATTTTCAATTAATGTTTCTGATGGTATTTCATCAGCATCAATTTGAAAAATATATTCTCCAGTACATTGACTTCCTAAATAATTTTTATTTTCAAGGAAATTTTGAGTAAAATTAAATGGACAATGTTTGTAATTTTCTCGTTTAAAATTTTCCATAACAGACATTACTTCTGGGGTAACTCTATTTTGATCATAAACAATTACAATTTCATCTTCATTATCTATTTTTGGGTTTAAATAATTTAAAAGATTATCTAATTCTTTGTGTTCGTTCCACACTGTCAATCCGTAACTAATTTTCATAACACTAATATATAATTATTCTGGTATTAAGCCAAGGTAAGATAAAGCTTCCATAAAATCTCTTTCAAAAAAAGTTTTAAGAGTAGTCATATCCATTCTCCAAGTATAAAATTCACCTTTTTTACCTGGAATAGGGTATTTTTCTTTTTCTTCTTCTGTAACTTGTACTGCTTTAACAGCTGCCCAATTCCAGTTTTGTATTGAAGGTCCATTAGCAAATATCATACCTTGAGTAGGTACATTGACTGTTGTAGGCATCCATATTTTACCATCTTCATCAGTAAAGAATAAATCTTTATACAAATCCGGTAAAACGGTAATTTGTTGGTTATAAAAATCTTCTCCTTCTTTCATTAAAGAATTGGTTTGAAACCCACATCCATAACAGAAGTGGGTTTTTATTTCGTTTGTTACTTCTTCTACGTAACAGGCATCGGAGCCGCATCTAGGGCATATTACTAGGTTATCCATTTTGAGTTTGTAATTTTGGTAATTCTATTTTCTTTATTTGAGGTAATTCTGCTTTTTTTAATTGAGGCAATTTTAACTTCATTTCTTTAGGGAACTCAGGAACATATTGTATAAGTAAATTATCTACTTTTTCCATCATTTTATTCCAACTAAATTCATTTTTAGATTTAAATGCTTGACGTTTAGCTCCATCAGTGTAGTTTTTGTAGTTTTCAAATACATCTTTTAAATAAAAACCTACTTGACTAGCTTCAGGTGTAAACCATTGTGATTCAGCAATTAAAAATTGATTTTGAGTACTTGGATGAACATTAGTTAAAGTACCTTTTAACAAAGTAGTAAATTCAGGATTTAAAAAATCCATTTGTCCTGACCAACCTGTAGTAATTAATGGTTTTTTGCTTAAAGTGAATTCAAGTAATGGTCTACCAAATCCTTCACCTTTAGTTAAACTAACCATAGCTTTTACTTTAGGGTGATTATACAATTCATTTATTTCAGAATCAGTAAACTCACCACTTAATAAATAAACATTAGGTAAATTATCAGAATTAACTGTTTTCTTAATTTGTTTAATTTTCTTTAAGATTTCCTCTCTATCAATATAAGATGCACCTACTTGAGATGTTTTTAAAATAAGTGCAGGTTTTTCTTTTTTATTTTTAAATGTTTCGTAAAACGCTTTAACTAATAAACCTACGTTTTTTCTATCCTCACCTAAATCACCTTGCATCCAATGACCTACAAACAAATAAGCAAATGATTCTTTAACATTGTCTAAATTAATAGTTGTAATTTCTTTAGGCTCAATTATTTTGTAAATATCTAAATTAGCACCTTCAAATAAAACTTCGATTGGTTTTTTCAATTCAACCACACCTTCTACTTGTTGTGTTTGTTGATTTCTTTTTTCAAATTTAGAATCTTGAAATACTTTTTTAGCATGTTCAGAAGAAACTAATGTTAGGTCCATTCTGTTAATACCTTCAATAAATTCTGCAGGGCAAATTGTAGTTTCAATACCTGCTGTACAACCAATATTATATTTTCCTACTGGTTGGAATTCATTAGGAACTGTAATTTGCATCCAAATTTCTGGTTGTTTTGGTGCTTGGTTATTATATAATACCAATTCATTTAAAAACGACCATTCAAGATTGTCTTCACAAAAACCAAATGGTGTATTTCCCCAACGTTGAGATAATAGTTTTACCTCATATTTGTCTGTTTCAATAATAGCTTTGATCAGATCGCGACTTCTAGCACCGTACCCACTATAGGTATCAAATGCTGAACTAATTATAAATAATGGTTTCATTTTTAATATAACAATTTATGGTTTATTTTTCTATCTTTAACTTCGTTTGCATTAATTAATTCATATTTTTCTCTTGGTTTCCAAGTAGCAAATAATTCATCAAATGCGTTTATTACTCTAATTCCTTGTTTTTCACCTGTAAATCCAGCTTCATCACTTAATGCCCATTCTCTACCTGCTAAACCGTTTTTAACACGATTTTCGTCTAGATAAACATTCATAATTTGTTCAGCGGCGTCCTCGGCTGTACATCTATCATCCCATATATACGGTGTTACTGGCGAACCTACCAATGATTTATTGGTTGGGTATACTGGGTATGCCCATTTACCATGGTTTTTATAGGTACCATTATGGTTTGAAGGGAATTCATCATCAAAATCAATCCACGTTCCGTCTTCAAATTCAAATCTCATTTGATCTTGCATTCCACCTGTTACGTTAGCAATAATTGGATTACCTACTAATAATGCTTCGGTTAAACTTAATCCCCAACCTTCGTTAGATGTTAATAAAATCTGAGCATCTGAGCAATTGTAAAGTAAATTCATTTGGGTTGGATTAAAATGAGCATCTGTAAATATAATATTATATTTTTCATCATTTGCTAACAATTCAATCACTGCATTTAAATCAGTACCATGATCACTTACTCTTTCAGTATGTAATACAAAAGCACATTTTTTAGCTTGTTCAACAGTTAATTTATCTACAAAATGTCTGTAGGCTAAAATAGTATCAGGAATTTGTTTACGTCTGATGTTTCTAGAATTAAAGAATAATACAAAATCATACTCTTTACCTTTAAATAAATTTTTCTTAAAATCTACTAATGCAGAATCTTTTTTATCTAGAGGTTTAAATACTTCATGATCTAAACCATGAGGAACATATTTAACAAGTTTACTTGATGCTTTTTCCTCTAAAACAAGTTTGTTAATGTTAACTGTTTGTTTTGAAATACCCATTAATAAATCACAAGCCTCATAGAATGGTTTGTTATACATTGGAGCTGGATAATCATCCCAAATGTTCAAATAAGTAATTGGAATATGTTTTCTGATTTCGTTTTCCATAGCAAATAACCAAATAAAATAACGAGGGTCAGTAATCAGCATTATTGCATCTGGTTTCTCTAATTTAATTATTTGTCTTAGCAAATCAGGATTTCCGTAATCATTTACAGGATACATAAAAACAGAGGCATCTGTTAAACCTGTTGATTCGTTTGTAGATTGACATAAATCTAAGCGCTTTCCAGCTTCAGGGTGATTAATAGCCCCTCCTAAATTTACCCAATTGAAATGTTGAGCAGTGTGAAATACTATTTCTCTTGCTACTGTTGCTACTCCTGAGTGAACACGAATGTCATCACATATCAGAAGTATCTTTTTTCTGTCTTCAGGTTTTAAATAACCGAATTTTTCTTCTATCATAACTTATGTTTGTAATATATAACTTTTCTTTTTAATAACCAAATTCTATTACTCAGTAGTATCTAAATTACTATGAGAATGAATCATTTTTCTAAACTCAGGGTCTGTTAAATATAAATGAACAGCTCTATCGTTTAATTTTTGTAATGAAAATTTCATTCGAACACATTCTATTTTAAATTGCTCAAACAAATCACTCTGAATTTTCACAGAGGTTAGTGTCATGTCTTTTTTACTCATAAATTTTATTTATTTTGTTATATATAAATATATGTCAAAATATAAAAAATATAAATATATATGAAATTATTTTAATCCCTTTGAACACAATTCAGCTTTACCTGAAAATGGGCAGAACCTACAATTCCACAAACTAGGAACCGGTTCATGACTTACTTGTTTGTAAGTACCGTTTTGTTCAAAACAAGTATCAATAAATTTATCCATTGCTTGAGTTGCTTTATTTATCTTTACTTTTCCATTTGCAGGAATAAATTCTTGTACTCTTCTTTTAGCAGCAGCAAACTCAGCATCTTCATTTATTTTACGTTTTACAATAAAAAATTTAATATCTATATTATCTATTGGAACGTTAAATTGTTTTGAAAAGAAATATTTATAAAGTATTAACTGGAATTGTTTAGTTTCATCTTTTTTAGAATCATCATTCCAACCTGTTTTACTTGTTTTTATATCTAAAATTAAAAATTTATCAGTTAATTCATTATATAAAACAACGTCTAAATATCCTTTAAATAAAATGTTAGGGTATTCTTGATTTGGATTTATTAAAATAGGAACCTCACAACCAACTAAATACCAACCTTTTTTACTAAACAGTATGTTTCTATTTTTCTTAATGTAATCAAGTATTTTAACTCCGTCTTCATAAAATTCAGCTAATTCAAATGAATTTGAAAAATGAACATTATTGTTTGATTTAACATCTTTTTTATAAGTTTCTATTAAACGTTTTTCAAAGTATTCGTTTAACTCAATTCTATCGGCTTCTGCGCCATTTTTATCGTATATAACAGTAATATAATGTTGAAGCGCTTCGTGTAATGCAGTACCAAAAGTCATGTTTATAGACGACTCTGATGTATAATGTCCGTCTTTGTATTGTAGTGCCCATTTATGTGGACAATGTGTAAACATTGACATTTGACTATATGAAATGGATTTTTGTTGAGAATAATCCATTGTTTGTAAAGTATATTTTTTTATTTCCTTTACAACAGCAGGTAGTTTTTTAGCTTTTGGTTTTTTTACTTTTGGTTCACTACTAAAACCATAATAATCCATCAATGCTTTATCCATTGCGAGATTTTCTTTTTCTAATCTCGTTATTTAAATACCAAGCTGCTTTTTCAAGCTCTTGTATTTCATCATCTTTCTTACCACAACGAGCAATATATTTAACTGTATTTCCTAAATTAAAACCTAAATCCCAAGCATCAATAACTTTGATTGCTTCATAAGGGTTGTCTGCTCCACCGTAGTGTGCCGGATTATTTACTGCTTCTTTCATTTTAATAACTTTTTAATGTCTTTATCTTCAATACCATATCTGTTTAAGATATTGTACATGTCTTCTTTTTTTAATAATTGAATATATTCTTCTGCTTCTCTGAATGAGCATTCATAAAACTTAGAAATATACTCTAATAAATCCTCGTTTGATTTTGTTTTAGTACCTTTGACATATTTTGAATATATGGATTTTTTAGGTAATATTTCACAATAAAACTTATATATTTTTCCCTTATCAGTATAAGGTAATGATTGTCCTATATTAGCAACTTCGATATAAGCCTCGGTCATAGATACTATTTTATGTAGCATATAAGGATTAAATGCCTTCTGCTCATCTTCGGTAAAAGATGACCAGGGCTTTTTATCGGTAGTTACTTGTTTAAAAAAATCAAATATTGTCATTTTCGAATTCTGCTCTCAATTCTTTAGGAAGCAATTCTACTAATACTTTACCTGTTACTACATCATAAAATACTGGAATTGGGATAACTCCGTCTTCTGATGTGCCTGTAATGAATTTAGATACTTTACGTAAAATTACACCTTCAGAAAATACTTGGTTACCATCTGGTGATGTAATAGCAGTTGTGTTTTTAATGTCAATGTTTGCGTTTAATTGGGGTGGTTGTTGTTTGCTCATTTTGTTTATAATATTCTGTTTGATTTTAATGTTTCAATAATACGGGAAATACAAGACATAAAGTTTATTTCAAAATCGATCTTAAAATTAGATTGATAAATACATTCATTTAAAATAATTGCTATTTGACCTTCACAACCAACAGCATATTCAGCTGTATTGTCATATAGGTGTTTATATAGATCATCAAATGATGAAATATTATTATCAGCAATTAATTGTCTTATAATATTAAATGTCGTTTTAGATGGTTTTCTAAGCTCATTAACTATTTGTGTTTGGAAATTATTATTTTTACCTAATGTTCCTGGTAATGTTAATTTATTATCAACAATATATTTTTGGCAAGTGTTAATAACTTTTCTAAAATCAGGATACGAATTATGAATAATTGAAGCTAAATCTTCTATTTCAAATTCAATGTTTTCGTACTCTAAAATATCAACAACATGTTTAGCAACTATTTTTTTAGATGGAGGTGTTAATTTAAACTCCTGTAATCTACTTCTTAATGCTGGGATTAAACGTTCAGGATAGTTCCCTGTTAGAATAAATCTTGTTGTTAAACTATATGTTTCAATCATATTTAATAACAATACTTGTGATGCTTGTAAAATATGAGTTGCTTCATCTAATATAACAATTTTTAATGGTCTAAAACTAGCAGCCGAAGCAAATGAACCTACTTTTTCCTTAATATCATCCATACCTCTATTCTCAGTAGCGTTTAGGTAAATATAATCACAATCAATGTTATTTACTAATATTTTTGCTAATGTTGATTTACCACTACCTTGTAATCCAAAAAATCCTAAATGTGGAATATCTTGTTCAGTAATAAATGCTTGGAATTTATCTCTTAATGTATCATCACAAAGATAAGTATCAAGTGTTTGTGGTCTGTATTTTTCCACAAACAATGTATGTTCTTTATTCGCCATAAATGTTAAATTTTTTAGGTTGTACAATAATTTCCTCAGCTACTTCATCAGTTATAGCAAATAATAAACCTTTTGCTGGTTCAAGTCTGAATGCTTTTGGTTTTGTTTCTGCTAAATGATAATGTGCTTCTAATGTTTCAGCAATAGAGCCATAAATAATAGCTTTAGTATCGTATACTAATGTCCATTGATCACCTGGTGGCACTCGTTGTGCTATTAATTTATTAACTTCTTTTATCATAATTTAATTTGTTCAATAAGAAACGGCAGTAAGTCTGTGTATAGGTAATTAGTAGTAACACCATCAAACTTGGTTAGGCCTATATACAATCTATTAGTTACTGGTACGAAATTTACACTACTGATGGTGTACTTTACTTCTTGTAGTTGAAGTGATTTCCCTATTAAACTTACTGCGTCTCTCATATACTTTAAATTTACATCATCCCCATCATATCTCCAAATCCACCTTCAGATTTCTTTTCTTCAGGTTTATCAACTACTACTGCTTCTGTTAATAAAATAGTACCTGCTACTGAAGCAGCATTTTCAATTGCCGTTCTAGTTACTTTAGCAGGATCAATAATACCAGCATCTTTCATATTAACAAATGAATCAGTTTTAAGATCATAACCTATCCAATTATCAAGTTTAACAGATTGAGTACTAGGAGTATCTAAGTTAATAGATTGAGTAAACTTAGTGTTTGTTTTAGTAGCAGTAATACCATTAATTAAACCATAACATTCAGAATCTGTTTTACCAGCGTTAGTTAAAATTTTCATAAATGGAGATGAACATGCTTTGTAAACAATATTTTTACCAATATTTTCTCTATCAGTAATAGCTTCACGAGCATAAATTAATGCAGCACCACCACCAGGAACGATACCTTCTTCAAGAGCGGCTTTTGTTGCTTGTAAAGCATCATCAACACGATCTTTCTTTTCTCTCATTTCTGATTCAGTAAAACCACCTACGTGAACAATTGCTACTCCACCTACGAATTTAGCTAAACGTTCTTGTAATTTTTCTTTTTCATATGGTGATAATGCTTTTTCGATTTGTGTTTGTAATTCTACAATACGAGCTTCAATTTTTTCAGTCTCACCTTTACCATCAACTAATGTTGTAGTATCTTTACCTACTGTAACTACTCTAGCTTCACCAAACCATTCCCAGTTGAATTTATCAAGCTTCATACCTTTTTCAGTACTAAATACTTGACCACCAGTCATAATAGCAATATCTTCTAATAATAATTTTCTACGATCTCCAAAATCAGGAGCTTTAACAGCAACAACTTTTAAGATACCTCTTGCTTTATTTACAATTAAAGTAGCTAATGCTTCACCTTCAATATCCTCAGCAATAATTAATAATGATTTATTTTGTGCAGATACTGCTTCTAAAATTGGTAATAATTCTTTTACTTGTGTAAATTTCTTATCTGCAATTAAAATTAAAGCATCACTGATAGTAGTACTCATACTGTTGTTATCTGTAACAAAATAAGGTGATTTATAACCTCTTTCAAATTGCATACCTTCAACAGTTTCTAAATACGTTTCACCGTTTTTAGATTCTTCAATAAATACAACACCTTCACGACCAACTTTTTGCATTGCTGTAGCAATTAATTCACCTACTTCAGGATCGTTATTTGCTGAAATTGTAGCAATTTGTTTTAATTGGTCTTCTTCAGATACGTCTTCTTTAAGAGTGTGACGAAGATATGTAACTACTTCTTTAACAGCACTATCAATACCTCTTTTAATTTCAACAGCATTAGCTCCGTTATTTAAATAAGTTAAACCTTGTTTAACCATCTCTTGAGCTAACAATGTAGATGTAGTTGTACCATCACCTGCATTATCTGCTGTTTTAATAGCTGCTTGTTTTAGTAATTGAACACCTAATTCTTCAATTGGATCTTCTAATGTGATTGATTTTGCTACAGTAACACCATCTTTTGTACTTTGTGGAATACCGTGATTAGCAATAACTACGTTACGACCATTAGGTCCTAGGGTTGCTGTAACAGCGTTTGCTAGTTTATCTATACCAGCGGATAGTTTTTGACGAGCCTCAGGCCCAAATTCTATTATTTTACTCATGCTTCAATTAATTTTACTAATTCAATAATCTTTTTTCTAATAATTTCTTCATCTAAAGATGTCATTCCATATTGATTAGTACCTAAGTTGGTATTATGATAATGATCTCTTCTAAGTAAATTACTTAGTGTTTCAATGGAACGTAAAGTACCTTCCAATTTCATTCTTTTTTCTTCTAAATTATGCATTTTTTATTTGTTTGTTTTTAATTAAAAAGGTAATTCTTCTGTTTTTACTTCTGTTCCATCATTAAGACGAGCTAAGACTTGATTTTCAGGTCCAATCCAATATTCTTCACCTTCATGTTCTAATTTACTAAAACCCATAGTTGGTAGTACAACAATATCTCCTACTTCTAGAACTGTGTTTAACCAATTTCCAGTAACCGAATAATATCCATCTCCTACTGCTACTACTTTACCTAGTTTGTTTTTTTCGTTTCCTAAATCGGGAACGATAATGTTTCCGTGAGTTGTTTCTTCAGCCTCAAATGGCTTAACAATAACTGCGTTGTATAATGCTTCTAATTTCATATTTTTATTTAATCTGCTACGTTTAATAGTTCTTTAATTGATGTTTCTAATTCTTTAAATTTTCCAATGTATTCTTGTATAGAACTATAACTTTGATTGTCATCTACTTTTTGTTTTGCTAAAGCTCTTAAACAACTTGCAAAACTACTATAATGACCTAAAGATTTTGAATATTCTTTACCTGGTTGGTTATTTTCTGTGTATCTTACATCAGGAGTAACTGTTTTAAAGATAGTATAACAATAAGCGTCTTTACTAATGTAAAACGGTTCAATCTTAGGATCTCTAATGATTGTTGTGTTGGAGGTTGATGGTTCTTTTATTTCTGTCATAACTAAATTTAATTACACTAAATATACGATAATTTTTTGTAATATCCAAATTTTCTTATACTTCTTTTGCAACTAGGAAGTATTCACTTTTAAGATTACCGCTTTCAAATACTAAGCTCATAATCCCATCTAAATTTATAACCATTTTACCTGTAGCTACATCTTTATTACAATACATTATTTCTTTTATTAAATCTGAGTTGTATTGTGCTTTAAAATTTGTAGGTAGGTCTTTTGTTTTAATATTTGGTATATAAAACGATACTTTATTAGAGTGTTCAATATTTCCACCAAATTCCATTTCCATTTGCAAATCTCCATCAGCACCTGTGTGAGGTTTGAATACAACTGTATCACTGTCTGCTAAAGCGGATTTAGCTTTAACAATTGCGTTAATACTTTCATTATCTAAATCAGCCATAATGTTATAACTATCATCTCCAATATATTCACCTGCTTTTGGGATAATTTGTATATCAGCAACAGCATAATTCAAAGTAAATTGATTATCCGATACTACTAGTTTAGTAATTTTGTTATTGAACTTGGTGTATTTAAGGTCCAAATACCCATTGGTAATACCTAATAATTTATTTAATTGTGTGGTATTGTTAACACCAAACACAGAATCTTCGATTTCAAAGTTACTGTGTTTAACTATACCTAACATTGAACGGTCAGGTGCCGTGAATTTAATTGAAAGGTTGTTGTCTTTAATTTCCCATTTAACGGCTTCAACTAGGCCATTTAAATAATACTTGGAAATAATAGCCGTAAGATCTAACTTATTAATCATAACTTATTTATTATAAATATACAAAAAAAGGCTTAGTTACCCAAGCCTTAATTAATAATTTTATTTTTATTTACTTAATTCATTATCAAACACATTTTTTACCTTATCAGCAAATTCAGGAGTTAAACCATATTTACCATAATTATCTTTTAACTCTTCTGCACTCATATTAGTTATTGTATTCCAATCTTCTTTTTTATCGGGATCTAATGTTTTTGGTTCCTTATGAATTGCTAACCAAAAAGAATCAAAAAAATCATCATCACCATAATGAATTGCAAAATCATCTACAGTATCTAATAAAGCCTCGTTAATAATACCTGCAAGTTTTTGCATACGTTTGAATTCTTCAGATAGTATTTGTTTTTTCATGGTTATAAATATATTAAAATTTAAAAAATTTATTAATGTTTTGATTTAATACTACAGCTCCCCATCCTAGATCTGAGTATAATGATTCTAGTTTGTTTTTCATAACTGAATCAAATAAGCCATCTCTATCTATATATTTTTCTACAAATTCCATTATTTCCGGTGGATCGTTGTATCCATTAAATCCTACAACATCTATTCGATATGGATTGTCTTTTAAGTAAGCAATAAACATTTTATCACCAATTTGAAATGTTGGATATTTTTTATCTAACTTTTTAAATCGTAAAATATCATTGTAATAAATAGCTGCTTTGGTATTAATTGGACATTTATTACCTAATCTTGAGAATATATCACCTGTCATAGGAGGAGATGCAATATATTCTTTCATTTTCTTTAAACCTGTTGGTTTTAATATTGTTCTCCAATCAACAGTTCTTATTGATGTTCTAAAATCTAGAATTTGTTTATCAATACTAGTTTTTTCTCTACCAAACATAATCTCGTTAATAATATGTTCACCAAACTTTCTAAATATAGGGGGAAAATTTGATTTCATCAAATCTAATCCTTTAACATCTAATTCATCTACTGTAACACCTTCTTTATTAACAATATGCATTGCATATCTTCTCTTACCTGCAAAATAACCTCTATCTAGTACAACTTCTTGTTTTAATTCAAAATAATGCGGATTGTCTTCTCCTAAATTAAATGATTCTCTAGCAAAATCTCCTATAAATTTATTAGCCATTATCTGTAATTCAGTAGCTAATTCTAATATTTTAGATATTACTTCTTCTTGGTTATTTAAATCTAATTCAGGGTATCTGTCAATTATTAAATCTTTACACTGAATAAACAATGAATCTGTATCACTAGTTATTATATAATCTTTATGAATATCATTTTTTAATTGGTCATTTATGTATAAATTCATATTGCTTATACTTTCCTGTAATAATCTTTGACCTGTTAATGTAATAGCTTTTGAAATAAACTTATTACCATCTGTGTATCTCCATCCGTTAATAGCAAATACACCATAAACGTCATTTAGTTTAATTTTATAAGCATGTTGTCTACTATTGTAAAAATCACCTAATTCTTTATTACCTGCTTTATATGCTTTTTTCATCAAAGCTTTATATTCTTGACGTTTAGCAAACCAATCAGATAAAATTTCACAAATAATACTAGATTTATCTTTACGGAATATAACACCAGGAGCAGAAATTATTAAATCATTACTTTCAATAATGCTAATTAATCCCCCTACTGTAATTTGTGAGGTAGCAATTGTTCTATTCTTTTTAATTTTTTCAATAACAACTACTTTGTTAGGATCCATTTGTTTTAGTTCCCTTAAAGACCATTGATTATCAAATTTACCTCCATTCACAACACGTCCAACTAAAGTTTCAATACCCATATTAAGTGAACGAATAATTGAAGGATATAACGAGGTAAAATCCAAGTCGATAACCCATTCATATAAACCGGGAATAGGATCTTTTAAATAACCACCTGCATATTCTGCTAAGAATATAATTTCTTCTAATTCCTCTTTAGTAATATTACCTTGTTCATATTCCCACTTAGCTTTTTTAACACTTAAATCCTTTAAAGCAGGGTTCATTGTTGTGGGTTTATTAGGTGAAACAATTCCTTTACGTTTTAGGTATGTTAAAACTGCTCCTTCATTCAACATTGTTGACAAATAAATCTGTTCATAGTCAGTGT
>Ga0209668_10000405_pt1 | contig 17694 bp, 20 predicted proteins | sample FrelakmetPLP11PL_FD_187150 | JGI IMG/M metagenome (GOLD analysis project Ga0209668, IMG submission 187150) | Freshwater lake sediment microbial communities from the University of Notre Dame, USA, for methane emissions studies - PLP11 PL (SPAdes)... | ecosystem: Environmental > Aquatic >... | reverse complement strand
CGCTAGCCTGGCGGTCGCTTGACCCTGATCTTGTTATCAGTCAGCACGACGAAGCATCCTCGCCAGTTGCGGATCTCGGCGGCAACCGCACCGACGGCTTGCGTCAGAGCTTGCGCACCTGGTTCAAGCAGCCGAAGCAGCAACAGTCCGGCATGAGTGCCTGGTGCAAACCGCCGAGTGTCGGAAAAGTCCAGATCCTGCGTGATCAGGAAGCGGTCTTCCGCGTTCACTGCCTGCCAGATTTCAGCGTCCGTCCTGCCGTTCAATTGTTCGTCGGCGACGGTGTGGACATCATGGGCATGGCCCTTCAGGATGGGCAACAACCTCGCGGGAAGGTTCTCGTCCAGCTTGATCTTCATGTCACACCAGGGGTGGCCTGCAACGGCAGGTCTTCCTCAGCGGAGACGGCAGCAAAGGCGACCACCGCGCGCACGGCGTCACGGCTGAGCGTCGGAAAATCCAACAACAGATCATCCGTATCCATGCCCTCCGCCAGACTTGCGAGCACGGTACGCACCGTGACCCGCGTGCCAGTGACAACGGGTTCGCCGCCACAGATCGCAGGATCATGGATGATGTAGGGTCTGAAGTTCATGCTCATGCTCGTGCTCCGTTCAAGTGCCGGCTAACGCGAATCGGGCTTGTTGCCACCAACTGGCAGGACACCCTGTCCGGCTCAGCGCACGCCGACGGCGGGCGCTGGCGCTGCCCACTGCCCGTCCTGCAGCAGCTGGTGCGGTCGGAACTGCGCCTTGTAGGCCATCTTCGGGCTGCGCTCGATCCAGTAGCCCAGGTACACGTGGCGCAGCTTGAGCGCCTTAGTCTGCTCGATCTGCCACAGCACGCTGTAGGTGCCGTAGCTGGCGGCGGCGTCGGGCTCGTAGAAGGTGTACACGGCCGAGAGGCCATCGTTCAGCACGTCCAGGATAGACACCATCTTCAGCGCGCCCGGCTGGCCGTTCTCGCTGGGTTCGCGAAACTCCACCAGGCGCGAGTTGACGCGGCTTTGCAGCAGGAACTGGGTGTACTGGTCCACGCTGTCGTGGTCCATGCCGCCGCCGCTGTGGCGCCCGGCCTGGTAGCGCAGGTACAGCTGGTAATGCTCGGGGACGAAGCACAACCGCAGCACGCGGGCCTTGAGGTGGCCGTGCGCCTTCCAGGCGCGGCGCTGGCTGCGCGATGCCTTGAAACCGGCCACCGGCACGCGCAGTGGCACGCAGGCGCGGCAGCCGTCGCAATAGGGCCGGTAGGTGAACATGCCGCTGCGGCGGAAGCCGTTGGCCACCAGCCCGGAATAGACGTCGGCGTTGATCAGGTGGCTGGGCGTGGCCACCTGCGAGCGCGCCTGGCGCTCGGACAGGTAGCTGCACGGATAGGGCGCCGTCGCATAGAACTGCAACGACGAAAGCGGAAGTTCCTTGGGGTGCGTCACGCGCCGTCTCTAGGGGGAGTACCTTGCAGCGCCTCGAGCTGCAGCCACATGCGGGAATCATAGGTCCAATCGGCAATCTCCGGCTCCCCCGACACGAGGGACAGGTGCTGCTCGAAAGTGTTGCGCGACACCTCGTGCGCGCCCAGCGACGCCAGGTGGCCGGTGTTCTGCTGGCAGTCGATGAGCCGCACGCCATGGGCACGGCAGAAGGCCACCAGCGCGGCCAACGCGATCTTCGACGCGTCGCTGGCCCAGGCGAACATCGATTCGCCGAACACCATGCGGCCGATGGCCACGCAGTACAGCCCGCCCACCAGCTGCCCGTCGACCCAGGTCTCGACGCTGTGCACCCGGCCGCGGCGGTGCCAGTCGGTGTAGGCCGCCACCATCTGCGGCACGATCCAGGTGCCGGCCTGGCCTTCGCGCGGCGTGCGCGCGCAGGCGTCGATGACACGCTCGAAGGCGCTGTCGATGCGCAGCTCGCAGCGGGGGTGGCGCACGAAGCGGCGCAGCGTCTTGCCCAGGCTCTTCGACACCTTGAACTGCGCCACCGGCAGCACCATGCGCGGGTCGGGGCTCCACCACAGCACCGGCTGCCCCGGGCTGAACCAAGGGAAGATGCCGCGGCGGTAGGCCTCGTCCAGGCGTTGCGGCGTCAGCCGCCCGCCGGCCGCCAGCAGGCCCGGCGCGTCGCTGTCCGCGCCCAGCGCCCGCTGCGTCGGCGGCAGCGGGTCGTCGTCGTCGATCCAGTTCAGCATCTGCATCCCTGCACTATGGCAGCGCCGGCCGGCCCGTGCACCGGCACGCCGCCAATTGCTTGACATCTAAAGCATTGAGCTCCAAACTATTGCCATGTTCAATGGTGCCAGGGGCTGCGACGCATGAAGATCGTCTGCATCGGGGGCGGCCCCGCCGGGCTGTACTTCGGGCTGCTGATGAAGCAGCTCGATCCGCGCCACGACATCACCGTGGTCGAGCGCAACAAGCCCTACGACACCTTCGGCTGGGGCGTGGTCTTCTCCGACGCCACCATGGACAACATGCGCCAGTGGGACCCGCCCACCGCGGCCGAGATCCAGCAGGCCTTCAACCACTGGGACGACATCGAGCTGAAGTTCAAGGGCCGCACCCTGCGCAGCGGCGGCCATGGCTTCGTCGGCATCGGACGCAAGAAGCTGCTCAACATCCTGCAGGCGCGTTGCGAGCAGCTGGGCGTGAAGCTGCAGTTCGAGACCGAGGTCGATGCCGACACCGACTTCCCCGATGCCGACCTGATCATCGCCAGCGACGGCATCAACTCCAGAATCCGCAACAAGTACGCGCCGATCTTCAAGCCAGACATCGTCACGAGGCCCAACCGCTACATCTGGCTGGGCACGCACCGCCTGTACGACGCCTTCACCTTCGTCTTCGAGAAGACCGAGCACGGCTGGTTCCAGGCGCACATCTACAAGTTCGACGCGGATACCACCACCTACATCGTCGAGACGCCCGAAAGCGTGTGGAAGGCCCATGGCCTGGACAAGGCGGGCATGGACGAATCCATCGCCTTCTGCGAGAAGCTCTTCGCCGCCGACCTGCAGGGCCACAAGCTGATGACCAACGCGCGGCACCTGCGCGGCTCGGCCTGGCTGAACTTCCAGCGGGTGACCTGCGAGCAGTGGTCGCACTTCAACGGCCGTGCCCACGTGGTGCTGATGGGCGACGCGGTGCACACCGCGCACTTCGCCATCGGCTCGGGCACCAAGCTGGCGATCGAGGACGCGATCGAGCTGACGCGGCAATTCAAGGAACTTGGCGACACGCCCGAGCGCATCCCCGAGGTGCTGCAGCGCTACCAGGCGCTGCGCCGCGTCGACGTACTGCGATTGCAGAACGCCGCCTGGAACGCGATGGAATGGTTCGAGAACGTGGGCGAGCGCTACGCCGACCAGTTGCCGCCCGAGCAGTTCATGTACTCGATGCTGACGCGCAGCCAGCGCATCAGCCACGAGAACCTGCGCCTGCGCGACAAGGCCTGGCTCGAAGGCTTCGAACGCTGGTTCGCGGAACGGGCCGGGCTGCAGCTGCCGGCGCACGTGCAGGCACCGCCGCCGATGTTCACACCCTACACGGTGCGCAGCGTCACGCTGAAGAACCGCGTCTTGGTCTCGCCGATGGCGCAGTACAGCTGCGTCGACGGCCTGCCCGGCGACTTCCACCTGATCCACCTCGGCGCGCGCGCACTCGGCGGCGCCGGTTTGGTGGTGGCCGAGATGACCTGTCCGTCGGCCGACGCGCGCATCACACCGGGCTGCCCGGGGTTGTGGAACGAGGCGCAGCGTGATGCCTGGAAGCACATCGTCGAGGTGGTGCACCGCCAGTCGGACGCGAAGATCGCGCTGCAGATCGGCCATGCCGGCCCCAAGGGCTCGACCAACGCGCCCTGGGACGCCAGCGGCGCCGACCACCCGCTGCCCGCGGGCAACTGGCCGCTGCTGGCGGCGTCGGCCGTGCCCTACCTGGACGGCGGGGCGGTGCCGCGTGCCATGACGCGCGCCGACATGCAGCGGGTGCGCGACGACTTCGTCCGCAGCACGCGCTACGCCGCCGATGCCGGCTTCGACTGGCTGGAGCTGCACTGCGCGCACGGCTACCTGCTCAGCAGCTTCATCTCGCCGCTGACCAACCGGCGCTCGGACGACTACGGCGGCAGCCTCGCCCATCGCCTGCGCTACCCGCTGGAGGTGTTTGCCGCCGTGCGCGAAGCCTGGCCGCAGCATCTGCCGCTGTCGGTGCGCATCTCGGCCCACGACTGGGTCGACGGCGGCATCACGCCCGACGACGCGGTGCAGATCGCGCGCGCCTTCAAGTCCGCCGGCGCCGACATGATCGACTGCTCCTCGGGCCAGGTCAGCGCGCTGCAGAAGCCCACCTACGGCCGCATGTACCAGACGCCCTTTGCCGACCGGGTGCGCAACGAGGCCGGCATCGCCACCATCGCGGTGGGCGCCATCAGCGAGGCCGACCATGTCAACAGCATCATCGCCGCCGGCCGCGCCGACCTGTGCGCCATTGCTCGGCCGCACCTGGCCAACCCGGCCTGGACGCTGACCGAGGCGGCCAAGATCGGCTACACGCCGATACCCTGGCCCAGGCAGTACCTGGCCGGCAAGAACCAGATGGAAACGCTTTTCGCGCGCGAGAAGGCACAACAGAGCCAACCTCAGTACAAGGAGCCGGCTTGATGAAACGGGCAGCGAGGCACGAGATCGCGCCGCTGCTCGGCGACCAGGACATCGGCCTGGAAGCGCGCATGTCCAGCGACGACCATCACTCGCTGCGCCTGTGGCTGCGGCTGCTGGCCTGCAGCACCGACATCGAGACGGAGATCCGCAAGCGCCTGCGCGCCGGCCACGGCATGACGCTGGCGCGCTTCGACTATTTGGCGCAGCTGCACCGCCACCCCGACGGACTGCGCATGAGCGCGCTGTCGCGCTTCCTGATGGTCACCGGCGGCAACGTCACCGGGCTGACCGACGAGTTGGAGAAGGACGGCCTGGTGCAGCGCGACGCCGAGCCCGGCGACCGGCGCTCGTACCGCGTGGCGCTCACCGCCAAGGGCCGCAAGGTCTTCGAGAAGATTGCCCAAGAACACGAGCGCTGGGTGGTCGAGCTCTTCGGTGGCATCAGCGATGCCGACCGGCAGCAGCTCTACACCTTGCTCGGCCGGCTGCGGCTGCAGCTGTCGGCGCGCCACGACACCCCCCAGGAGAGCCCGTCCCCATGAGCACCGACCCCGCACTGCTGGCCGGCAACCGGCGCGCCCAGGCCGGCTACCGCGCCGAGCATTTCCTGTGGAACGTGCAAGACGGCATCGGCACCATCACGCTGAACCGGCCGGAGCGCAAGAACCCGCTGACCTTCGATTCCTACGCCGAGCTGCGCGACCTGTTCCAGCGGCTGAAGCACGCCGACGACGTCAAGGTGGTGCTGGTGCATGGCGCCGGCGGCAACTTCTGCTCCGGCGGCGACGTGCACGAGATCATCGGCCCGCTGATCGAGCTGAAGGCGCCCGAGCTGCTGATGTTCACGCGCATGACCGGCGACCTGGTCAAGGCCATGCGCCACTGCCCGCAGCCCATCGTCGCGGCGATCGACGGCGTGTGCGCTGGCGCCGGCGCGATCATCGCCATGGCCAGCGACCTGCGTTGCGGCACCGCACGGTCGAAGGTGGCCTTCCTGTTCAACCGCGTCGGCCTGGCCGGCTGCGACATGGGCGCGTGCAACATGCTGCCGCGCATCGTCGGCCAGGGCCGCGCGTCGGAACTGCTGTACACAGGCCGTGCGCTCGGCGGCGACGAAGCCCTGCAATGGGGCTTCTACAACCGTCTGTGCGCGCCCGAGGCGGTGCTGGACGAGGCGCGTGCGCTGGCGCAGGAACTGCGTGCCGGGCCCACCTTCGCCAACGGCATCACCAAGAGCATGCTGCACCACGAATGGGCCATGGACGTCGACCAGGCCATCGAGGCCGAGGCCCAGGCGCAGGCACTGTGCATGCTGACCGAGGACTTCGGCCGCGCCTACCGCGCCTTCGCGGCCAAGAGCAAGCCGGTCTTCGAAGGCAACTGAAACCATGAGCGACAAGCGCTACCTGGACTGGCCCTTCTTCGAATCGCGCCATGCGGAGTTGCAGCGCGAGCTGGAGGCCTGGGCGCGCGCGCACGTGTCGCAGGACGTGCATGCCGATGTCGATGCCGAATGCCGCTCGCTGGTGGCCGCGCTGGGCGACGGCGGCTGGCTGGGCCATGCGGTGGCCGGCACGGCTTACGGCGGCTGCGGCGACACGCTGGACACGCGGGCGCTGTGCCTGATCCGCGAAACGCTGGCGCGGCATTCGGGGCTGGCCGACTTTGCCTTCGCGATGCAGGGGCTGGGTTCGGGCGCGATCTCGCTGCACGGCACGCCGGCGCAGAAGGCCGCCTACCTGCCGCGCGTGGCCCGTGGCGCGGCGATCGCCGCCTTCGCGCTGTCCGAGCCCGAGGCCGGCTCGGACGTGGCCGCGATGCGCTGCGCGGCGCGCGTCGAGGGCGACGAAGCGGTGCTCGACGGCACCAAGACCTGGATCAGCAACGGCGGCATCGCCGACTTCTACGTGGTCTTCGCACGCAGCGGAGAGGCCGAGGGTGCACGAGGGATTTCCGCCTTCATCGTCGACGCCGGCACGCCCGGCTTCGAGATCGCCGAGCGCATCGACGTCATCGCGCCGCACCCGCTGGCGCGGCTGGAATTCCGCGCCTGCCGCATTCCGCTGGCCCAGCGCATCGGCGAAGCCGGGCAGGGCTTCAAGATCGCGATGCGCACGCTGGACGTGTTCCGCACCTCCGTGGCGGCCGCCGCGCTGGGCATGGCGCGGCGCGCGCTCGATGAAGCGCTCCAGCAGGCCACCACGCGACGCATGTTCAAGCAGCGGCTGGCCGATTTCCAGTTGACCCAGGCCAGCCTGGCGAAGATGGCCACCACCATCGACAGCGCCGCACTGCTGACCTACCGCGCCGCGTGGATGCGTGACCAGGGCCACAACGTCACGCGCGAGGCGGCGATGGCCAAGATGATGGCCACCGAAGGTGCACAGCAGGTCATCGACGCCGCGGTGCAGATGTTCGGCGGCCGCGGTGTGGTCAGCGAGCAGCCGGTCGAGCGGCTGTACCGCGAGATCCGCGCCCTGCGCATCTACGAAGGCGCCACCGAGGTGCAGCAGCTGATCATCGCGCGCGAGCTGCTGAAAGACTTGCAGGACTGAGGTCACGCCATGGCCAGTGCCCACATCGACACCTTCGCCCGCGACCACCTGCCGCCGCCCGAGGCGCTGCCCGAGCTGCTGCTCGAACTGCCGACGCTGCAGTTCCCGCCGCAGCTGAACTGCGCCACCGAGCTGCTCGACCGTCACGTGAGCGAAGGCCGCGGCGGCCGGCTGTGCATCCAGGCACCGGGCCAGCGCTGGACCTACGCCGAGCTGCAGGCCCAGGCCAACTGCATCGCCCAGGTGCTGGTGCGCGACATGGGGCTGGTGCCGGGCAACCGGGTGCTGCTGCGCGCACCGAATTCGCCGATGCTGGCGGCGTGCTGGTTCGCGGTGGTCAAGGCCGGGGGCATTGCAGTGGGCAGCATGCCGCTGCTGCGCGCCAAGGAGCTCAAGCAGATCATCGACAAGGCGCAGATCAGCCATGCGCTGTGCGACCTGCGCCTGGCCGAGGAACTGACACTGGCGGCTGCCGAATGCCCGGGCCTGCGCCAGCAGCGCCATTTCAACGACGCCGGTGCCACCGGCCTGGAAGCCGCGATGGCGCGCTTCGACGGCCGCTTCCAGAACGTCGACACCGCGGCCGACGACACCTGCCTGATGGCCTTCACCTCCGGTACAACCGGGCAGCCCAAGGGCACGATGCACTTCCACCGCGACGTGATGGCCGCCTGCGCCTGCTGGCCGCCGCATGTGCTGCGGCCAAACGCGGACGACGTGTTCATCGGCAGCCCGCCACTGGCCTTCACCTTCGGCCTGGGCGGCTTGCTGCTGTTCCCGATGAGCGTGGGCGCGTCCACCGTGCTGGTGGAGAAAGTCTCGCCGCCGGACCTGATGGCCGCGGTGCAGCAGTTCGGCGCCACGGTGATGTTCACCGCGCCCACCTCCTACCGCGCCATCGCCATGTCGCTGCAGGGCCAGCCCTGGCCGGCGACGAGCCTGCGCAAATGCGTGTCGGCCGGCGAGGCGCTGCCCGCGGCCACGCGCAAGCTGTGGCGCGAGGCCAGCGGCCTGGAGATCATCGACGGCATCGGCTCGACCGAACTGCTGCACATCTTCATCTCCGCCGACGAGCACGACGCCCGGCCCGGCGCCACCGGCAAGGCGGTGCCCGGCTACGTGGCCTGCGTGATGGATGCCGAAGGCAAGCCGCTGCCGCCGGGCCAGGTGGGCGCGCTGGCGGTGAAGGGCCCGACGGGCTGCAAGTACCTGGCCGATGCGCGCCAGGCGCAGTACGTGCGCAAGGGCTGGAACTTCACCGGCGACGCCTACCTGCTGGATGCCGACGGCTACTTCCACTACCAGTCGCGCACCGACGACATGATCATCTCCGCCGGCTACAACATCGCCGGCCCGGAGGTCGAGGACGTGCTGCTGCGCCACCCCGACGTGGCCGAGTGCGCGGTGGTCGGTGCACCGGACGAGGAGCGTGGCCAGATCGTCAAGGCCTTCGTCGTGCTGAAAGCGACGGCGCAGCCGACGCCGGCCACCGCAGCCGCGCTGCAGGACTACGTCAAGCAGGCCATCGCACCCTACAAGTACCCCCGCGCGATCGAGTTCCGCACCTCGCTGCCGCGCACCGAAACCGGCAAGCTGCAGCGCTTCAAGCTGCGCAGCGGGGCTTGAGCGATGGCCATCGTGCACCCCTTCGAGCGGCCGCTGCGCATCCGCTTCGCGCACTGCGACCCCGCCGGCATCGTCTTCTTTCCGCAGTACCTGGTGATGATCAACAACCTGGTCGAGGACTGGGTCAGCGAGGCGTTGGGCGTGCCCTATGCCGAACTGCTGGGTCGGCGCCGCACCGGCATGCCCACCGTCAGCCTGCAATGCGAATTCACGGCCATCAGCCGCATGGGCGACGACGTCATGCTCGGCCTGACGGTCGAGCGCGTGGGGGCCAAGTCGCTGACGCTGCAGATCGGCTGCCGCTGCGGCGACGAGCAGCGCATGGTCGTGCGCCAGGTGCTGGTCTTCACCAGCCTGGACACGCACCGCGCCATCGACATTCCCTCCGACCTGCGCGACGCGATCGAGCGCTTCACTTCCAAGGCCTGAGCCATGACACAAGTGCTGCAACCGCCCGGCTGGGCCCGCCCCAAGGGTTACGCCAATGGCGTGGCCGTGCGCGGCCGCCAGATCTTTGTCGCCGGCATGATCGGCTGGGACGGGCAAGGCCAGTTCCACACCGACGATCTGGCCGGCCAGGTGCGCCAGGCGCTGCACAACGTGGTCGCGGTGCTGGCCGAAGCCGGCGCCAAGCCCGAGCACATCGTGCGCATGACCTGGTACGTGACCGACAAGCGCGAATACCTGCGCGAGGCGCGCGAGATCGGCGCCATCTACCGCGCCGTGATCGGCAGCTTCAGCGTGGCCATGACCGCGGTGCAGGTGGCGGCGCTGATCGAGGACCGGGCCAAGGTGGAGATCGAGGTCACCGCGGTGATCCCGGACTGAGGGCCTTTCCCTCTGGCGGCTTGGCCGGCGCGGCATACCACTGCTCGCGCGGCACCACCTTGGCCTGCGCCGGGTCGCCGCGGTAGTTGGGCGACATGATCTGTACGCCGTACTCGTTGAACAGATCCTGGATCTGGGCATGCAGGGCGCTCATCACCTCGGCTCGGGGCCGTGCTTCGGTGGGGATGGCCTGGCACACCAGACGGTACTCGGGGTAGAAGTCCGACAGCGCAGTCTGGAAGACATGCGGCGGCGGGTCGGCCAGCACGCCCGGCGTGCGCAGCGCCGCCTGCACCAGCAGCGCGTTCACCTGCCGCCACGGCGTGTCGTAGCCGATGGTCACGGTGGTGTCGACAATGAAGCCGTGGCCCTTGACAGCGCGCGAGTAGTTGCGCGTCACCGCGCCCAGCACCTGGGAGTTGGAGATCGTCAGCTCCTCGCCCATGCCGGTGCGGATGCGCGTGGTAAAGGTGCCCAGGCTGATGACGGTGCCTTCATGATCGGCCACGCGCACGAACTCGCCCGGGCGGTACGAACGCGTGTAGGTCAGGATCAGGCCGCTGGCCATCTGCCCGACCAGGTTGGATGCGCCCAGCGAGATCATCAACCCGAGCAGCACCGACACGCCCTTGAAGGCCTCGGTCTGCGATCCGGGCAGGTAGGGGTAGGCCATGGCCAGCGCAAACAGCCACACTGCCGTGCTGCAGATGCGCGAGGTGGTCAGCGCCACGTCGGCGTCGAGCCAGCTCAGCGTGATGCGGCCCGACTGCACGCTGGCGAAGAACGACTTCAGCGCCTTGGACGAAAAGTAGGCCAGCACGAAGATCAGGCTGGCCGCGAACAGGTTGGGCACGGCGCCCACGATGGCCAGCGCAAAGCGCGCCAGCACGCCGAAAAGGAAGGCATGCAACTGCTCGCCCCACACGCGCGTGTAGGGGAACTGGGCGAAGGTGATGCTCAGCCATTCGTAGAGCAGCAACAAGGCGAAGAACCAGAAGATCAGGCGCAGCAGCAGCCTTTCCAGCTGGATCAGCCGGTCCTTGTTCTGCGCATCCAGGCCCACCGCCTTCAGACGGTCGGCTTGCGGAATGGTCTTGCTCAGCGCCCAGCGCTCGACACGCTGGTGCACGCGATGCAGCAGCAGCAGCAACGCCGCCAGCACGGCGGTGGCCAGTACCACGATGCCGGCGGCGCGCAGCATGGCCCGCAGATCCTGGCTCTCGTCCGACTCGGCGATCACGCGTCGCAGCACCATGGCGGCGTCCAGCGCATCGGCGCGCGCCGCGTCGGCGGTCTGCTCGGCGGTGTCGCCAGGCGTGACGATGAAGATCGACTTGTCGTCGACCTGCACCAGCGTGCCTTCGGGCAGGTCCTTGGTCGACACGAGCTTCGGGCCGACACTGGCCAGCAGCTTGGCAATCCGCGCCTCGGCCGCATCGGCGCGCTGCTGCGGCGTCAGGCTGAGCAGGTTGGCCTCGAGCGTGGCGACCACGCGGTTCATAACGCGGATCTCGGCCTCGGGCCGCTCGACGGGAGCCTTGGCGTTGGCCGGCGCATCGGCGGCCGTGGCCGTGCCCAGCAGCAACAGGCCCAGCGCCAAGCCCAGTAGCAGCCGGCTCGATCGAAGCATCGCACTCATGCTGGCGAGTCTACCCACTGCGGCGCGCGGCCCCTCAGGGCCGGACGGCCGGCGTCTCCACCGACATGCCGCGGGCGCGCCAGGCCAGGTACAGCTCCAGTTCGACCAACTCCGGCGAGCCCCAGGCCAACGGTTCGGCACGCACGCCGCTCATGCAGGCGCGCAGACGCCGCTGCAGCGAGCCCAGGCCCTGCCACTCCAGACGGTAGATCGGGTAGCCCGTGGCATGGCCCTGCGGGATGGGACTGCCGCCCAGGCGCCGCCCGGCGTGCTGGTCGTGGCAGTCGGCACAGGACAGGCCGAGCTGGCCGATGCGCTGCTCGAAGAACGCACGGCCGCGCTCGCGGTAAGTCTGCAATCGCAGGTCCTGCGGCGGCGCCAGCGGCAGGCCACGCGATTGCAGTCCGATGTAGGCCTCCAGGCTGAGCTGCGCCTGCTCCTCGCCAGGCGGCGGCAATCCGGGCTCCTGGCGCTGGCGGCAGGCACCGATGCGCTGGCGCAGGTCCACCGGCCGCTGCAGCGCACTGTCGAAGTCCGGGTAGCGTGCGGCCACGGCGCGCATCGACACCCGAGCATCGCCATGACAGGTGGCGCAGGAACGGCCGGCCGCACCGACCCGCCGGTTCCAAAGCTGCTCGCCCTCCAGCACCCACAGCATGCCCGGGTTGAGCGTGTCGTCAAGCTGCATGGCCTGTGTGCTCGCACCCATGTAGGCGAAGCCGGAGCGCCGGCCGTCGCCTGGCGGCTCGGCGCCACAGGGCAGCGTCGCCACCAGCCCGGCCAGCACCAGCAGCCACCGCGTCATGTGACGGTGATCGCGCGCTGCTCGCGGTGCACGAAGCCGTGATCGCCTTCCCACACGAAGCTCAGCGTGCCGCTGGCCGAGGCCAGCGCGCTGAACTCCAGGTAGGGGTTGGCGGCCACCGCCGGAAACAGCTCGACCTCGATCACGCGCTCGCCGTTGTAGCTGCACGCGAAGCGCCGCACGATGTCGCGCGGCAGCACCTGGCCTTCGGCGCCGACACGAAAGCCGCTTTCCATCGGGTGCTGCAGCAGCACACGCAGGCTGAAGCTGTCGCCGCGACGCACGCTGCTGGGGGCCTGGATCAGCGTGCGCGCCATGTTCACTCGATGCAGGCGGCCAGCGTGACCACCACGTCGACACGCTGCGCCCAGCAGCTGCCGTCGGCCAACCGCGCCACGGCCACCAGTTGTTGCGAGGTGGCCAGCCGGATGCGCGTGGACACCGTGCGCAGTCCGGCCAGCGCCCCGAAGTGAAAGCGCGCCACGTCGCTCTGCGGATTGCGTTCGTTGAACAGAGCAATCGCCGCCACCTCGGCAGGCGCCGCGCCGGGCACGCTGACGCTGACCGGCACGGTGTTGCCGTTGTCCACCAGCGTGGCCACCTCGATGCGTACCTTGCCTTCGCGCAGCGGCGTGCCGCCCGTGAAGCTGTGGATGGCCGCGGCCAGTGCCTCGGGCGTGGCTTGCGCCGGACGCAGCTGCAACACGATCGGCGCGCCGGCAGCCGCGGCCAGCAGCAGGCGGCGCTTCATCGCTGCACGGGGCCGCGGGCCCTCACTCGCGCAGACCGCGCAGGTAGGCGACCACGTCCTCGATCTGCTGTGCCGACAGCACCGGCTTGCCTTGCCAGGCCTCGCCCACGCGCTGCAGGCCGTCGACGCGGTAGTAGGCCGGCATCGGCGATCGGGCGTTCAGGCGCCGGCCGTCCACCAGGCGCAGGCGCAGCTGCGCTTCGGACCAGCGTGTGCCGGCACCGGCCAGGTCGGTGGCGAGGTTGCCCTGGAAACGCTCCTCGGCGATCGGCGCGCTGTGGCACAGCAGGCACAGCCCGGTCTGCCGGCTGGCGACGATGGCCCGGCCGCGCGCCGCATCGCCGGGCGTGGCGGACAACGGCAGCGGGATGCCGTCGTCGACCACGATGTAGGGCTGCAGCGTGGCGGCGCCGGGCAGGGTCGTGAGCAGGCTGCAGCCCAGAGCCAGGCCGTGTCGAAGCCATCGTTGCCGCACCTTGCACCTTGTATCAGGCCTTCTTCAGGCTCTGGTTCTTCAGCGGCAGCTCGCGCACGCGCACGCCGGTGGCGGCGAAGATGGCGTTCAGCACCGCCGGCGCCGCCACCGCGATGGTCGGCTCGCCGACGCCGCCCCAGAAACCGCCCGAGGGTACGGCGATCGTCTCCACCTTGGGCATCTGCGCCAGGCGCATCACCGGGTAGGTGTCGAAGTTGCTCTGCTCGACGCGGCCGTTCTTGAGCGTGCACTCGCCGTACAGCGCCGCCGACAGGCCATAGACGAATGAGCCCTCGACCTGCATCGCCACCTGCTGCGGGTTGACGACGTGGCCCGGGTCGGTGGCGGCGACGATGCGGTGGATCTTCAGCTCGCCGGCCGGGCTGATCGACACCTCGGCCACCGCGGCGACATAACTGCCGAAGCCCATGGTCTGCGCGATGCCGCGGAACACGCCGGCCGGCGCCGGCGTGCCCCAGCCGGCGCCCTTGGCCGCCGCCTCGAGCACGGCGCGGTGCTTCGGGTGGTTGGCCATCAGCTTCAGGCGGAAGGCCAGCGGATCCTGCCCGGTGGCGTGCGCCACTTCGTCGAGAAAGCACTCCAGGTAGACGGCGTTCTGGTTCAGGTTGACGCCGCGCCAGAAGCCCGGCGGCACCGACGGGTTGCGCATCGCATGGTCGATCAGCAGGTTCGGCACGCTGTAGCCGATCGAGGCCTCGGGCCCCGACGCGTTGAGGCCCTGGAACACCACCGGGTCGCGGCCGTCGCGCACGTTCTGCGGGAACACGCCGGCCAGGATCGACTGCCCGGCGATGCGCATGTGCAGCGCCGTCAGGTTGCCCTGCGCATCCAGACCGGCCTGCAGCTTGCACATCGTCACCGGGTGGTAGCGGCCGTGCAGCATGTCCTCCTCGCGCGACCAGATCAGCTTCACCGGCGTGCCCGGCAGCTCCTTGGCGATGGCCACCGCCTGGCGCACCCAGTCGTGCACGGCGCCGCGCCGGCCGAAGCCGCCGCCGAGGTTGATCTTGTAGACCTCGCACTGCGCCGCCGGCAGGCCCGCGGCCTCGGCGGTGGCCGCAAGGGCGGCCTCGCCGTTTTGCGTCGGTGTCCAGACCTCGCAGCGCGTCGGCGTCCAGCGCGCGGTGGCGTTCATCGTCTCCATCGTGGCGTGGTTCTGGTGCGGGTAGGCATACACCGCCTCCAGCTTGCGCGGCGCCGCGGCCAGCGCGGCACGCACGTCGCCATTGCCGTTGCCGACCACCGCCTCGGGCGCATCGAGAGCGGCCTTCAGCACCGCGGCGAAGGCTTCGCTGCTGGCATTGGCATTCGGGCCTTCGTCCCAGACGATGGGCAGCGCATCCAGCGCCGTCTTGGCATGCCACCAGGTGTCGGCCACCACCGCCACCGCACTGTCGCCGACGGGCACCACCTTCTTCACGCCGGGGCGCCTGGCAATCGCCGCGGCATCGAAGCTCTTGAGCTTGCCGCCGAACACCGGACAGTCCTTGATGGCGGCGTTGAGCATGCCCGGCAGCTTCAGGTCCATGCCATAGACCTGCGCGCCGGTGAGCTTGTCCTTGGTGTCCAGGCGCATCACCGGCTGGCCGATCAGCTTCCAGTCCTTCGGGTCCTTCAGCGGCACATCGGTGGGCGGCGCCAGCCTGGCGGCGGCATCGGCCACCCTGCCGAAGCTGGTGGTGCGGCCCGAGGGGCCGTGGGTGATGACGCTGTTGGCGGCACGGCATTCGCTGGCCGGCACCTTCCATTCGTCGGCTGCGGCCTGCACCAGCATCAGACGGGCGGTGGCGCCGCCTTTGCGCACGTAGTCCTGCGATTCGCGGATGCCGCGGCTGCCGCCGGTGGAAAAGTTGCCCCACACACGGTTGCGCGCCAGGCTCTGCCCCGGTGTCGGCTGCTCGGTGCTGACCTTGGACCAGTCGCACTCCAGCTCCTCGGCCACCAGCTGGGCCAGGCCGGTGAGCGTGCCCTGCCCCATCTCGGAGCGCACGATGCGGATGACCACACGGTCGTCGGGCAGCACGCGCACCCAGGCGTTGACCTCCGGCGGCGGCGCAGCACCTTGCGCCGCCGCCTCGCCAGGCAAGGCCACATGGAAGCCGACCACCAGGCCGCCCGCGGCCGCGGCACTGCTGCCCAGGAAGCTGCGCCGCGAAATGTCGATGCTCTGTGTCATGGGTGCCTCCTTCAGGCGCGCGCAGCCGCCGCGGCCTGCTTGATGCCGGCACGCACGCGGATGTAGGTGCCGCAGCGGCAGATGTTGCTCATCGCCGCGTCGATGTCGGCATCGCTGGGCTTGGGGTTCGACGCCAGCAACGCCGCAGCCGCCATGATCATGCCGCTCTGGCAGAAGCCGCACTGCGGCACGTCCAGCGCCGCCCAGGCTTTCTGCACCGGATGCGTTCCGTCGGGCGACAGGCCTTCGATGGTGACTATCTTCTGGCTGGGATTCAGCGCCGCCAGCGGCAGGGCGCAGGAGCGCACTGGCGCGCCGTCGATGTGCACCGTGCAGGAGCCGCACTGCGCGATGCCGCAGCCGTACTTGGTGCCGGTCAGGCCCAGCTGCTCGCGCAGCACCCAGAGCAGCGGCGTGTCGGCCTCGGCCTCGAACACCCTCGGCTTGCCATTCACATTGAGCGTGGCCATGTGGCGGTCTCCTCGTTGGGAATCTGTCGCCCTCGCAGTCTAGGACGCTCGCCCGTCCGGGGCAGGTGCTGACTGGAGCGTGGGGTCTTTGGTGTCGCCTGCGAGTGCTCCAGTATCGGCTCAATATTTGATTTTTGTCTCTTCATGGACTATGCTCGGCCACATGACCGCGATCGTCAGGACCGTGTCGCCAGCCGTGGACCTGGACAGCGCCACCAGCGCCGCGGCCGCCCTGCGCACCTTCTGGCGCCTGGCCGAGGCCTGGAAGCTCAAGCCCGCCGAACAGATGACGCTGCTGGGCGTGGGCCGCAGCGCGCTGTACCAGTGGAAGGCGGGCAAGGTCGGCCCGTTGGACCGGCACGTGCTGGAGCGGCTGTCCTACCTGTTCGGCATCTATGCCGCGCTGCAGCTGCTGCTGCCGCAGGGCGAACGGGCCGACGAATGGGTGCGCAGGCCGAACAGCGCGCCGCTGTTCAACGGCCAGTCGGCGCTGCAGCGCATGCTCGGCGGCCAGGTGGCCGACCTGTACGTGGTGCGCCAGTACCTGGACGCGCAGCGCGGCGGCAAGGCTTGATGGACATCGCGCGCATTGCCACCAGCGCCGTCGCCTGGAAGCCCAGCCACCGACTGATTGCCTCGCGCTACCCCACCGTCGGCCTGTACGACGCCATCGCCGACCCGGCCGACCTGGAGGTGGTGTTCGCGATCGAGGCGCTGACCAATGCGCGGCTGCGCAACGAGTTGGGCGAGTTGCAGCTGGTGGCGCCCGAAGAACGCGTCAGCGGCGCCGGCAGCACGCCGATCATGGCCGCCTTCACGCACCTGAACCCGGAGGGCTCGCGTTTTTCCGATGGCAGCTGGGGCGTGTACTACGCCGCGCAGGACATGGAAACCGCCGTCGCCGAAGTCAGCCACCACCGCGCGGTGTTCATGGCACGCACCCAGGAGCCGCCGGTCGACATCGACCTGCGGCTGATCGTCGCGCCGCTGGAGGCCCGGCTGCACGACCTGCGCGGCCTGCGCCGCAGCGCGCCGCAGCTCTACGACCCGGCTGACTACGGCGCCGGCCAGGCGCTGGGCCGGCAGCTGCGCGACGCCGGCAGCTGGGGCGTGCTGTACCACAGCGTGCGCCACCGCGGCGGGCTGTGTGCCGGCGTGTTCAGGCCACGTGCCTTGAAACCGGCACGCGAAGCCGCGCACATCGCGCTGCACTGGGACGGGCAGCGCATCACGCACTGGTACGAGAAGCGCGCGCCCCACGCCGTGACCTGACGCGACCTGGTGACCGAAGAGCATGGAAGCGTCCGCCTGCTGCCGGCTCACTTCGGTCTTGGCAATAGGTCGAACTGCGGCAAGGGGCTGGTGGCGACGCGGCAGCCTTCCGACCCATTCGTGTACGCTGCGCGGTCACTCGCAATCGACCCGAGGATCCCGATGAGCAAGCCCCGCCTGACCTATTTCGACTTCGCCGGCAGCCGCGGCGAGGAATGCCGCATCGCGCTGCACTTGGCCGGCATCGATTTCGACGACGTGCGCGTCAAGAGCGCTGACTGGCCAGCGCTGAAGGAGAGCATGCCGTTCGGGGCGATGCCGGTGCTGCAGATGCCAGGTAAGCCGCCTCTGGCGCATTCCAACGCCATCCTCGTGTTCATCGGCCGCCAGCACGGCCTTCATCCGGTCGACGCCTTC
>Ga0209668_10000404_pt1 | contig 17700 bp, 13 predicted proteins | sample FrelakmetPLP11PL_FD_187150 | JGI IMG/M metagenome (GOLD analysis project Ga0209668, IMG submission 187150) | Freshwater lake sediment microbial communities from the University of Notre Dame, USA, for methane emissions studies - PLP11 PL (SPAdes)... | ecosystem: Environmental > Aquatic >... | reverse complement strand
GGAAGAACATCTTTATTTCCCATTCTATAAGCGTGTATTTCATTTTTAAGATTATAGGCAAAATAAATTGAGGTGGCTTTAGCAACAAATGGCGAAGCCACTTGCAGTGCTTTACCTAAAAATTGTCGTTTGCCCACGGAAGATACATTTTCATTGAATAAAATGCTGAGTACTTTTTTATTTTCCAAGCCTAGATTCTTATCAAGTAATTCTGCATCTGAAATGATGCTTTTTCCTTGAGTGAACAGACTATTGGATAGACTTCCAAAGAAGATACTACTAGTTATTAATCCGAAATTAATAGCCACTTCATCAAACTGACCTTGAAGCAAAGCCGATAAGGTATCTTTGGTCATAAGTGCTGAGCTTATATAGCGAGAGACTTGTTCTATTTTTTTAAAATGAGCTTTAATTGGTTGTTTCCTGAGTTCTTTAATCCGCTCTTGTTCTGTTTCGGATAATGAACAAATATTTCGCTTTCGGCTATGTGACGGGCAGCTATCGTAGTCGATAAACTGATTACCGAATATTTTTAATCTGAATTCGTAAAAAAGTCTTACAGCTTCTTTTTGATTTGCTTTTTTTTTCGGAATAGTCGAAAAGCGCTTTGCTTTAAGAGCGGGGTCAATTAAATTATTAAAATGTTCTGTAATATACTTAATATTTTCCTTAGGTAGGATTCCTACCCCCATTTTTTTTTCGATATAATTAAGTGTTTCAGACAAGTGAAAGGTTAAGCCAAATTTAATAAAATAAGCTATCGCGTCTCCCAAAAATCGGAGAAATTTTTCTTTTGGGAATTTGAAATAAGCCAAATCAATAAAATAATGGCAATATTTTAAATTCTGAAGTGCCAAGTTATCAAAAAATGCTTTCTCTGGGTGACCGTATAATAAGCAGGGTATTGAGTCTTTATGCTCAGACATATAGAGAAGAAAATGAAGATAGTGAAAAACACTTTCTTCATCTTTTTTGAAAGCAAAATGCCAATACCAAAGTAATTCTTGAGTTTTTTCGACTACTTCTTCAAACTTTGCTTTATTTTGTTCGAGATTAATCCGTATGACCTGTTGAACTAATCGGTGAATCGTATATTTACTTTCCTTTTCTCTGGTATTAATCATGGAATAACTACTCAATAAATGCATAATAGTATCTAAATCATATAAATTTGAACGACGATTGATAGTATTCAAATGGTAAAATTTTTTACTTGCAATATTATCAGGATCTAAATAGGCCATAATATTTAAAATTTCTATCGCATCATCACCAATCGGATCGGTTTTAATTTTACATAATGTAATGAGCCAGGTTGTAAAAACTGTTTCTAGGTAGGGATCGTTAGAATAGTTTACAAAATTAAAATTTAATAATTCTTTAGTTTTTTCTTTATAGAGTTCGATGTAATGATGAAAAGAAAAACTAGTTTCGGTGTTTCTTCTCAGTTTGATATAAGCGAGTGCTTGTTGTAATGCCAAAGGTAAGCCTTGAAGCAATTGATGCAATTCCTTTATTCTTTCATGCGGAATATCCTCTCCTAAATTCAATGATTTCTTGATGAGTTCTTCGGTTTCTTGTTCAGTAAAAATATTAAGTGACAAAGTAGGAGCAACATTTTCCCAATTACGATAACGAGAAGTGATTAACAAAGTCGGTTTATTGCCTAGCATAGATTTAGGTAAATAGGCTTCTATGGCGCGATAATTTTCAACATTGTCAAAAATAAAGAGACTTTTTCTGTCCGAAAAATATTCATAGATTTCTTCTACTATTTCTTCTAGACTCTTTCTTTGGCTATAACAATCTTTGGTTGCAATGTGCAGTCTTGTCGCTAGTTTGTTGAGAGAATACGCTATATTTTCCTTGGTTTCTGCATTAATCCATAAAATATTGTAATCATAGTCACTCGCATAAAGCTCAGCATAGCGTAATGCTAATTGTGTTTTGCCTATTCCTCCTAAACCATTAATTGATAATTGGGAGCCACTTGAGGCTGATGTCGAGTCGCTATTTGATGTACTCAATCTATTTTCAGCTGACGAAATAGATAAAGTAGCCCAATTGGGTACGATGGCGGTTGTTCTCTCTGACATTAGGGTACGATGCAATGTTTTAAGCACCTCTATTCTTCCGCTAAAATTTTCTATTGGTTTTCTTAAATCAAAAAAAATAGGCTTTTTACTAAAAGGTTCTCTATTCAAAATTTGAGGAAGATATCGATTCTTAATTTTATCTAGAATACGTCGTGCTTCCACTTGATTTGTCTCGGCATGTAAAAGATAATAATATCGTCTTGAACGAAATTGAAAAATGTCTTTAGTTTGAAGAAATTGCTGCTCTGTATACGAGGTTTTCAAGTTTTCTTTCAATTCTCCGTTGCCCTTTTTTTCCCATTCAAAAAGACGCCGATAGCCATATGGGCGATCATGTAAATTTTTGAGAGTATAAAATTTATGAGGTTGGCCCTTTTTATCGAGAGCAACTAAGCTTGTTTTTTTATATAAGTTGGCGGTATTAATAGCTTTTCCATTATTATCTTGTACGATGTATCCTGAAATCCGTAATCTGGCTCGTTTAACATTAGGATCAAAAAACTTTTCTGATGGCCCTTGTAACACACTTTTTTCTATTAATTCCTTGGAAATAATCTTATCTAGGTTGGAATATTTCTTTATAGCGTTGAACAGCCGTCCTACGGCATCCTCTGCTAGTTTCTCCATAGCCACTTTATCGCCCGCTTTATCGGTTACTTGCATAAATTGACTTTCAAAGCTGTGAAATATATCCACGGCTGCTTCAGATAAAATAGAGTCTAAATGCTCTGACTTAATTTCAGAAAAAATCTTGGTAATTTTTTGGGCTTTATCTTTAGAGGGGTAAAATTTACCACTAATCATTCTCAACGAAGTCACCAATGAAGGAATTGAACCCATAAGGCTTTGAGAAATACCTATCCCTAATAACGCACCGGTTAACCCTGTTTTTAATTCAGTTTTCAGACTTTCCTCTGTTAAGCTTTCTCCTTTGGCTAATAAATGATAGGCACCAAGTTTTTTTATAAAAGCACTCATAAAGGTTTCGACAAACGTCTCTAATAAAATCGTTACTTTTTCTTTTTCATCTTTAATCATCGCTTTAAATCGTTTAGGATCAGGTTCAGTTTTAGTTGGTAACGCTTCTTGGACGATAAGGCCTTGCGAGAGCAGTGGATGTCGTTCATTCCAAGCTGGATCAGCACGGAGTTTTTCAGCAAAATATTCCCTTCTCGTATTAAAATATTCTTTACTGCGTGATCGTTTCAATTTATTAATTATCCAGAGTATGGATTGATTCTGATCAATCATCTGATTCAGGTCAGCCGCATTTTCGAGCGCCCATAAACCGCAATTGGAGTCATCTTTTTGTTGAATAAAACCAGGGCTTAAACTTAACGAGGATATTTGGAAGGCATTTAAAAGTAGTTGATAGTACTCAGGCGGGATAGGATTATCTTTTGAATCGGTATAATAGCCCACATATTGATTATTTTTATAAGCAATAACTAACGTCACCCAATGTAAATTCGCTAAGTTAATAATTAAAGTAAGTCGAGCGGAAGCTAATTTACTGGCTCGTATTTTAAGCTGAAATAGCTCTAAGGTAATATATAGCTGTGGCATAGAACCTAATACTTCAAATGTAGCATCGCTCTCTCTATGATAATTGTTATACTCTAAGCGAGCGATCTCAGCGATATCCTCTTGACTTAACCAATAGCTATACTGGTTTTTTACTGTTGCTTCCACAAGCGTTTCGTCATTATTGATTCGTTTAACACGCGTGCTTAAAATAGCGTAGTTTGAATTATTTTCTTCATAAGAGAGTAAAGATTCTCTAATAACTCGATAAAGTATCTTGTCACTTGAAGAGTCTAATACATTTTGAACATAAGTTTTTGGATTTTCATTTTTTTTCTCCATTATTATTTTTCCTTTTATTTTATGCGTACATTTTTATGCGTTTTTTTTAGTTCATTGATTTCTTAATTTAAATCGCATATGACGGATACCGATTTACTCGTATTCGATAGAGGTTCAGCTGTTCATCTTATTAGTTTTGATTAAGTATTAAGTATTTAATATCATTTTTTTTATTCTTCTGTTAGTTATACTGTATCAGCTTTTATTTTTTATTTGAATAAGTGTTATTACCCTTAAATAGGTTTAATAACGTAAGAAAAAGATTAAAAAATTTTCTATTTTTAATTATATATAAAATAGCATTATATTTAGTTGGCAAGATAGAGTATTTGAGCAATAATTAAAGATATAAAATAATTTCTTAAATTAATTTGAATAAAAAAATTTATTTGTTATTTAATAAAATATTAGAGATAATATTTATTCTGCACATAGATTTTAGAAAAATTAGGAATGTAAAAAAATTAACAAGGAGTTTGGAAAATGTTACAAAAGAATAAATATCCCATTCAACAGAGTAAAATTAACCTAGTTCGTTTTCGTAGCCGACAATGTAATTCGCAATTAATAAATAGAAATCTAGTGATCAATAATATATTTAGAGCGGTAAGACACGGTTGTTTAGGTACGGTAAAGTTTTTTGTGGAAGCAGGTGCTAGAATAAATAGTAAAAATTTAGATGGAAGTACACCATTACATCTTGCCGCGCAATACGGTTATCTCAATATAGTAAAATATTTACTAAAAAGTGGTTCACATTTAGAAGTAAAGGACAGAATTATAGGCAATACACCATTACACCTGGCCACTCTATACGGTCATTTAGATATCGTTAAATATTTATTTGAGAGTGGATCGGATTTAAATATCATTAATAAACGAGGTGATACACTGTTGAGTTATGCGGCTCAATATAGGCATTTAGCGATAGTAAAATATCTGATAGAAAATGGAGCAAACTTAGAAGAAGAATATAGTAATGGTATTACGCCTTTGCACTATGCTGCTCAAGAAAATAATTTAGCGATAGCAGAATATTTAATCAAAAAAGGCATGGATGTTAACAAAATAACTAATGCAGGGAACACGGCATTGTATTATGCTATTCGAAATGGTCATTTAGATATGGTTCGGTATTTAGTTGATAAAGGAGCTAATGTAGAATCAATGGATAAACAACATAATAGCCCACTCTATTATGCTACATTATTTGGTTATACAGAGATTGTTAATTATTTACTGAGTAAAAAAGTAAATCCAGAAAATAAAACGAATATAAATATGCCTCCTTTATATATTGCGACCTTAAGAGGAGATTTAGAACTTGTTAAGAATTTTGTTGAAAGCGGTGCTAATTTAGAGATTAGAGATAGTGCTAATAATACGCCATTACATTCTGCTATTAGCAATGGCTATCCTGAATTAGTGAAGTATTTGATTGAAAAAAATGTAAACTTAGAAGCAAAAAATAATGAGGGTAATACCCCTTTACATATTGCCGTTTTAATGGATGATTTAGAATTAGTTAATTATTTACTCGAAGCAAATGCTAATTGGAGAGCCGTTAATAATAAAAATAAGACACCACTACAGATAATTATCTTGAATAATAATATAGCTTTAATGGAATATTTAGTAGAAAAAATAGCGGTTAATTCGGAAATAAAAAATAATATATACCAGCAGGTATTCTATTATGCAGCAATGAGTGGAGAAATAAAAATAGTAAAATTTCTCGCAGAAAAAGGGCTAAATTTAGAAATAAGAGATGAGGTGGGTATTACTCCCTTGCATGTAGCATCTAGTAATGGCCATTTAGAAATTGTTAAATATCTCATAGAAGAAAAAAAAGCTAATTTAGAGCCAAGGAATGAGTGGAATAAAACTCCTCTCCATGAGGCTTCCAAAAGCGGATCTTTAAAAATAGTTAAATATTTTACAAAGAAAAATGCAAAGTTGGAAATAAAAGATAAACAAGGTAGCACTCCTCTTCATGAGGCTTCCAAAAATAATCACTTACAGATAGTGAAGTTTCTTGTAGAAAATGGAGTTAATTTAGAAGTACAAGATGAACAAGGGCGTACTCCTTTGCATTATGCTGCAAAAAATGGTCATTTAGAGATAGTTCAATATCTTATAGAAAAGAAAGCTAATTTAGAAATAAAGGACGAGTCGAATAGGACTGCTCTTCACGAAGCTTCAAAAAGCTGCTATTTAGAAATAGTCAAGCATCTTATCGAGAAAGGTGCTGATATTGAGGCAAAAGATCATTCAGGTAATACGCCTTTACATTTAGCAGTTTCAAGGAATAATTTAAAGATAGTCGAATATCTAATAGAGTGCGGTGCTATCTTAAATGCAAGGGATAATAACGGGAGTACGCCATTACATATTGCCGCCTTATATGATTACGTAAAGCTGACAAAGTATTTAATCGAGCAAGGAGCCGATATAAAAGCTAAAAATAATCAGAATGAAACCATTTTACAGGAAGCTGAAAACAGCGGTAGTTTTTTGACTATTAGGTATTTAATTAAGGAAAAAAATCTAACTATAAGCAGTATATTTGATGCGATAAAAAAAAGTCAGTTGAGTTTAGTTAGATTCCATGTAGAAGAAGAAAATATCGATCTAGAGATTAAAGATTTATACGGGCGTACACCATTACTTTTTTCTATTTGGTTTGGTTATACAGAGATAGTGAAATATTTAGTGAAAAAAGGTGCTGATTTAAAAAGTACAGATAATCAAGGTAATACACCCTTACATCTGGTAGGTATAGTAGGTTATATCAATTTGATGCAAATTTTACTCGATCATAGTGCCAATGTTGAGGCAAAAAATAACGAAGGGAATACCCCGTTGCATGTTGCGGTTTTAAACTATCATTTAGAAGTTATTCGTTACTTGGTTGGGCATAGTACGGTAAATCTAAATACACCAGGTAATAGCGGAAATACAGCACTGCACTTCGCTATGACCATTCGTGATTCCAATTTATCATTAGAAATAGTGAAATATTTGTTGGAACAAAAGGCGGATATAGAAATAAAAAATAATGAAGGGAATACTCCGTTACATGTGGCTGTTTTAAACCATCGTTTAGAAGTGATTCATTATCTAGTTGAACAGAGCACGGTGAATCTAAATACACCAGGTAATAGGGGAAATACAGCACTGCACTTCGCTATGACCATTCGCGATGCCAAGTTTTCGTTAGAAATAGTGAAATATTTGTTGGAAAAAAAGGCTATTTTAAAAGTAAAAAATAGAGATGGGCATACTCCAATAAACCTGGCAATCATAAATCGCCATTATGAGATAATACAATATCTAAGAAAAAAAAATTATAAACGTAACAAATCGCTAGAAGTTGTTCAGATAGATCCTAACCCTTTAGCAAAAGATTTAGAGTCAAAAACAAAAATATCTCGACAGCATCATGTAGAGGTTAAATTAGAAAATGAGTTGCCTTCAAAACATCGTACAGTAAATATCAACTCTGCAGAGGGGTTTAATTTACTTGGATTTTTCAAGCCAATTTCTTGTCCGCATAATAATTTGAATGATCAAAAGTTTAAGGTTGATTATTTACATATGAATAATACGTTGTATTTAGTTGATATGCTGGTAAGAAAAAAAACAGGTAAAAAACACAACTTTTTTCAAGATAATTATCTCTCTGATTTAGAAGTACAAGCCTACGCATTAAATATCATAACTGAATTTGAGAAAGATTTAAAAGAGTCAGAAATCAATGCTGACTTTAATGAAGTTGCTTTGCTAGCGAAATTGGTAGGTAAAATAAAAAGTGGACAGCTCTGTGAAATCTCAAAAATTTTATTATCAACGATACAGGAAGCCAATTTTCCGATATTGAAACAAGTTAACCAAAAAAAATAAAAAAACAATGGATGCTGAAAATCACATTGATTTTGATATAGTCGGTAATGTGCAGGCGGCTAAAATTGACAAAAAAACACTGATAGGACTGATTTACTTAAGAGTCTAAAAGGAGTTATACGAAAATATTCTAAGTAGAGGATGTCATTCTAGTTTTTCTAAAGAATCAAGGTGCTTTATTCAGGTATTAATATTTCCTTAATTTTTTATATTTATGCTTTATTATGTTTTTTATATAGATTTATATAAGGGTTAAAATTATGGGAATCATGAATATAATTAAAGCTGTTAAGAAAAATGATTTAGTAAAACTAAAAGAAGAATTAGATTTTTTAAAAAGTTGTATCCGTGAAGATTATGATCTTAATCAAGCGGTTTCCAGTAAAAATGGACAAAGCCTATTACATATTGCGACAAGATATGGCAGTGATAGGGTATTTTTATATTTATTAGAACAAGGCGTTAATATAAATATACCCGATGAGCAAGGGAACACGCCTGCTCATTATGCTGCTTTGTATAGCCAGCCTAGAATCTTAGAATTTTTGAAGAAAAATGGAGCAGATTTTTTACAAAAAAATAAATGTGGGAGAACTTTGGAACAATATATTCAAGTTAGACCGGTTAAAGAAGAGAGCAAAAGGATTAAAAAAGAACTTGAAAATATTATATTAGAAACCAATCAATGCAGAATTTTATCTAACAATGCGCAACCATGCTTAAGAAAAGAAACTGCAGAAAACGACCGTAGACAATCAGAAGAAGAAATAGTAGATACTTCCGATCTTGCTCTGCTAGCAGAGGTTGCTATGAAACAAAAAGAGGTATACCTTAATAAAACTCAAATGCTCCCATCATCTTTTTTTCATAATTTACCTCGAGAGGTGGAATGTCAAACTGAACCACTTAATTTAATTAAGCATGATAGAGCTTTAAATTTAAGTGTGACATCGTGTTTTAGAAATTAATTATTTATTAAATTTTATCTCAGCAATTTTCTGATGAGATTTATATACGCGTTCTATTTTCAGAATTAGATCCAAACAAAATTTTGTAAATAGATATTTTTATCATAATTTTTTTTATAAAAAATATAAAGATACATCATCTATTAGTTTTTATTTAATAGAAATTAAAGAATCAACCAGATATAATTTAACTAAAAAGGTAAAAGTAACCAGTTGAGTTTTAGTATGGAAATTAAAATAAAACTTCGCTTTTTTTTAAAAAAAATTAATCTCGCTACTTATCCAAATACAGTCATTTTAATGAAGGAACATGAGGCACTTATGAGTTTACTCGATTCTTCTATATCTGAGAAATCTTGTATGGAAGTCATTAAAAAGCTCAAGAGAAATCAAGTCTATATATTTTTCAAGCTAGATAAAGATCCTGAGTTTTTAAAAGTTATTATTAAGAAAATTTTAGATCCTAGCATTCTCAAAGCAATCTTAAACGTCTCAGATATAAATTACTCTGAAGGAGAAAAAATTATTCTAGAAAAGCATTTATGTATAATTAATTTATTGTCTAATCTGGCAGATGATTTAAAAAAATTTATTAAATTATCTATTCAAAAAATGGAGGAAAAAGAGAATTTTTTTGTAGAATACTTTAAAGAATTAGATAGGTTAAAAATAGTTCTTCTAACAGAAGAGATAAAAACAGACGATCTTAAATGGTTTTTTAATACTAATCTTTTTACGCTAATTACTTTTGAATCAAAAAGATTTTCTATAAAATTAACAGAGATATATCATTTAATGATTCAAGATATAAACCTTTCTAAAAAAAAATATTTTAATGATCATTGTGAAATATTACTCGATAAAAAAACAAAAGAAGGTAAATTTTTTAATTATGACAGCTTTTTTTCTATTTTATATGATAAGAGAAAGAGTTTTGTAAATAATTTACCTAAATCAAATGGCTTTATTTTTCATAAAATGTCAAAATCTGATAAATTATGTAAACAACTGATCAAATTGGCACTTGAAAATAGATTAAAACATCTCTAATGAATAATAATTATCTTTTACACGCCTAGATGAACACGCACGTAGAAAATAGCAATAAGCTCCGATATTGATAAGAAATGTTCTTTAAATTGATCATTTTCATATTACTTTATTTTTGCCTTATTTTTGAAATATCACTGTAAGTGAATGAGCTCTTTGCATAATTAAAAATAGCTTTAAATATAAAAACCTGATAAAAAATAAATTTCATCTGTCAGATTGCTACAAGGAAAGGGGATTGCTAAGATCCATCTACTCAATTTGGATCTAAAGAAAGCTAGCGATAAGTAGATAATGTCATTATAAATTGCGCTCTCAAAAAGAGTAAGATACTTTATCGAGTAGGCTAGGTTTAATAAATCGTTAAGAGTAAATCTATAGGATAAAGTTAATTTTTGAAGCAAATTAAAAACTATTTATGAATATAAAAGATAAATTTTCAATTACGTATAATATAATATGCTCTATGGAATACTCTAAAAAAGGTGAATTACTTCAAGGCTTTAAAGAGTTAAAGGAATTATTTGCGCAGCCTTTCTTTTCAGAATCTATAACTGATACTATCCATTCCCTTAAAAATAATTTAGTTTATAAAATATTTGAACTTGAAAATGATGCAGAATTTTTTAAAGCGTTCATAAAAAAAATAGAAAATTATTTAATGTTCAATGAATTTTTAGAAGCGAGTTCTACAATAAGCTATTCTTATTCTGAACGAGAAGTTTTGAGCAACAGATCCCTAAATTCCAGCTATTTTTTGAGTTTGATAATGAATTAAGAAAAGAAGCAAAGCTTTTTTATGAACTTTATGCACCTTACCTAAATCGCGTACATGAAATACTCTTTTCAAACAAAATTAAATATGAAGCTATAAAATGGTTTATACAATCACCTTTTTGCAATATTACCCTTGGAAGTTCTATTTCTTTTCAAGAATCCTTAAATAAGGTATTTCAATTCTTATTAAAAAATGATTCTTTGTCGCTTACCAAAAAAAATATTGAGGCTATTAAAAAAATTATAGATGAAAAAAATAATCAAAAAATACCTGTAAATTATAATATGTTTTTTTTCCATGTGCCTTTAAAAGCAAAGACTTTATCGCCATTAGCGAAAGACGCACTTAAGAATAACCTTGAAAAATACATAACTCCTATAATCTAGGAAATTATTTCTCAATAATTTATACTTAATTGAAAAAACAAATTTAATAAAAGGAGTTAATATAATGGGTATCGATGTATTTGAAGATGCATTTGATTTTTTCTTAAAAACAGGCTGATTAAGTTTTTTCATTCCAAATTATCGATAAAACAGCTGCGAAAGCTAAGCGATCATATCTATCCTTCGGATAGCGCTTCCTATGAAATTTATTTACATGATGTTGAATTGATTCCTTTTTATAGGGAGGAATTAGTGGATTCAAAAGAGATTAAAACGACTGCTTTATCAGGATCGCTGACTGAAGAAGAGTTCCCTGCATCACTTAGAAATCACTTTGAATTCAATTCTGACGATAAAGAAATTCGTATTTTAAATTATATGGAGAAGGGAGAATTTCCCTTAAGAGGAGGGTGTGAATATGCGGCCGAAGCGATTGAAAACATCTTATTAAATCTTTTTGAGATAAATCAATGGAAAGTAATTAAATTAGAAAATATCCATATTTTAGAAAACCAAGAGAGTAAACCATTAAATTTTCAATTTATATCAGATTTTTTCGGACTCGAATAAAGAAGAACAAATTTATAAAGAATTAATTCTTAATCATGTAAAAAAGGATTTAAGCGCTTTTTTTCCCTTTATATCTCGGTTATCCACAAGATATGGCGAAATTGATGCTGGATTAAAAAAGATCAAACTTCACTTAGATGAATTTATAACTACCTTATTAGAAGTGGATCAATTGCCCTTTTTATTAAAACTATTTAAACGAATTGGAGTAGAAACAAAAAAAGAAAATTGGGAAAAGGATTTTCGATTAGTTATCCAAGCAGCCCAGGCAGGCACTCAAAAAAATCCTATTACACATAGTAGTCTGAGTGATTTTGAAGCAATTATCAAAGTATTATACACGGAAGTAGAAAGTGCTAAAAAGCAATGGTTTAGAGGCTATCAATTTAATGTTAAGTTACTCGAATCGCTTGAACAGTTGCTCCAATCAACTCGAGAATATCAAAGTGCTTTATTTAATGAATGGGAGCAACAGGAAGGTGGAATTTTAATAGAGAATACGCAATTAAAAGAAGAATTAAAAAACTCTAAAGAAACGATAGAACAAATGGAAGCACAACATGCCCAAGATAAAGCTAAATTCGAATCGACACGAGCACAAGATAGGGCCGAGTTTGAACAAAGCAACGCAAAGATGGAAGAACGAATAGAAAAAATAATGAATGACTTGCTTCAATTACAACAACAACCCTCACATTGGATCATTCTATGCCTTCCAACAATCCTGGGTTCTTTAATTCTCGTTGAAGGAGACGCTGATGAAGAGAAGGGATATGTACATCATATGGAATAGTTCAGGCTTAATGTGACACAAAGAGATGAGTAAGGTGACCTATTTAAAATGTGACTTAAGTCAGAGCCTTTTTTTAAATACTGTCTGATTAGCCCATCCATATTTTCATTGAGTCATGTTCCCACGAGGAATAAGGGTGTGCGAAATAAAAGTATTCCATCAATTTAATTTTAAATTGATGGGATACTGAAAAAACCGTTATTTTTTGTTACCAGAGAGTGGATTAAGCATAACTTACTCCAACTATAGGAAGTTTCATTACTAACCCGTAAGTAAGTACACTAGTATAAGCGACCTTTATTTCTAACTATTTTTGTTTCTTCAGCAGGTATTATTTGTTTTACCATGACCCCCATCCATTTAACTGCTGTATCTACCTAATTTGTGCGATAATATCCTTGCTGCGCGTGTTAATCACACGATAGTTTTGATGTTTTTCTGGAGTAATGCTACTACTTTTGCTTTAATACATTCTTTGAGCTATTAGACGATAGATCAAATTTGTAAACTTCAGAATGCGGAAGTATCATAAAACGCTTTTACGTTGGTTATTTTTTATTCTATTGTAGACTGTTAAATTTTTTAGAAAAATAGATTTATGCAGTGATTTTGGTGATTTGAAAAAAAATTATGAGGACAGGACTCAGCAAACAAAAAAGATCGATAAAAACCTTTATATAGCGTACTGAAAAAAGTATTCGCAGGACATGAATAATTAACAAAGCTTAATAATAATTATATATTATCTAATAAACTAAATAATAATTTACTGGGATGATAGCATGTCGTTAGTATTTGAACTCTATTCAGCTGCTAAGCAGGATGATTTACAACGTGTTAAACCTTTAATAGAAAAAGGGGCCAATGTTAATGCGACTTTTTTTGAAGCACCTTTATTCTATCGGCTATCTATAGAAGGCCATGAGGAGCTAATAAAACTTCTTATAGAAGAAGGTGGCGCTAATGTTAATGCAGCTAATGCTGATGGAGCAACACCGCTCCATTGGGTATGTAAAAATGGTTATATTGAGGCAGCAAAGTTACTGATCAAAAAAGGGGCCAATGTTAATGCGACAATTTCTAATCATAGATGGACACCTCTTCATTGGGCATGTGAAAAAGGCCTTATTAAGGTAGCAAAATTGCTTATAGAAAATGGAGCCAACCTTAACGCGACTGATATTGATGGGCTTACTCCATTAAATTTAGCCTATCTGCATAACCATATTGAGTTAGCAAAATGGCTTATTTCTCGTTTATTATTAAAAAATCTAAAAGAAGAAGAACCTGACTTTATAAAGCATCAAGATTTGTCAGCCTACTGGAAGGAACAGATTCTAAAAATTAAATATTTGCCTCAAGAAGAAATTATAGGTGGTAAAACCTTGACAGAAACTATTTTAAATAAAATTTCTTCAGGAAAAAGTGATACTTTAGTTTCCCATTCTTTTCATCAGCTCTTTAAATCATTGAATTCAGAAGCAATAAAGAGTCAGGTTTCTAAAATTGATCAATGGGATACTACTATGTCTTCTCCTAAATTGAGTTAATATATTAGCTTTTAAACTTCATTTCAGCAGCTTTAGAAATTGATATTTTTCCATTTCGTACTTGAGTAATAAGAAACATGCGTTAAAACGTTCAAGGATCGAAGATTTTTCACTGGCATGACTCGCCCTGCATGGGCTTCTTGGCACATACAGCATGGAACTTCACTCTATGAATTGCAGAAATTTGGTGGTTGGTCTCTATGAAACAGTGCAACTTTATACATCTAAATAGTCAACAGCTTCAAGAGGTTGCTGAACGTGTGTCGGCACAAAATTGGTGCATGGTAATACATAGATGAAAAATAAGCCTTTGAATAGTAAGATAAGTTATTGAAAAAATAAGATTGTACTGGTGCGACCGGAAGGACTCGAACTCCCGACCCCCAAGTTCGAAGCCTGAATGTATAAGTAAAAAACAATTAATAATCAACACTTGCGATACCTTGCAAACTTAATAACCTACTGAAAACTACAGGAACTTCTGTTTCTTCCATTTTATCCAGATACAATTTTGGTACATACATTTTTTTTAAAAAGCTAATTATTTTGATTTTTATAACTAAAATATAAATTTAGTTCCATTTAACCTAGAAATTAATGATAAGAGCAGGTAGAAGGAAAAAGCTGCTCTATAGAGCAGTCAGTAATACTTTTTCAAATGGAAAATGTTAAAGAAAAATTGTAATTTTTTTTAAATGGATCGGAAAGTTTGAGAAATATTGAATGTTTAATAAGTTTAAATTTATGCTCGATGTACTTACTATAATAGAAGGATATTCCTAGGAATTAGATTTTCACGCTGATGAAGAGTAAATATAAGTTTATCTATTAATTCCTGAAGTTAATAATGGATGACTCATTAAAAATTAAAGTAAATGCATAAAAAAATAATCAGTATGGCAGTTATCAAGTCCATGTATGCCCTCTGAATTTCTAGGCTTTTTGCATGATACTGCTGCACCTACTATAATGTGAGTTCCTTAAGTACAAAAGGAACCAATGAGAGATGAAATGGATTAAACCTGTTTATACTGAGATGCGTTTTGGCTTTGAGATAAACATGTACATATATCACTCATAATGATATCCGGAATGGATAAAAAATGCTACTCAAGGTTCTAGGATCAGCAGCGGGCGGAGGATTCCCGCAATGGAATTGTAATTGCAGTAATTGCCAAGGACTACGAGTAAAAACGATAGCCGCTGTTTCACGTACACAGTCTTCGATTGCTGTCAGCGAGGACAATAAAAAATGGATTCTCATCAATGCGTCGCCTGATATACGCAAACAACTGGAAGATTTTCACGAAGCGCAACAAAGTAACCTGTTACGTGATACAGGAATTCAGGCCATCATCTTGACAGATAGCCAAATTGATCATGTGACTGGATTACTTTCATTACGGGAAGCCGAAAAATTAGTCATCTATTGTACAGAACTGGTTCAAGAGGAACTGACACACCATTTTCCACTGTTTAAAATTTTAAAAAATTATTGCGTTATTGATTTTAATCGTATTAATGTTTCTCACGCTTTTACGATTCAAGGATTTAAAAACTTAGTATTGACACCTATCGATTTGCCGGGAAAGTCCCCACCGTATTCGCCTTATAGACACAATCTTAAACAAGGTGCGAATACGGCTTTGATTATTTTAGATCAGCTAACACAGAAAACTTTTTTTTATGCGCCGGCTATTGCGCAGTTTGATGAAAGACTATTTCAAAGCATGAATAATGCAGATTGTGTCCTAATTGATGGCACATTTTGGCATGAAGATGAAATGTCACGTTGCGGAATAAATAACAAATTAGCAACTGAGATGGGTCATTGTGCCTTAGCCAGTGAGGAAGGGTTACTTTCTAAATTGAATGCATTGCAAAAACCAAGAAAAATAGTCATTCATGTGAATAATACGAATCCGATACTTAATACAACCTCTCCTGAACATGCCCAATTAAACAATGCGAACATTGAAATAGCCTATGATGGAATGAATATCTTACTTTAGGAACTCTGCTTTATGCACACTGAATCCTGCATAGCGTTATCGTCTCAGAGGGAGTTTGAAAAAAAAATTTTAAGCCTTAAAAAATATTATCATATCTATCATCCGTTCAATAAGTTAATGAATGATGGCCAATTGACCCGGAAACAAATTCAACAGTGGATTATTAATCGCTTCTATTACCAAGTAAATATCCCAGTAAAAGATGCGGCTATTTTATCTAATTGCCCTATACGCGAGATACGCAGAGAATGGGTAAAACGAATCATTGAACACGATGGCGATGTCATTAATCCAGGTGGTATTGAAGCCTGGTTGGCATTGGGAGAGGCGTGTGGCCTGACCAGTGACTTACTGTGGTCTATGAAATATGTCTTGCCTGGCGTACGCTTTGCAGTCGATGCTTATGTTCATTTCGCGCGTACCAGTACATGGCAAGCTAGCGTTTGTTCATCGTTGACGGAGCTTTTTGCGCCAGAAATTCACCGCCAACGTTTAACGAATTGGCCAACACATTATCCATGGATTGATTTAAAAGCATTGGCTTATTTTCGTGGTCGATTAGATCAAATAAATCATCACGTCACGAAAGGTTTACAATTAACGCTAGAAAATTTTCAAACACAAGAACAACAAACACAAGCATTGGCTATTTTAACGCTTAAATTAGAAATTCTTTGGGCAATTTCAGACAACCTTTACTTAGCCTATGTACTTGATCAGCCTCCCATCACATTTTCAAAGGATGATACATAATACGCATTATGGAAAATCAACTAAGTTTAGATGCAAATATTGCTCTTGCTGGGGGATTTCGCTTGCAATGGGAAAAAAGCCAAGCGTGCTATGTGCTGCTTTATCCAGAAGGGATGGTAACGCTAAATACAAGTGCGGCTGAAATCCTAAAATTATGTGACGGTGGTCGCTCTATTTCAGCCATAATTGCCGTGTTACAAAGTAAATATACACAAGGTGCGATAATCGATCTAACAGAAGATACTTATCACTTTTTAACAGAGGCACTGCAAAAAGGGTGGTTAGCAGTTGTTTAAATGTTAGGAAATCAGCAAGAAGCAAAGGAAACTCTATTGCCACCGCATTGGTTATTGGCGGAACTCACCTATGCCTGTCCTTTACAATGTCCTTATTGCTCGAATCCACTCGAATTTATTAAAAGTAAAGAAGAATTAGATACGGAAAGTTGGATACAAATACTGCGGGACGCACGAGAATTGGGCGCTGTTCAATTAGGTTTATCGGGTGGTGAACCGCTGTTACGAAAAGATCTAACAATTATCGTCAGCGAAGCCCACGCATTAAATTATTATACTAATCTTATTACATCGACGGTAGGACTCAATGAAAGTCGTTTAATAGGATTAAAAAATGCAGGTTTAGATAGTATACAAATTAGTCTTCAGGCCAGTACAGAAGAATTAAATAACCGCATTGCAAGAACGAAGTCATTTGAGCATAAGTTATTAATGGCAAAAAAGGCCAAAGAGCAGAATTTTAATCTTACCTTAAACATCGTTATTCATCGATTAAATATTGATTCAGTTCGAGAGATATTAGATTTAGCCTTGGATTTAAAGGCCGATTATATTGAATTAGCGAATACGCAATATTACGGTTTTGCTTTCGTGAATCGCGACCTCTTGTTACCCACATTGGAACAGATAAAAAAAGCCGAAGCCATTGCACATGACTATCAGAAACGTTATAGCGATA
>Ga0209668_10000403_pt1 | contig 17730 bp, 22 predicted proteins | sample FrelakmetPLP11PL_FD_187150 | JGI IMG/M metagenome (GOLD analysis project Ga0209668, IMG submission 187150) | Freshwater lake sediment microbial communities from the University of Notre Dame, USA, for methane emissions studies - PLP11 PL (SPAdes)... | ecosystem: Environmental > Aquatic >... | reverse complement strand
AAAAACTGAAAATGAAAAGCAATGGGCAAAGAAGAAAAGTCAAATGAAAGCCGATTTAACAACTTTAAGCGACTATCTTAAGTTAACGCAACAAGTATTCAATAAGTTTATTCGGATGCGTGATGATGGTTTAAATTGCATAAGTTGTGATTTACCACCAAAGAAGAAAAATTGCGGACATTATTTTTCACAGGGAGGACACTCAGCTGTTAGGTTTGATGAGGACAATTGTCACCTCCAGTGTGAACACTGTAATACTTTTTTAAGCGGGAATCTCCTTAACTATCAAATAGGAATTGAAAAGAGAATAGGAGGCGAAAGATTAATGCAGCTTCAAGCTAAAGCACACGATGTAAAGAAGTGGACAAAAGAAGAATTAAAAGAAATAATAGAAATTTATAAAAAAAAGATAAAAAATGATTTATAACAACGACTTTAAATTTGATTTAGAAATAGGACAAGTTTACGAAAAGCAATTAGGAGAATTATTAGGTAAGAAAATAGAAGTTAAGCGTGATTTTAGAGCATTAGAAACAAAGAATATTTTTGTTGAATATGAAAGTAGAGGCAAAGCTTCAGGACTTTCTACAACAGAAGCATTTTATTACTGTTATTTTTTATCTGATTTTCATTGTGTATTTATTAAAACAGATAAATTAAAAGAATTATGCAGAAAATTTATTAAAACTAATCGTGATGTTAAAGGCGGTGATAGCAACACCAGTAAAGGAATTTTACTACCAATAACAATTTTTTTTGAAAATATTTACTAAAAAGTATTGCCAATTAAAATAAAAGTATTATATTTGTGTATAATTAACCATTTAAAAACAAACGCTATGAAAAATTTATTTAAAAGTTTAGCTGAATTTCAACAGGAAGTGCCTGTAATTCACAAAGGAACACAAGGGTATGGGTACACTTATGCCGATTTGCCTAAAATCTTTGAGACTATTAACCCATTACTAAAGAAAAACGGATTAGGATTTACTCAACTAATCAACGGTACTGAATTAATTACTATTTTATTCCATTGCGAAAGCGGTGAAAGTATCGAAAGTAAGACTGCAATACCTCAAGGAGTGCAATTGAAAGGTATGAACGACTTTCAAGTATTAGGAAGTGCTATCACATACCTTCGTAGATACGCTTTATCTTCGATTTGCGGACTTGTAACCGATAAAGATACCGATGCTTCAGGTGAGCAAGTAAAACACGAACCAAAGAAGCCGACTATAGACGCTAAAAGATTTGATAAGGCATTAGATGCTATTGTAAGCGGTAAGTATTCAATTGAAGAACTTGCAAGTGATTTTACTTTAACTGCTGAACAACTTAAAGCTATATCAAAATGAAAATAAGATGCAGCCAATTAGGTAAGATAATGACAAAGCCTCGTTTAAAAAGCGAGGTACTGTCACAAACTACAAAGACTTATATACAGGAACTTGTACTACAGGAAAAGTACGGCATATACAAGGAGTTTTGGAGTAGGTACACTGACAAGGGTAACGCAGTTGAAGATGAGGCTATCAATTTAGCAATGGACACTTTAGAGGTAGGTTTCATATATAAAAACGAAGAAAGCTTCTCGAATGATTGGATTAAAGGAACGCCTGATGTTAATACCGATATACTTTTAGATGTGAAATCTAGTTGGGATGCAACAACTTTTCCATTTTTTGAGGAAGAAATACCTACTAAGGATTATTTTTACCAACTACAGGGGTATATGTGGCTAACAGGTAAGCAGACTTCTTTACTTTGTTACTGCCTGATTAATACACCATTTGAGATTGTAGAAGATGAGGTAAGGCGTGAACACTGGAAGCAGCAGTCAATAGATGAGAACCAAGACATTCGTGATTTTGTAGAAGCAAAGCATAACTTTGACCATATACCAAAAGAAAAACGAATCAAAACTTTTGTAATTGACAGGGATGAGGAAGTAATAGAAGAAATAAAAACACGAATAGAATTATGCAGAGAATACTATAACCAACTAATAGAAACGATATGATTATTTTACTAACAATACTGCTCACACCCGCAATAGTTTGGGGTTGGGTTTGTTCAATAGCTTATTTATTAAACCTTAAAAACGATTAAAATGGAAACAAAAAACAATTCAGGTGCTATCTTTAAAAATGATAATAAGAAGTCAGAAAATCACCCCGATTACAAAGGGAAAGTAAATGTAAATGGTAAAGATATGGAAGTAGCTTTATGGCTTAAAGAATCTTCAAAGGGTACTAAATTCTTTTCGTGTTCTTTTAGTGAGCCGTATATTAAAACTGATGAGCCAAACATTAGAGTAACGCAGTTAGATTCTGACGACTTACCATTTTGATATGTACATAGATGATTATAGTTTACGAGCTTATCTAAGGGAAGCATTAAAGACCAAAACACGAAACCAAATAGTCAAAGAAATACAGAGTAGAGGTGAGAAGTTTCACCAGTACAATATTGATAGGTTTTTGCAAGGTAAAGATGTAAGTTTAGAAACAGCAAAGAAGTTAGATAAGTATATTTACCGAATGAATATAATGAGCCCCTTTAATTAGGGGTTTTTTATTTTAAAGCGTTTATATTAAAATTAATTATATATTTACACTATGGAACTAATATTAATTATATCAATGGCGTGGTGGTTAGTAAACTTTGAGCCACTACAATTAGCAATAGACGGACTATTTGCTAAGTTACCTGTAGATAGTTTAACCGTCTTTACTCACGCAGCTTTAGGGTGTTGGAAGTGTTGGAGCTTTTGGTTAACTATATTTATCACAGTTGATTTTAGCTTAGCTTGTTTTGCTGCATTACTTACCTTTATTTTAGATTTATGTTTGAACAAACTGAAATAGACTTAATAGCGTCTATATTTGAAACTGAGGAACTAGTGAGAACTGCAAAGGTTAATCTTAATAAGTTGGCTAAGATAAAAGAAAAGTATACAGGCGTCAAAGAAAAGGATTGTTTCTGTTCTAGTGTTAGGCGTAAGATTTGGTTTAAGGGTTTTAAATTATGGTATGAAAGCAATACTTGACAAATACATAACTGAGAATTACGCTGAGGTTAGAACATACACTAACTACTTTTTGGTGCGGTTCAAATCTTTTATAGATGCTGATACCGTTATAAACAATTCTTATATTCATGTAGTCAATATCAATGACCCGTTACCAACAATTGAAAAGGTCAAAAGCTATTTATTCAACACGATTAAGTACCAGGTTATTTGGACATCTTCACTATCAAACAGGCACGATAGGATAAACTCAATGCCGTTCATAGTGGACAAAGATACAGCAGAAGATACTACCGATTTAGATGCAAAGATATTAGCTGATAAAACCTACAACTTACAAAAGGCCGTAATAGAAATATACAGGCAAAGAATAAAGGACAGCATACAAAAGACAATATTTGAAGCTTACATTGATAAGGGGTACAATACAGCCCGAAGTATGGCGAAGTACTTTGATATTACTACAACCTCAGCTCACTATATTATAAAGGATTTGAAACACGAATTAAACGAATTACAATATAGTTATGAAGATTAGCCAAGTACTCAGCACCCTGTCTTTACTTGTAGCATTTTCTGCAGGTATTGCTTTAATAGCTTTAGATTACCAATGGGCCGCCAGGTGTGCAGGTGTTTGGGTATGTATGTATTACACATTTTTAATAATAGACGAATATGAAAACAAAAATCAAGAGTGAATTTATTGGTAAGACAATTATCAAACAATCACAATACGGTGACCTTAAGATAGTAATAGACGAAATAACACCTGAGCGTTATGCTTATGTAACCTCAATAGGTCTAGGCTATATATTTGAAGAGGTAAAAGCCGTAGCTTATACAGGAGTAGAAGAAACAAAGAAACCAAAGAAAACTAAAGAAGATGGGGAGGTACAAATTGATTGAGACACCCGAAAAGTTAATGGATATATTTGAAGAGTATAGAAGCTTCACTTTAAACAATCCTCGTACTAAATGGGTGCTATCACAAAAGACTGCTGAGATGGTGCCTGAACCATTGCGAGTACCTTTAACTATTGAAGGCTTTGAGATATTCTGCTACAAAAACCATAGTGATGTACATAATTATTTTGACAATCCGAATAATAGGTATGATGATTATAAGACCGTCTGTTCATATATAAAGAAAGAGATACGCAGAGACCAAATCGAAGGCGGTATGGTAGGACAATATAACCCGTCAATTACACAGCGTCTAAACGCTTTAAAAGAGCAAACAGATGTAACCTCACAAAATGATAAGATAGGTAGTATCACTGTTACAATCGTGAAGCCTACTGAGTAGGTATGGAAATTAAAAGCACCGTAATATTTCAAAAGAACCACGAAGCACTAGAAGGTAGTAAGAGGTTTATAATTAATGAGGGGGGTAGTAGAAGCTCGAAGACCTACAGCCTTTGTCAGCTTGTTATAGTCTACTGCTTGCAGAACCCGAATAAGGTAGTGTCAATTATACGCAAGACTTTCCCTGCACTGAGGGCAACGGTGATGAGGGACTTCATAGAGATACTAAAAGAAACCGAGCTATATAGCCAGGAAGCCCACAATAAGAGTGAACATATCTATAGCTTTGGTAATGGGTCAATAGTTGAATTCTTTAGTGTAGATGATGAGCAGAAGATAAGGGGGCGTAAAAGAGATTTAGCTTGGTGTAATGAGGCCAACGAATTATATTTCGATGATTTCACACAGTTGAATATGAGAACCGAGTCTAAGCTAATATTTGACTACAACCCTAGTGATAGTGCAAGTTGGTTATACGAACTACCACAAGACGAAAGTATATTGATTAAGTCTACTTACAAAGATAACCCATTTCTACCTGAGAGTATTAAGAAACAAATTGAGGACCTTAAACGAACCGATGAGGCGTTATACCAAATCTATGCTTTAGGTGAAAAGGCTACAAGCAAAAGCAATATATATTCTCAGTGGAACTTTATACAGCACAGGCCTGCAAGGTTTGTTAACTATGTTTATGGTCTTGACTTCGGTTACAATCACCCTACTGCTTTAGTGCGGGTCTATTGGTGCGACAACGACATATACATTGAGCCTGTTATCTATGAAAGCTACTTGACTACTACCCTACTAATTGAGCGTATGAATAGCCTAGAGATTGAAAAGCATATAACAGTCTTAGCCGACTACTCGCGTCCAGAAATAATCAAAGAGCTGAACAATAGCGGGTATGATGTACAGAACGCTAACAAGGTAGTGAAGAAAGGTATTGATAATGTAAAGAGCTTCGGGGTATGGTGTGAGGATAGCAAGCCGTTAAAGCGTGAATACGAAAACTACAAGTGGAAAAAGATAGGGGACTTTATAACCGATGAGCCTGTTAAATTATTTGATGATGCAATGGATGCGGTAAGATATGCGACTACTCACATAAGGCAAGAATACTACACCGATGATAGTTACTATGCGTTCTAGAAACACGAATGCCCTTTAATCTAATATAGTAAAACCCAATCAATGGCAATGACAAAATTAGCTGAGCCGTATTCACTGACGCCAGCATACAACCCGATTAAGTTTATATACAAATCTACCAACTCTAACAACTTAGGTTTTAAATATATCTATGATATCTATGAAAGTGGAACGGCAAACAAAATTGCTGAGTATAGAGTACTGCCTGAATATTCAACAGGTAACGGCATAATTGATTTAACGAAATTGCTACAGGCTAAGGTTACATTTAACCTAAAAGAAACAGCACCTGTTGCATACACTGCATCAAACTCATACTACAAGTACGATGTTAAAGTAGGTGAGGAGTATTTGACTTCTACATCTTACACCTCAGCTTTGACTGCCTCAGGTACTAATGTGCAAATAAATGTAGCTAACACTTTTGCAGTTGGTGACCAGGTAGTAATTACGCAAGCAGACTTAGGAGTGGCTAACCCACAGCTTGAAGGCTTGTTTACTGTGATTAGTGCAACTGCAATTTCATTTGTAGTGAATAGCTCGTGGTCCGCTGTAACCAATGCGAATATAGACGGTACTGTAACTTATGCAGACAATCGTAAAACAATCACTAGAGATATAGCTACTGACTTAAACAACTATGTATTCAATGGTGCAATTAGATGGCCCGAATTTCCTAGCTACTTTCCAGGTGAATATCAATTAAACGGTGCTAATGATTTGTTTTTTACTAACCAACCTTTAGACTTTACAGCTACCTTATCACAGGATATAGTGGCACAGGTATACAGCAACAATGGATTAACTGACACGATGTACTTTCAAAATAGTGACGGTGATTTATTCAGTAAAGATGTAAGCTTAACAAGTGTGCTAGGTCATGTAACTGTAGGACCAAACAACTACGGGACTCTTACTGTAGTAGCAGGAGCTTCACCTTTGATTAATCATACTACTGAGTATTACGAATATTGGTATGATAGGGGAGCGGGTCAAGTCTCTGCGAAATATAGAGTAAACATTGACAGGCGTATAAGAGGTGAGGAGTATTCAATTCTATTCTTAGACCGTATGGGTTCGTGGTCTTCATTTGCATTCACATTGGCTAACTACGAAACAGGTAATGTCACTCGTGAATTATTTAACAAAGATGTACAAGGTTATATATCGGGTACAATGTGGAACTACAAAACAACAGATAGGGGTTTAAGCAATGTGTACACTTCAGTAGATAAGTCTATTGAATTAAACGGTAACTATATGAGTGAAGATATGGCTGCATACTTTGAGGAACTAGTTAGCTCACCTGTTACATATATTAAGTACAGCAACTATGCAGAAGATTGTGATACGCCTAGCAGTGATAGTTATATAAGCTGTAATGTTACTACCTCAAGTTTTAGTATCTTTAAGCAAAAGAATAAAAATTTAATTAGACAATCTATTAATATCACATTTGCAAATAAAGACTTAGTCAATGGTTAAGATACAAATAGGTACAGGATATTTAGAAACACAAGACGGCACAGCTTTCCCTTTGAACTTTCAAGTAGGGGACATTAGAGACTTATCACTTCGCAAAGGTTCGTTTAGTAAGACAATTACTTTAACAGGTAGCAAGAACAACAACGACCTTCTTAATCACTATTACGATGTAAACATACAGGCGGGGACATTTGACATTAACAAAGTTACTAAGTGTGCGGTTATTCAAAACGGTGTACCTATCATAGAAGATGCTTTGCTTCAATTAGTCAATGTAACTAAACAGCAAGTAACAGCAGCACACGAAGAGTATGTGGTTTATGAGGTATTAATTAAAGATACTAAAGCTGAATTTTTTACAGCCATTACAAATGCAGAATTAACTGACTTAGATTTTACTGACTTAAATCATACCTTTGACTCAGCTGCTATAGTAAGCGGTTTCAGTAATACAGTTACAGATGGCTATAAGTATTTCTTACCAGGTAGCGGAGATGTTCACTATGGAGTAAATGAATTCAAGCCTGCAATATTTGCTAAGACTTATTTTGATAGGATATTCGCACAGGCGGGTTTTAGTTATGATTGGAGCGGATTAACTGCAGCTCACTTTGATAAGTTAATCATACCTTACAATGGTGATGCTAATGATTTCGATTATAAAGATTATTTAGTAGAGGCTAACAATGCTTACACTACAAACACAGTACAATTAGTAGGGCAAAATAATAACTTTCAGCAGACTATCAATACTGTATGGACTGAAACTTTAGATAACCAAAATGTATTCACACCTGCTACAGGAACTTACACAGCACCGTTTAGCACTTCAGCAGCACAGGCTCAATTCTACGCTTATGAGGTTACTTTAAATTATGATTTAATCTTAGACAATCAAAGTGGTGTAACTGCTTACCCTGCTTATCAATTTAATAATGGTACATGGCAAAGTACTATATTTCTTTACAAGCCATTTGTAAGGACTAGAACTTCAGCAAGTAATGATACTAAGGTTTATATTTATAATAACCCCGCTTATGTTAATAATAGCAATTGGGTAAATGTAGTACCGCAATCCTCACCAATAGCCGCAGGACAAACAACAATCCATTCAGCAAGTACAACGGTTACGGTTATAGCTGCGGGACCAGGTGCAGTGCCTCACATAGTAGCGGGTAATCTTATTCAGTTAGCTGTAGGTGTGGATATGCAACCGTACAATAATAATCCTAGATGGCACAAAAGTAGTTTAAGCGGTGCAAACGCTCAAGTAAATGTTATCTTAGATGTTACAGATATTAGAATAAAGATACTACCTAGTCCAAGCGTAATAATTAATGGTGGTACATTATTAGTAAATGAATACATACCCGCTAAGATTAAACAAAGTGATTTCGTTAAGTCTATTTTTCAAATGTACAACTTGTATGTTGACATTGATACTGACCAACCTAACAAATTAATACTTACTCATAGAGATGATTACTATGATAGTGGTAAGGAAGTAGATTGGACTTACAAGCTAGATAAAAGTAAAGACCAGGAACTAATCTTTTTGCCTGACTTAACTAATAAAAAGTTGGTGCTTACCTACAAGCAAGATAGTGATGACCCTAACAAAACTTATGCAGAAGTAACTAAGGAAGTTTACGGTCAAGTACAATATACATTTGATAATGAGTATGTAAAAGATGTAGACACCAAAGAATTAATATTCTCACCTACACCAATTACTAAGACAATCTTTGGAGCTTATGTACCCATGTTGGCAGGAGCTGCACCTAAAACAAATATTCGTATCTTATACGATGGTGGCTTAGGTACCTGTTCACCTTATAACATTTATGATTACGGTACTACAGGATTAATAGGTGAGATTAACTACCCAATGGTAGGACACTTCAACAATCCATTGAACCCAACCTTTGATATTAACTTTGCAACTTGTGATTTTTACTACTACTCACCGCAGAGCTTAACAAATAACAACCTGTACAATTTGTACTGGAGAAGGACCATTAACCAAATCAATGTAGGTAAAATGCTTATAGCTAATTTCAATCTTAAAGAAGATGACATACAAGCTTTAAAGCTAAATGATAAGATTAGAATAGATAACAGTTGGTGGAATATTAACAAGGTAATTGATTACGATGCAAGCCGTAACACGCTAACAAAAGTCGAATTAATAAGCATTGATACTGAAATAGATTTCGCACCATTTATTAGCCATGTAGGTACAGGCGTACCCGCTAACCAAACAACTACACAGGTAGCAAGTACAAGCGTATTAAATTCTAAGAATGAACATGGTAATATTGTTATAGGCCAGGTCACAGGTGCGGTAGTAGGTGCGGGCAATGTTATCATAGGTAAAAAGATTACAGCCACAGGTAACGGCTTAAAGTCTGCAGAAGATGGCATTATAACAGACAACCTAACTTTAACAGGTACGCTTAACGGTTTGCCTTATGTAGCACCACCTCAAAAGTATGTAGTTAGCTTAACTCAAGCGGGAACCGCAGACCCTACGATAACAATACTAGAAAATACTTTTAGTATAATAGAGTGGACCAGAGTATCACAAGGGGTTTATCAAGGGTTCTTAGTAGATTATACCTACGGTGATATATTGAATAATGAGGTAGTAGTTTTTTCAGGTAACTATAACAATCAAATTATAGTAAACGCTCAATATTCAAGCAGTGATAATTGTATATGGGTTTATACTACAACAATAGGAATAGGTTTGGCAGACGGGTTGTTAAACGACACAACAATAGAATTTAGAAAATATTAAGATATGAATGAAGTAGAGATACCATTAAAGATAAGTGGCATAGGTGCAATCAAAGCAGAACTAAGAGCTTTAAAAGGTGAGATAGCTAACGCTACTGACCCCGAATCTATGGCGGCCCTTGCAATGAAAGCAGGGGAGCTAAGCGACAAGTTAAAAGATGCTAATGAGGCCGTAGCTACATTTGCTACAGGTTCAAAGTTTGAAGGAATAAGCAACTCGTTTAGTGGTATTAAAGATAGTTTAATGTCTTTAGACTTTGCAGAAGCTGCAGAGCGTGCTAAGGTTTTTGCTTCAGCAATGGGGCAAATAAAGCCTGATGATATTAGTAAGGCGTTTGGTGGATTAACAAGCACTATAGGTTCAATTGGTAAGGCGTTTGTTTCATTAGGGCAAACAATGCTAGCTAACCCTATCTATTTAATTGCTGCAGTTATAGCAGGTATCATAGCTATTGTAGTTTTGTTAATGTCTAAGTTAGGATATTTAGAAAAGATAACTGAAGGCGTAGGTGTGGCCTTTGATGCACTAATAGAAATACTTAAAGAATTCGGTGAGTCAATGGGTATTGCTGCTGCTGAAAGCGAAAGCTTTAAAGCAATGCAAGAGGCAAATGCTGAAGCTAACAAGGCTTATGAGCAAGGAGCTGTTGACGCTATAATGGTAACTAATGAAGTAGGTACGGCTTTTGAAATGGCTGCTGAAGGTGTAATAAGTAAAGAGGAAGCATTAGCAGTATACAATGAAAAGTTAGGCGAAACATTTGGAGCTGCTACTACACTAGAACAAGCTGAGGCAAACTATGTAGCTAAGACTGCAGCGTATATTGAAGCAACAATGGCTAGAGCAAGGGCTGAGGTTTTTGCTAAGAAGGCAGCAGAAGAGCAAGCTAAAGCAATAGTTGCAAGTACTAAAGACAATACTACAGCATTAGATAAAACTACCTCATGGATAAATAAAAATAAAGCTTTAACTGTTGGACTCGGTGTAATTACAGGTGGTGCTTCTTTAGCTATTGGTGCAGGTATTTTAGCACTAAACACAAGTAACGAGTCACTAACTTCTAAGAATAAGAAAAGGACTAAAGAGTCTCAAAAAGAGCATAATAAGATGGCTGACTTATATACTAAGGAAGCAAGCGATGCAATCAAAACTGCACTTGAATTAGAAAAGGCTAATAAGATTACTCACACTGGACAAAAAACAAAAACTAAAAACCATAAAGCAGAAGCAGACAAAAGAGCAGCAGAAGCTGAAAAGGAAGCTAAGCGTTTATATGATATTGAAGTTAAAGCAAATGAAGAGCGTATCAAAATAGAGGATGCTCAGTTTGACTTAATGAATGAGATTACAATGTCAGCACAGGAGAAGGAAATTTTAGCCATACAAAAGGACTATGATAAAAAGTTTGAGGTAGCTAAGGGTAATGCTGAACTTGAAAAGTTATTAACTGAGAAGCAAGCTAAAGAAGTTTCAGAGGTAAGAGCTAAGGTTGCTAAAGAAGATGCTGAGAAATTAGCAGCTGCACAAAAGGCCGCTAGTGATTTAATCTTTGAACTTAAAGCTACAGATGAGGAGAAAGAAATAAAAGATTTAGAGACTAAATACGAAACTGAATTAAAGCTTTTAGGTGATAGCATAGAAGGTAAACTTTTACTTGCTGAGAAACTAGAAAAGGACCGTACAGAAATTGAGAACAAGTATGCACTTGAAAGGATAGCAACAGCAGAAGCGGAAAGGCAAGCAAAGTTAATGGTAGCCACTGAGGTAGTAAATGGTATTTCTACTTTAGGCAACGCATTTATTAAGGACCAAAAGAAACTAGAGAAATTCAATAAAGCAAGTGCTTTAGTACAAATCGGTATTGATACAGCTAAGGCAATATCTTCTTTGGTAGCTATGTCACAGGCTAACCCATTGAACGCTGTAACAGCAGGAACTGCAGGTATTGCACAATTCGCTAGTGGTATAGTTTCAATCCTTACTAACATAGCTAAGGCAAAACAATTACTAACTAATCCAGGTGCAAGTGCAAGCGGTGACACAAGCGGTGGTGGTGGTGGCGGTGGTGATACAGGTAACACTTCTACAACTTCAGCAACCCCTTCTATTAATTTGTTTGGACAAGGCAACAACGCTAACTCTATGAGCTCAGGCACTTCAGTAGAAACTAACAACGGCATGGTGGTAACAGCTATAGTAAGTGAAACACAAATAACTAATGTTCAAAATAAGATAAACAAAATAAATAAAAACGCAGAACTATGATAAGTCTACAGGCCTTAATAAACGAAATAAAAACTTTTTACGATGGACATTTACAAGTTAAGAAGTTTGGCTGTGATTTTAAAGAGCAGTTATTTAACTTTGCTACTAAAGATGAGCGTTACCCTATTGTGTTTGCTGTACCTAATTCAGCGACACCTACCGAAAATACTACTGAATTTACTTTTGATATTTATTGCTTTGATATAATCCAAAAAGATAGGGCAAACATACAGGTAATACTTTCAGATTGTCACCAAATACTTAACGACTTATATGTATACTTTCAACTAAGTAATAACTATACTTTTGATATAATCGGTATACCTACTTTCACACCTTTAAACAATGATTTATTAGACTATGCAGCAGGGTGGCAAATGACTATAACAATGTGTGTAAATGATTGGACTGATTGTGCCGTACCTTTAGTAAACAATATAGACTAATAGACTAATATAGTTATGAGCATACCTAACAATTGGGGAGATTGGAGACCTAACCTAACACCTCACACTGGAGATTTACAGGCAACCGATTTGATTGAATGTACTATGATTGTAGGCGGGCTTCCCGTTAATACAGCAATTACAGGTGCTCAGATTATTGCTGCTGCAAGTGGGGGTAGTGTTGCGTGGGGTGCTATTACAGGTACTTTGTCTGCTCAAACAGATTTGCAAACTGCATTAAATGGTAAGTTTGATAACCCAACAGGGACAACTGCTGACTACATAGATGGTACAGGCGGGCTTCAAGTATTTCCTACTTTAACAAGTGCCGATAAAATGGTTACTGTTGGTAGAAACTCAACAGGTTCTACTCTATATGCAGGAACAATTATATACATTTCGGGAAGCACTGGCAACAGGCCTAACTATGTAAAAGCACAAGCGAATTCAGAGGCAACAAGTGCGGGTACTTTTGGAGTAATACAAGCAGATATACCTAACAACTCAGACGGTAACGCTGTTACGATTGGAACGCTAAGTAATTTAGATACTAGAGCTGTAGCTACTCATCCATTTACAACTGATACTTTAGTAGATGGTGACACGCTTTATTTAAGCCCTACTGTTGCGGGTTATGTAACAAGGGTTAAACCTTCTGCACCTAATCACCTTGTATATATTGGTAAGGTAGTTAGAACTTCGCCTACTAATGGGACAATAGTATACCGTATTCAAAATGGTTATGAACTAGATGAGATACACGATGTCGCTATCACTTCAGTTGCAAATAATGATGTGCTTCAATATGATAGTGCTACTTCACTTTGGAAAAATAGAGCTATCTCAAGTGGATTAACAGTAGGAACAACTGCTATAACTTCGGGAACAGTTGGAAGGGTTTTATTTGAGGGTACAGGAAATGTATTACAAGAAGACGCTGCTTTATTTTGGGATAATACTAATAAAAGATTAGGAATAGGTGCAACGCCCGCAAGTACTGTAAGATTAGATGTAAGAGCACAAGGGGCGTTAAGTACTGATTTGGCTTTTAGGGTTAGGAATAGTGCTAATACTTTAGATATACTTAAAGTGCAAGGTGATGCAGGAATAGTTCACAATGGTAGATATGGATTAAACACTGCAACAAATGCGGGAATAGATTTTTTCTTAACTGCAGGGAGTGGAAGCTCTTATGGAATTTATGCTATTGGAACTTATGGAGTAGCGGCAATAAGTGCAAGGCCTGACACTGCTACTACTAACTATAATTTTCACGCTTCAGTTTGTGCAAGGTTTGGTGCTTATTACGCAAGTAATACAGGCGGTGGGACAACAGTAACAGGTATTAGAATAGGATATATAGCAGAAAGTTTTAATGCAAATACTTTTGATAACATTGGTTTTAGGTCTAATATTGCAAATACAGGCGGTGGCGGTTCTATTGCTTTTGATGTTGTTAATGGAGATTTTAGATTTGGAACAGGCACAGGAACTAAAATAGGAACTGCAACCACACAAAAGATAGGATTTTGGAACGCTACACCAATAGTGCAACCAACAACAGCAGTAGCAGCGGCTACATTTGTAGTAGGTGTAGGCACAGCAGTAACAGACGCTAGTACATTTGATGGTTATACAATAGGGCAAATAGTTAAAGCATTAAGAAATACAGGTATATTAGCATAAACAAAAATAAAAACTATGAGCATACAAATTAAAGCAACAGAGACAAAAGACATTTTAATCGCAGGAACTGAATATAAACTTAGTGAAGTATACGGAAGATTAGAATTCGCAGCGAGAGCAAGTGGTACTACTTTAGAAATTTCAGTAGCGACATTTGTAAATAGTGTAACTTACGATGAAGGAAAGATTCTTTATACTGATATTCCTGCAGGTAACATTAACGCTACTTTGGAAGAAGGTGAAATACAATCTTTAGACACAGCGCATAAGTACGCTAAACTAGCATACGAAAATTTAGGTTATGAAGTAATAATAAACTTATAAAATGGCATACGCAAACAACGGTGAATTCAATGTACTTTACGGCACTCGTAGAAAAATGGCTAATGTACTTAAGAAGATAATCTTAAAGGAAGGTTTAATTGATTACGGTACGCTATATGAAAGTGTAAGGATTAATGCAAAGGTACCCGCTTTAGGTAACTTAGAAATTCAGATTATAGCAATGTATTACTTTGGTTTCTTAAACAATGGGGCTAACCTTTGGAACGGTGGCGTTATAGAACCGTTTTTATTGTGTGCTCAATTAACTACAGAACTAGATAATCAAGGTATTACTAATGAGATTTACGCTCAGTATACTGATTGGTTAACTAAGCGATACCCTATTTTGCAAGTAGCTACTATTCTAGAAAGTCAAAAGAAAATTACTTATTCATTTGAGCCAATAGGTGGAAGCTTCACAGGTGTTTTAACTTTTAGAGGCTAAGCTCTTTTTTCATACCTAACATATTAAACACTAACACCAGGGGCAACTCCCCTAATGCTTCGTATTTTGTTAAGTCACCACCACAAAGATTATATATCATTAACTCCCAACTCCATTTTGTAGACTTCTTAGTTTGCTCAATTTCTTTTACTTCTTCCGGGTCCATCTCTAGCTTTTCTTCGGGTGTTAAATCTTCTTCACCTTCAGGGTTAAATAAATTCTCATAAGTCTTTAAAAAGTTATCTCTAAATTGTAGGAACTCATTTATAAGACCGTACACTTCAGTAATTGGTAATTCTAAAAATAAGTCTTGTCTATCTTTAGGACTATAGCTGTAAGGCTCATACACTAGATTAGAGAACTTATCTACCTCAGTACGCTTGTATCTTATGCCCGCAATAATTGCAAGGTTCTTAACATAGTCACTAGCGAAATAATGTTCAAGGTCTATGTACTCGTATAGTGTAAGCTTACCAATTGGTTTAATAGTCAAATCTAAAAGCTCATTTTTAAATGAATTCTTAGGCTGTGACTTAGTAAAATCTAGCTCATACATTAAGTCGGACATATCTTCAATGTCTATATCTTCAATATCTTCTAAAGGTATATCACAAAGTATACTTAATGCCTCACTATTGTAAGAATACGAGCCGCCTGTAGTATCTAAAGTACTTAATTCAATAAACTGCTCTACAGTAATATCACTCCACGATTGGGGTAGTTTCATTTTTGGCTTGTTGGTTAATCTTTTGTGCTATAAAATGTAAGTAAGGAATAGCAACATTAGCTTTTAACTCCTTAAACAACTTTGCTTTGTGCTTCAAATGGGCCTCAGCGTAGTGTTCTGTGTTAGTTAAATCTTCACGCTTAAACATTATAGCCGTAATTTCTGCAATATAACCAGGTGCTTTAAGTATTACACACTTTTCAATTAGTTTAGTGTCACGAACTGACAGCTTAAACTCACCTACATACTTGTAACCTTCAAGCTCGAATTCAGTAACTTGTGTTAAATCTTCTTTTGCACTTACATTAAATTCTTTTACCATCTCAATAAAGCTATCAATATCGGTATCTTGAAAATCTTTCTCAGGAATTCCTAAATATTCAAAAACCTTTAAATGCTTTTCGATAGGGTCAAGCTCTTCATTTGAATTGATTGTAGTTATAGCCTCAAACTGTGCAATGCTTAATTCAGTTACTTTGTTAGGTAACTCCTTGTCTAAAATTGTTATCATAGTTTCTTTTTTTAACAAATATATAAATAAATTAATATAGACATGGCAAAAGATTTACCAATTTATAAAATTACCATTGACCCGCAATATGCTGAAGATGGCGAAGACTTAGGAATTGAGCAAATAGCATTCACAAATATGCCCGCAATAAAGGTTAAAGGCCTTAGTTTTAGCAACCAATCAAAGGTAGTAAAATTTGCAGATGATTTAAAGTATAGAATTGTAGCACCCGCTATGATACCAATGCAAATATACAGATGTGATGAGGATGGCTTTGAATATGAAGTTGAATTTACAGTCGAAGAAATAGAGGCTATACATGGTAAGTTTATGCAGGATATGCGTAACAAAGACTTATTCAATTTAGAGCACGACCAAAGCAAAACGGTACCCGCTTATATTTTAGAGTCGTGGATTGTAGATAATCCTAAGCAAGACAAAGCTTATAGTACTTATGGTATTGAAGTACCAACAGGCACGCTAATGGTAACGGCTCAAGTTACTGATACTGAATACTACAACAAGCTTGTAGAAAACGACCAGGTAGGCTTTTCAATTGAGGGGTTCTTAGGTCTCAAATTAAAGGAACAATTAAAACTAAATAGTATGAACAAATTACCCGATGGTGAACATTTAATCGAAGGTAAAGTCTATGTCGTAAAAGGCGGAGAAGTTATCGAAATTAAAGATGTGCCTTTAGAAGATGTAGCCGCTACTGAAGAAGTAGAAATGGCTGAAACAGTAGTTGAAGAAGAAGAAGTTGAAACTGAGACACCAGCAGAAGAAGAAATGGCGGTGGACCCTACAGTAGATGCAGAAGCAATTTTAGCTATCGTAAACCCTGTTATCGAAGAGCAGGTTAATCAATTGCTTGCAATTATTGCAGACTTGAAAAACCAATTTGAAGAAGCAATGGTTACAGAAACAACAGAAGAACTAATGAGCGAAAATGTAGCTTTGTCTGTTCACGAAAAATTTAAAGCGTATAATAAATTAAACAACTAAATAAAAAACAAAATGAGAAAATTAAAATTTGATTTGGATGTACAGCCAGAAGCGTTATTAGCGGCTAATCCTGAGGCGTTTTATTCAACGGCTTATTTAACAGAAGATGTAGTTGATAACTACCGTACTTTACCAGGTGTAAAAAGTAAAACAAAATTATCTAATGTAGTATTCGGACAAATCTTACAAACTTCTACTTGTGCATTTACTGCACCTACAGATGATTTAGGAGCTATCGAAATTGATGTTTGTGCATTGTCTGCAATGGCTCAAATTTGTCAATTCGACTTAGAGCAGTCTTTTGTTTCTTTGCAAATGGCTAAAGGTTCAAACGGTGATTTCACTGTAGCTTCTTTTATGGATTACTATTGGAACGAAATGGCTAACAAAATTCAAGGTGACCTTGAGCTTATTAGATGGCAAGGTGATACAGAAAGCGAAGATTCTACTTTAATGTTGTGTAATGGTTATATCGTAAACCTTCAAGGTGATGGTGATGTAATTAGCGGTGGTACAGGTGCTGTAAACTTAGGTAATGTACTTGCTAA
>Ga0209668_10000402_pt1 | contig 17762 bp, 14 predicted proteins | sample FrelakmetPLP11PL_FD_187150 | JGI IMG/M metagenome (GOLD analysis project Ga0209668, IMG submission 187150) | Freshwater lake sediment microbial communities from the University of Notre Dame, USA, for methane emissions studies - PLP11 PL (SPAdes)... | ecosystem: Environmental > Aquatic >... | reverse complement strand
ACATCCTACAATATACATAATCTGCGGGAGTGTAGCATTTATTACTGTCTGTGTTACAGTTATTGCTTTGCTTTACGATAAGAGTTTACGCGGGTTCAGTGTATCATCACAAAAGCTCACTATTGACAGGAAATTACAACTTCCAAATGATGTAGATATTCAAGGAGAATGGGTCTATGAATCTGAATCAAATGAGGAAAAAGTTTTTATAGAAGATAGTTGTAAAAATAGATATGGTAGAGTAAATATAAACCATGTAGGAGACTATGAAATAGGACTATCTGGCGAAAGAATGACTACTGGAAATTGTAAAACGCAAGATCCAAAATCACACAAACAAATAGAAAAAGTCGCACTGCAGAGCAAAATTGCTTTTGTAATTCCACAAAGAAAACTTGTTGTTTTCCAGATTGATACTCAGGATAAAATCCCCAGTACATTCTATATAACAACAAATATCAAGAAGGATACTAATGAGGTTAAACCATCAGAAATGACTGGTACTTTTACTTATTTGAATGATATAAGCAAAACGTGGTTTAGAGGAAGAATATATTTTTATAAAGCAGATTCTTCAAAAGCACAACAGATACAAAAAAAATTACCATAGACAATTAAAACTGCTAATGACTCTGTTCATGCTGTTTCTAAATCAAAAAAGTTAAAAATAAGTTAGTCCGTAGGGTGCGTTACGCTGGCGCTAACGCACCATTTCAATAAAAGGCGTTGCTGAAACCAGGTATGAATTTAGGTGTGGAGACGTTCCATGGAACGTCTCTACAAGGGTTTTGAAATCATTAAAAATCATTTTCATACCTCAAATCAGCAACGCCCAATAAAAAAATCAAAATGGTGCGTTACATTTCAATAACGCACCCTACAATTAACTAACTATAAGCCTCCATCGGTAAACAAGAACAAACAAAATTCCTATCCCCAAAAGCAGCATCTATTCTCCCCACACTTGGCCAGAACTTATATTCCTTATTCCAAGGTGCAGGATAAGCAGCTTGTTCACGGGAATAGGGATGATTCCACTCACCAATAATCAAACTTTCCGCAGTGTGAGGGGCATTTTTCAAAAGATTATCGTGAATATCCATTTTACCAGATTCAATTGCGGCAACTTCCTCACGAATCGCAATCAAAGCATCACAAAATCTATCTAATTCCTGTTTAGATTCACTTTCCGTTGGTTCAACCATAATTGTCCCAGCAACAGGCCAAGAAACAGTAGGTGCATGAAAACCATAATCCATTAACCGCTTCGCAACATCATCAATTTCAATCTGCGCTGATTTCTTCAAACTTCGCAAATCTAAAATACATTCATGTGCCACTAAACCATTTTTTCCCTGATATAAAACCGGATAATATGACTCTAATTTCTTAGCAATGTAATTAGCATTCAAAATGGCAATTTTGGTTGCTTCCGTCAACCCATCTGCACCCATCATGATAATATACATCCAAGAAATCACTAGGATACTTGCACTACCCCAAGGTGCAGCCGAAACAGCACCCAAATCACCACCCATTCTCACTACAGAATGTCCTGGTAAAAACGGGACAAGGTGGGAAGCAACACCAATGGGACCCATACCGGGACCACCACCACCATGAGGAATACAGAAGGTTTTGTGTAAATTCAAATGACAGACATCTGCACCAATATCACCAGGACGACAAATACCTACTTGGGCATTCATATTAGCGCCGTCCATGTAAACTTGTCCACCGTGACTATGAATTACCGCACAAATTTCTTGAATTGCTTCTTCAAATACCCCATGAGTTGATGGATATGTCACCATTAAAGCCGCAAGTTCCTGACTATGTTTTTCAGCTTTGGCTTTTAAATCTTCAACATCAATATTACCATGATCATCACAAGCAACTCCTACTACTTTCATTCCACACATTACCGCACTTGCAGGATTTGTTCCATGTGCAGATTGCGGAATTAAACAAACGTTTCTGTGTCCTTCTCCGCGACTTTGATGATATTCATGAATTACCAAGAGTCCCGCATATTCACCTTGAGAACCTGCATTTGGTTGTAAGGAAATTCCCGCAAAACCTGTAATTTCTCCTAACCATGCTTCTAGTTGTTGGAAGAGGATTTGATAACCTCTAGTTTGGGAAATTGGCGCAAAAGGATGAATTTTCCCAAATTCTGCCCAAGTTACCGGAATCATTTCCGAAGTTGCGTTTAACTTCATGGTACAAGAACCCAAGGGAATCATTGAAGTTGTTAATGATAAGTCCTTGCTTTCTAGTTGATGTAAATAACGTAATAACTCTGTTTCTGAATGGTAACGGTTAAAAACTGGATGGGTGAGATATTTACTTTGACGTGATAATTGAGAATGAGAAATTGGTAATTCTTCTACAGTAAAAGGTAATTGATCTTTCAATGTGAAAATTTGCCAAAGGTCAATTAAATCTGCCTCTGTGGTAGTTTCATCTAAGGAAATACCTACTGTGGAATTATCAAAAATTCTCAAATTGATATTTCGCTCATTCGCAGCGTCGAGAATTGCTTCTAATTTGGTATTTCCTAATTCTACCCGCAAGGTATCAAAGAAGTTTTCAGAAGTGATTTTATAACCTAACTTTTTCAATCCTGCGGCTAAAGTTGCGGTAAGTTCATGGATATTTTGGGCGATCGCTCTCAGTCCATCTGGTCCATGATACACTGCATACATACTCGCCATCACTGCCAATAAAACCTGCGCTGTACAAATATTACTGGTGGCTTTATCTCTGCGGATATGCTGTTCACGGGTTTGCAAAGCTAAACGGTATGCAGGTTTACCGTGAATATCTTTTGATACTCCCACAATGCGCCCAGGAACTAGCCGTTTATACTCTTCCTTCGTCGCAAAATAAGCAGCGTGTGGTCCCCCAAAGCCTAGAGGAATACCAAAGCGTTGGGTACTGCCTACAGCAATATCAGCCCCTAATTCACCGGGTGGTGTGAGCAATGTTAAACTTAAAGGATCTGCGGCTATTGTCACCAATGCACCCTGAGCATGGGACTTTGTGATAAAATCGCAGTAGTCGTAAATTGTCCCGTCAGTTGCGGGATATTGCAGAACTGCACCAAAGATAGTTTCGGAAAAATCAAAGGTTTGATGATCACCGATAATGATATTTATGCCTAAAGGTTTTGCGCGTGTTTGCAAAACATCAATGGTTTGAGGATGACATTCACTTGAAACAAAATAGTTATGGGATTTGTTTTTGCACACACCATAACTCATACTCATCGCTTCTGCGGCTGCTGTCCCTTCGTCAAGTAAGGAAGCGTTAGCAATTTCTAAACCCGTTAAGTCAATAATCATAGTTTGGAAATTTAACAACGCTTCCAAACGTCCTTGGGCAATTTCTGGCTGATAAGGGGTGTATGCTGTATACCAACCGGGATTTTCTAAGATGTTGCGTTGAATGACGGTAGGGGTAATACAGTCATAATATCCCATGCCGATAAATGAGCGATAAACCTGATTTTTATCAGCTATTTGCTTTAATTTTGCCAGTGCTGCAAATTCGCTTTGTGCTGCTGGTAGATTTAGGGTTTGATGAAAGCGGATTGCCTGTGGTACTGTTTTATCAATGAGGTCATCAAGGCTGGCAAGACCTAATGAATCTAGCATTTGCTGAATATCATCAGGGTTTGGTCCAATGTGTCTTTGTGCAAAGTTGCCTAATTTTTCACCGGTGTGAGGTTGAATGCGCGGGGGATTAGATACCACAAATCGTTCTCCAAAGGTTTATATATTAATATATTGTAATGATCACTTTTGGATATTAGGGTTTTTTCTATATCTTGATTTTTTTCTCGCAGAGGCGCAGAGGCGCAGAGAGGAAAGGAAGAAATTAAGGATTGGTGGAATTTATTGATTGGTAATGTTTCCATTTTTGCTGTAGTCGCTTTCTTTTTTCGGGTGTTAAGGTGTGGAAACAGTGAGGACAGGAAATACTTTTTTCATATTCTGGGGAGGTTTTATCTTTTTCGGAAATGGGATATCCACAAGCAAAGCATAATTCTTGATTTCCTGTTTCTAAGTTATGACTAACTGTGATTCTTTCATCAAAAATAAAACATTCTCCTTGCCATAAACTTTCTGCTGGGGGAATTTCTTCTAGATATTTGAGAATGCCTCCTTTGAGGTGATACACTTCTTCAAAACCTTGAGAGAGTAAGTAGGAAGAAGCTTTTTCGCAACGAATTCCTCCGGTACAAAACATGGCTACTTTTTTATGTTTTTTGGGGTCAAGATGTTTTTGTACATATTCGGGAAAGTCTCTAAATATCTGAGTTTGCGGATTTTCTGCACCTTTAAAAGTCCCAATGGTGACTTCATAATCATTGCGGGTATCAATGACTGTGACTTCTGGGTTAGAAATTAAATCATTCCAATCTTTGGGTTTGACATAAGTTCCTACTTTTTCCGCAGGGTTCACTTCTGGTAAGCCTAAAGTGACAATTTCTGGCTTTAAGCGGATTTTTAACCGCTCAAATGGGGGAATTTCTGTGTAGGATTCTTTATGTTCTAAATCTGCCAACCGCGAGTCACTGCGAAGAAAGGCTAAAACTGTGTCAATTTGCTGACGAGAACCAGCAATTGTGCCGTTAATTCCTTCCTGTGCTAGTAAGATAGTTCCTTTTATTCCTTGTAACTCACAAAAGGATAATAAAGCTGCTTGCAGTTCTCTACAATCAGGTAGATTCACGAATTTATATAGTGCAGCAACAACTGTCTGATTTTCTTGGTTCATGGTCTTGGCAAATTAATAATAATAGTTTATGATGATATAGTTATGTAAAATCAACCCTTTTTACATAAAAAACAGACTCGGGGGTTTAGCTCAGTTGGTAGAGCGCCTGCTTTGCAAGCAGGATGTCAGCGGTTCGAGTCCGCTAACCTCCATTGATTAGGTTGGTGTAACTAATTATCTTTGGTAAAAGGCAGGGGGCAGGGAGCAGGGAGAAAAGATTCAAGCTATTATTTACAGATTTTTATTCTCTCACTTCCACTTACTTAATTGTGTTTAAATACTAAGGAAAGGTTATTTGCTGGCATGGGGTAAGTTTGGTGCAATATCAGATTTTGGGCTTCAGCAGCTTTAACTACATCTTCTAGGTTACGCACTCCCCAGTCTGGATTTTGCGCTTGCAAAGACTCATCAAACGCAGCGTTACTGGGTGCTGTATGTTCGCCATTTTGTTTGTACGGTCCATACAAGTAAAGTATACCATTGCGTGGGAGTATCCGTCCAGCCCCTGCCATGAGTCCTAAACAGGCTGACCAAGGGGAAATATGAATCATGTTAATATTAATAATAGCAGAAATAGGAGGCTCTGGTAATGGTTCTGTTTCTACCGGCCATATTGGTGAACTAGCATCTAAATCTATGGGTGGTTGCATGGCTTCACAGGGAAAAAATTCAGCCCATGCGTTAATACTAGCACGCAGTTCGGGGTCAGGGTCGGAAGGTAGCCATTGCCGAGGTGCAAGGTGGTAGGAGAAAAATGTAGCGTGTTCACCTGTGCCACTGGCAATTTCTAAAATAGTCCCATGTTGAGGCAATATTTGTAAAAGTAATTCTAGAATGGGTTCGCGGTTGCGCTGGGTTGCAGGGGCAAATTTTCGCTGGTCTGGTGGTGTGTTCATATTGGGTGAGCATTCACTATCATAATTAAATTAGCCGCAATTCCTGCGGAGCGCCTCGCTATCGCTCAATTTTAGCTTTTTTTTGCCACACCACAGGAGAACAACTTGCCTAAATCTATTCATTCCACCCAACCACCGCTAAAATTTATTCCTCAACGTCATAATCCCTTTGTGGTTAAAGTTGTGTCTTGGTTTTTGCCTTTGATTTTGCGGGTGAGAACTAGACCTTGGCTACCTGCGGGTATTGTCAATGTTGAAGCCAAAAATGCGGAAGTCTTGGCTAAATTATACCACGAATTTCAAGCAGGTAAAGTTCGATTTTTAATAGCTTTCCGTCACCCAGAGGTGGAAGATCCTCTCTCTATGTTATACCTACTATCACGGATTGTCCCCCAGGCAGCCAGGGAAAAAGGTATTAGTCTCAAATACCCTGTTCACAGTCATTTTATGTATGAACGAGGAATGACTTTATGGGCAGGAGAGTGGTTGGGATGGTTATTTTCTAGACTTGGTGGTGTACCAATTCGTAGGGGTAAGCGCGTAGATAGAAATGCTATCCAAATGGCACGGGAATTATTTGCTAATGCTGAAATGCCGATTGCGATCGCTCCTGAAGGTGGTACAAATGGACATAGTAGTATAGTCAGTCCCTTAGAACCTGGTGTAGCCCAGTTGGGTTTTTGGTGTGTGGAAGATTTAAAAAAGGCTAACCGCGAAGAACAGGTTTTTATTATTCCTATTGGTATTAAATATAGTTATGTTAATCCCCCTTGGCAAAAAATAGATGGGCTTTTATCTAAATTGGAAGCTGATAGCGGTTTACCCATGACGGAACTTAGTCAAACTGGAAAGGACAGGGAAGGAATTTTATATCAGCGGGTTTTGCGTTTAGCGGAATATCTAATTTCAGAAATGGAGGAATTTTATCACCGTTTCTATCATCAAGATTTTCCAGAAATTATCAGTTCAGAAGTTCCTACAAATGAAGTGTTAATTACTAGATTAAACCGTTTGATGGATACGGCTTTGAAAATCACAGAACAGTATTTTAATCTTCAGTCTCAAGGTAATTTTATTGATAGATGTCGTCGTTTAGAAGATGCTGGTTGGAATTATATTTATCGAGATGATATTGCCGATATTCCCAGTTTACCACCTTTTAAACGTGGTCTAGCTGATTGGGTAGCCGAAGAAGCCGATTTAAAAATGCAGCACATGAGAATTGCTGAAAGTTTTGTCGCAGTAACTTCTAATTATATTCTCGAAAAACCCACTCCAGAAAGATTTGCAGAAACCCTTTTATTGATGTTTGATATGTTGTCTCGCATTCAGGATTCTACTTTACCAGGAAGGCCACGTTTAGGTTTAAAACAATCAATGATTTTGGTTGGTGAACCGATTAATGTGAATACAAGATGGGAAAGTTGTCAAGGGAATAAACAAGCTTTGCGTAAGGGTGTGAGTGAGTTGACGCAGGATTTACAAGTGATATTGGAGGGGTTGATTAAGGATTAGGTTTACGCAGAGGCGCAAAGAGGGTTTATTTGTGTCTCTGCGTGAGGTTTTATAAGAAATATTCTCCAGTCCAATCTTCGATGGTTAAATCAGGAACTTTTTCAAAGTCTTTGGAATTTTGAGTAACTACAATTGCTTGATTAACTAAAGCTATTGCAGCAATTCTTAAGTCTTGTGAACCACTGTTAATTTTTTGCTGTCGTAACTTTTTATAACATTCACAAGCTGCTTCATTGAACTCCAATAAATTGAGACTACAGAAGAAATTTTGAGTCAGTTTTAGATTTCGATGAGCAGATGCTAATCCTTGTAGGTTTTGATTGCTATTACATTTATTGATAATAGCGAGTCTACCTTTTAATTGTTCTTCAAGCGTGATAGTTGTCACAAATATGCTAGAACTGTCAACTGCTCTAATACGTTGAATAATTTGATTATTTTCATGTTGTAAAAGAGTCACAATATTAGTATCAAGAATATATATACTCACGCTGCATGATTCTCCTCGACAAAAGCTTCATCAGCAGCCATTTCTTCATCTAATTTACGCCGATTTACTGCCATTTCTTCGACAAATTCATCAAAAAATGGATCATCTTTGAACATACCAGCAAATTTGACCAAAGGGTTAGACTCTTCTACAATTTCTTCAGGTATTAATATTCCTACACCAAAGCATAGACGCAACGTTACCCACCATAAGCAAGAGAAAATAGGACTAAAGAATTCATTATCATTAATCAAACCATGAGCCATGCAATTTCTTAAATTTGACCCTGATTTCTCTATTAATAAACCTTGAAGATCAAAAAGTGTATCTTCATCAAAAATTGAAGTAATTTGTGGATACTTACTGGGGAAAAGAGTTGTATTTAAATTGTCTTCTTTTTGAATACCATTATTTTTGTTGTCAATTCCAGAGGTTATCGCTCCTCTATTAGAGAGTAGATAACGAACGGAGTTTTCAATTTGGGGAATTAAGATATGAGTAGAAGTAATAAAATCTCCTATTAATCCAGCATAAAGACCTTTAATAAATAACTTTTCTCTTCCTGGTGGTACAAAGGGGCTATTTAAAACCAATGGAAGTAAGCCGATTTCTTTGATTTTTTTGTCTTCTTCTGATTTTTGTATTATATGTTCCGAAAAGATTTGATATCTAGCTGGTTCAATAAAAGCCTGAGCATAAATTTTTTGATATTCAGCAGCTTTTACATACATTTCAAACCTAATTGCTTCCTCCCCGTCATTAGAGTTAGTAATTTGACGCGCTACATTTTTACCCATCTCATTCATTTTTACTATTGGGAAGAAACGGGATAAACTAGCTGTTTCCTCTACGATTTGTCGCAGTTCTGAAACTTTAGGTGGATTTGCTAAAGAAGCCAAAGATAATAGTGCTTCTAGAAATTCTTTCCCTCTAACCTGTGATCTAGCTAATTCTACTTCTCCACTAATATTAAACTCTGAAGAAATTGTTATTAACTCATTAGATGACTTTTGCTGATACTCAAGAAGACGTTTGTGAATTTGCTCTAATTTATTTTTTATTACTGCTTTTTCCTCTTCTGTACCTTGGCTTTGTAACCTTTCAAATGCTTCAAAAGCTTTCTGTAAATCATGGGATGCTTTTAAGTAAGGGGTTGGATGTTTAGTTAAAGAATCTTCAGCTTCCTTGATATAAGTTTCAGCCGCAAGCATTCTCGCTGTATATGCTTTTTCTGTATTTTTTTCAATGCGGTGCCATTCTGCCTTAATTTTCCAGTAGTTTCGTGCTTTATCCCATTCTTTGCTAGATTCTTGAAAAATTGCCCCTTTTTCAGCTAAAACAGCATATTTAGCAGTATTTAAAAGTTGTTTTTTTCGCAAAAGATTGATGTTTTTTTCTTCTTGTAAAAGCTCATGGAGCTTTATTGATAGCCATAATGAATCTTCTCCTTGGTAGCGATTTAAAACCTCGTCTATATATTCAATAACAATTTCTGGTTTATAATTAATTTTGCGTGCTAACCTAAGCGATCTTTCTATTCTATCTACACAATGACTCCATTTTTGAGGGTCTTCTAATTTTTTAGCAGATTCTAAATAAGCCTCAACTGCTAACTGCGCCATTTGGTAGTTACCATTTTTCACCCACAGAATATCAGCTACTCGTGCCTGAAGTTCTGGATCTGATATTTCAGGTGCAATTTCAGTTAGAAAGTTTAAATATTCTTCTGTGAGGTTGCTAAAAACTTCACCAAAAAACTCATCGTTTAATTCTGGCTTGATTGCAGCACCAGTTACAAACGCCAAAATTTCAAAAACATTCTGTTCCCGAATATTGACTGCTGCTTCTGCTTGTTTTGCCTTATTCCAGAAAGCCGTGTGATAGCTAAGACATTCTTTTCTCTCGCTGTTATCAATTACTTCTTTCCAGCCAGAGTTAATAAAATCTTCTTTGGTGAGAGGGGGGTTTAGAGGTAACATAATTTAAATTTACTTGCTAATAAGTCTATTATGGGAAATATAGGATAACTTAGGCGATTTAACGGCTATCCATATATTAACCCAATTTGCAAAAAATCGCTCACGACCTTAATCAAGACTTGGTGATAAATGTTACTTCTATAGTTTAGGAATAAATCAGTATCATAATAGTGATATACTGACTGAGAGCGATCGCTACACTTGACATTAGGCATCGCACATTCCCTCAACTGTAAGCTGATACTGGAGGGATTGATTAAGGATTAGTTAGGCGCAGATGTATAAACTTAATTATGTAAATCATAGTTCTGATATTTTTCTTCTAAAGCTTCAATTTGTTCACGTCGTGCTTCTAATTCTAAACTACGACGGGCTAAATCTTGATTTTGTAAGGTTAAACTTTGCTGCCAATTCTCCATTTTTACCGCTTCTTGCTTGAGAAATTCAGGAGTAATTCCCGTAGAAAGATAGATTTCTACTAGATTAATCACCCAGTCAGTAGCATCTTCAATTGTTTCAATTTCACCGGTAGGAGATAGTTTAACTAAGACTAATAAGTTATTACTTGTGGTATTTCCCTTTCCTAAAATAATTAAAGTTTCCATGGCTAACGCCACGCTATCCCTATCGGAAATTGTTAACCAAAAGTTTTCTGATTCTTGTCGTGCTAATAAACGTAATTGATATTGATCTGAAAAATCATTTTTATGTACTTGGGCAAGATATAACATAATTTTTAAGGAATAGGGAACAGGGAATAGGTAATGGGTAATAGCGAATTTTTCCAATTAATTACTAATTACCAATCACCCATTAAAGCAATATCTACGATATAGCGGTATGCACTTGAATGAGATACAGAATCTAGAGTAAAAGCCTTATGATAAGAGACTCTTAACTCCTGACTCCTGACTCCTGACTCCTCCTATAATGTCTCCAGACGTATGCGTAAAATTTCTGCTTGTTTTTGTGCTTCTATTAAAGTCTCTCTTGCAGTCTGTACCACCTCTGCGGGGGCTTTATCTACAAACTTAGAATTGCTTAATCTGGCACTTAAAGATTGGGCTTCCGCTTCGGCTTTTTGTAAGCTTTTCTCTAGTTTTGCACGGACAACTTCAATATCTACAACTCCTTTTAAGGGAATAACTATCTGTACAGTCCCGACAACACCAGCAATGGAATTTTCTTTTTCTTGGGGTGCGGTTGGTGGTAATTCTGGTTCAGTTGGTGTTTCACTGGGTGGAAAGTATTTTGCAAATAACTCTTCTCTTGCTTCCCCATTGAGTAAATAACGGAAAGCAAACCAACTAACATAACCTAAACCAACTATTTCAAAGCTAGTACCAAAGAAGGGAATATCTAATGCCGTATTAGCCACAAATACAGCTACTTTCAAACCGATAAGGGCGACAATTGTTAGACCAATTATCTTTAATCCACCCCCATATTTATTATCTTCAACTTGTGCAATCTCTTGGGGAACAACAACAGAATTAGCATCAACAATTGTTAAATTTTCTACCTTGGCTAAATCTTGAATATAAGCTTGTCCCGCAGTGAGAATAAATCTTTCACCTTCGCTTTCAGTTTGCAAATTAGCAGTAATTTTTACCCCTGGTTTAATATCTGCTTCTGCTCGTAAATTGCGAATTGTCCGAATTGTGCCAATTAACAAATCAAACTGTGTTTCCAAAGCTGAATCAATCAGATGATTATCGGCTTCAGGATATGCTTGCAAAGGTAAAAGTTGGGGATTTTCGGTGGGTTGTTGGGTGAGAGTTTGCCAAATTTCCTCTGTAATGTGAGGCATAAAGGGATGGAGTAATTTTAAAATCCCTTCTAAAATATAGGCAATAATTTGTTGGGCAACTTTACGAGATGCTGGTTCTGCTTCTTTCTGTAATCTGGATTTGACTAATTCAATATACCAATCACAGAAATCACCCCAAATAAATTCATAAAGTCCTTTTGCTGCTTCACCTAAACCATAATTTTCAATATCATGATTTGTTTGTTTAACAACTTGGTTGAACCGGGAAACAATCCACTTATCACTTAATTCTGTGGGAACTGGTTGACCTAATTGGGCTGGGGTTTGCCCGTCCAAATTCATCATTACAAATCGGGCTGCATTCCACAACTTATTGGCAAAATTGCGAGAAGCTTCCACAGACATAGATTCATCTTTTTTGCGGTCATATTCTAAACGAATATCCTGACCAGCACCCGCAACTTCCTTAATTAAGGTATAGCGTAAAGCATCAGTTCCATATTTAGCAATCAACAATAATGGGTCAATCCCATTATTTGCTGATTTCGACATTTTCTTATTATTTTCATCCCTAACTAAACCATGAATGTACACAGTTTTAAACGGCATTTTTCCGGTAAAATGTGTTCCCATCATCGTCATTCTAGCTACCCAGAAAAAGATAATATCAAATCCAGCTACTAGGGTCGCTGTGGGGTAATAGGCCGCTAAATCTGGTGTTTCCTCAGGCCAACCTAAAGTGGAAAATGGCCACAGTCCAGAGGAAAACCAAGTATCTAAAACATCGGGGTCTTGAACTAATTTGACATCTTCCCCAAATTGCACTTTGGCTTTTTGTAGCGCTTCCTCTTCATTACGGGCGACAAAATAAGGTGTAGAATCGGTAATTTCTCCTTCGGTTTCGCTGACAGCATACCAAGCGGGGATTTGATGACCCCACCACAACTGGCGAGAAATACACCAATCACGCAGATTTACTAACCAATCACGATAAACTTTAGACCAACGTTGGGGGACAATTTCCGGGGAGTCTTGATTATCGAAAAAATCTAGGGTTTTATCAGCTAGGGGGCGGATTTTCACAAACCATTGAGTAGAAAGCAGCGGTTCAACGGGGACTTTGCCGCGATCGCTATAGGGTACTGTATGTTTATAATCCTCAACTTTGACTAAAACACCTTCAGCATCTAAACGGGATACTACATTTTTCCGCGCCACAAAGCGGTCTTGACCTTGAAAATCACCGGCATTTTCATTCAGCGTGCCGTCTTTGTTCATAATATTAATCAACGGCAAATCATGACGTTGACCCATTTCAAAGTCATTGGGGTCATGGGCGGGTGTCACCTTCACGCAACCTGTCCCGAAAGTCGCGTCCACTAATTCATCACCAATAATCGGGATTTCCCGGTTCATAATTGGTAAAGTTACGGTTTTCCCAATCAGGTGTTTATATCTGTCGTCATGGGGATTAACCGCCACACCTGTATCACCTAACATGGTTTCCGGGCGAGTTGTCGCCACTTCCAGAAAACCCGAACCGTCGCTGAGGGGATAACGGAAATACCACAGATTCCCATTTACTTCCTTGGGTTCTACTTCTAAATCAGACACCGCTGAACCAGAAGCGGGACACCAATTCACCAAATAGTTACTACGATGAATTAATCCCTCTTCATGGAGGCGAATAAATGCTTCTACAACAGATTTTGATAAACCCGCATCTAATGTAAAGCGTTCCCGGCTCCAGTCTACGGATACACCTAACCGTTTTAACTGATTAATAATTGTCCCACCAGATTCCGCCTTCCATTGCCAAGCCCGTTCTAGGAACTTTTCCCGCCCTAAATCATGGCGAGTTTTCCCCTCGGCTTTGAGTTGTTTTTCTAAAATCGTTTGTACTGCAATACTGGCGTGGTCAGTTCCCGGTAGCCATAGAGTATTCCGTCCTTTCATACGGTGGTAGCGCACCAGGCTGTCAATGATAGCCCCTTCAAAAGCATGACCCATGTGCAAACTGCCAGTGACGTTAGGTGGAGGGATAACGATGCAGTAGGGTTCGCCTTTGTGGTTGGGGTCAGCTTTGTAAACTTGATTGTCTTCCCAGAATTTTTGCCATTTGGCTTCTGTGGAGAAGGCTTCGTAAAGACTGGGGAGATTAGGAATAGTTACGGTCATGCTGGGAATATTAATTTTATTACAACTTTACTAAATTTTGCCACAGGCGTGGAAAACCTTGGTCATCTGTTGGCAATTTTAGATTTTAGATTTTAGATTTTAGATTAAGTAGGTCAACCACAAAATTTCAAGGTATGTGAAGAAAAGTAAAATCGCCCAAAACTCCATTCCTGTTCCCTGTTCCCTTCCCCCAACGACAATTTTTAACGCCAACCTACTTACAGCATTTTTCATGTATTTAGACCACACTCTTGATTCCTCTTTGCGCCTTTGCGCCTCTGCGTCAGACAAAAAAATCTGGTTCATTTATCCGAAAATCGCTGTAAAAAAATTTGGTACAAATGTACATATTTTTTATCTTCACTAGGTGTTCTATGTGATAGTCTGTCAAGGTATTTGCCAGGATTTTGCCTTTACCCATGGCATTGTACACCTAAACCAGCAAAAACATATGTATCAATTCCAGGTTAGTGCCTCCACACAAACTGGTGAATCCATTGGTATCGTCGGTTCTACTCCCGAATTGGGATTGTGGGATATTACCAAATGTGTTCATCTTCGGACAAGTGGCGATCGTTATCCTTTATGGTGGACAGATCAAGACATTGACATCCAACCGTCTTTGGAGTCTGATAATTGCCAAAGAGTTGAATACAAGTATGTACGCATTGATGCCGAAGGACATGGACAATGGGAAGCTATGGGTGCAAACCGTTGGCTACCAATCAACCGTGAACAACAGTCCGGTACTATTGTTGTGGATGATGGGGCCTATGGTTATTTACAGCCCTATCCCTTTGGATATTTTAAGAATTTTACTGACATTAAACCCATTGAAAAAGATTCGGGTGGTCTGAAAATAGTCGTGATTGGCAGTTCTGTCGCCTTGGGCTATAAAGCTTGGTTATTGAGGGGTTGGGCTTGGCAGTTGGCAGAGGAGTTGCAGCAAAAATATGGGCATCAAGTCATAAATCTATCAGAATCGGGCGCAAATGTCAGCAGAACGATCGCTCGTTTTGCCTCAGTTGTCACCCCAGAAAAACCAGATATAGTAATTATTGCCCTATCTCTGGGTAACGAAGGGTTAGCCTATTGTTCTCCCCACGAACGCAGGGCAGTACAGCGACGGTTTGAAAGTGGCTTGCAGCAGTTGGTAAAAATGACCCGGACACTGGGCGCACGTCCCATTCTCGGTGGTGTCTATCCCAATGGCGACTTTTCCCCTGAACATCATTGGTTGTTGAAAGATACACACAACCGAATGTTGAATTGGGGTGTGCCGGTTTTGGATTGGTTAGCACCATTAGATAATGGTCAGGGACGCTGGCAAGAGGGAATATCTTTTGACCCATCTCACCCTAACACCATCGGTCATAATCTGATGTATGAGGCAATTGATCTGAGTCTCTTCCAAATTGAAAAAGAGGAATTAGCAAAGGAAAAACAACGCTTCTGGCAACCGAACGAAATTCCCATTTACCTTGATAACGCAGGTTTCTATGTCTGTGCCTGTATCGAGGAGAAGAGTTTGCGGATGAGAAATCCATCTAAGTATAATTATACCATTGCTCCCTATTGGCAAGAATTACAAACTGTGCTGCAAAATAAGGCAGGATTAATCCCCGGTATTTACATTGCCAAAAATGCTGAAAAAGGCATACTCCCTTTCTTTGCTGTGCAAGAGAATGGAACTATCTCCACAACCGTGAATATTCCCCCTGGTGCTGATTTGGAATACAGTGCGGCTTTCAATCTTTTTGCACCGAATAACTCCCAGGTTTTATTCTATGATGGGCATCTGGGGATTTTACAAAAAGACGAACATCACATCTGGATGATCAACGAATCGGATAATGAGTACAATATCCAGCCAATGTGGCCGGAAATTCGCAAAGCATTAAAAGCCATACCATCAGGTGTATATGAAGATCCCCTTCATCCCGATGTACCTTTTCGTACCATGATGATTGGTAGGGATGGGTTAGAAAGCCGAGTGAAAGCGCCACCGAAATCAGCAGTATTTTTGGAATATAAATGCAAATTATCAGACATTAGCCGTGTGGCTATTCTACCTTTAGGCGATCGCTGTGCTGTCCGCATGATGTTGTATAAGATGGAATACGATGGTCCAGCTTTTCCCTTTGATTTGACCCGCACTACCAAGATTGCAGATATTGCAGATATCATTGAAAACCGTTTTTATGATATGTGGAATCCTCATTTGCTGCATTACAATTCCGAGGAACGCAGAATTTATCATAGCAAATGGGGGGGTCTATCCTTTGCCCATGAAGTTGAGGACACGGAAGACCCTGTTAACGATATGTCTCCTATCTATGAACGGATGCGAGTCCGTTATACCGCACGTTCTCAAAGGTTTTGGTACGCCCTCGATCATTGTGATCAAGTGCTATTTATTCGCACAGGAATTGCTGACCGAGGTGGAGTAATTGATCTGTTGAATAAGTTGGAAAAACAATGTCAAGGTAAGCCTTTTCAACTGTTGATTCTTTCCCCCCAATCCTCTAATGAGTTCTCAAATCTGCCTAATGTATTACATGACAATTTCGAGTTTAATCCTGATCGAATGTATGACGATTTGGGACATTGGATGTACTGTACAGATGTGATGAAAGGGATTTTAGAATCCCTGGGAGTTTCGAGTAAAAATCTCTTCTGGTGTCCTCCAAATCCACCGAAGAACTAAATATCTATAGTAGAGTGCGTTAGACATAAACAGATTTTTTATATCTAACGCACCCTATAAATATACTGGTGAGCGATACCTTCGACAAATGTAGTTATTGCTATCAATCCCAAGGTTTTAAAAATGCAAATTCTGTCAAAAATCGGAAATCTTACGCCCTCTTAATTTGGTTTCTCGAATTTTATGGTAGAAAATCTAACTATAAAGATTTTATTACTAATGGTGATAAAGATAGTTCTTGCGACATTGTTTTTGATAACACAAACAATCAGGGAGATAAAATTTTTTATGTCGTGCAGTCAAAATGGAACAATGCTGATAATTCAGAAAAAGAAACTAATATAGATTAATATATAAATTTTAGGAGTTAAAAAATGCGAATTGCTAAAGACGTAACAGAACTTATTGGCAAAACTCCATTAATTCAGTTGAATACAATTCCCCAAGCCGAGGGAGTAGTAGCGAGGATAGTCGTCAAACTAGAAAGTATGAATCCTGCGGCCTCTGTAAAAGACAGAATTGGCGTAAGTATGATCCTTTCCGCTGAAGCTGAAGGTTTAATTTCACCGAGCAAAACCATTTTAGTTGAACCAACATCTGGTAACACAGGTATTGCTTTAGCAATGGTAGCAGCCGCCCGTGGCTACAAGTTAATTTTAACTATGCCGGAAACCATGAGCCAAGAAAGACGGGCTATGTTGCGGGCTTATGGTGCAAGTTTGGAATTAACACCAGGAACTCAGGGAATGCGCGGCGCAATTAACAAAGCCGAGGAAATTGTTGCCAATACTGCCAATGCCTTCATGTTACAACAATTTGCTAACCCAGCCAATCCGAAAATTCACCGAGAAACCACCGCAGAGGAAATTTGGGCAGATACGGACGGAGAAGTTGATATCATAATTTCTGGTGTAGGAACGGGCGGCACAATTACTGGTATTGCTGAAGTAATTAAACAACGCAAACCGAGTTTTCAAGCGATCGCAGTCGAACCTAGTAATAGTCCGATTCTATCAGGTGGTAAACCCGGTTCTCACAAAATTCAAGGGATTGGTGCGGGATTTATTCCTGATGTTTTGCGTCAAGATCTAATTGATGAAGTAGTTCAAGTGGAGGACGCAGCAGCAATGGAATATGGACGGAGATTAGCCAGGGAGGAAGGTTTATTATCAGGAATATCTTCTGGTGCGGCTTTAGCTGCTGCTATTGTCGTGGGTAAACGCCCAGAAAATGCGGGTAAATTAATAGTAATGATTCAACCTTCTTTTGGTGAACGCTATTTAAGCACCGCATTGTTTCAAGATTTGATGAGTTAAACATTTCTAGGACTTACGCACTGTACAAATTAACTATCATGTGTATGAACGATATTTGGTCGTTTCAGGCTTTGCGGATGAAGTCTAGATAAATAGCGAACTGCTTGCAGCAGCGCTTCGCTATC
>Ga0209668_10000401_pt1 | contig 17783 bp, 19 predicted proteins | sample FrelakmetPLP11PL_FD_187150 | JGI IMG/M metagenome (GOLD analysis project Ga0209668, IMG submission 187150) | Freshwater lake sediment microbial communities from the University of Notre Dame, USA, for methane emissions studies - PLP11 PL (SPAdes)... | ecosystem: Environmental > Aquatic >... | reverse complement strand
TTACATATTTTCTTGTTTGTATGTCTGTTATGCATGCACAATCGTCAATTAATACTACAGAATCTTGTAATTCATTTTGAACATCTATTGGATCTGAAAGAACATTATCTAAATCTACTCTTACAGGATGTAATTTATCAATAACGTCATCTTCATCAACACAAGAAAGAACATAAAATTCATTATCTTTATAATGTTCAAGATATCTTCTAATCCAATTTGATGCCCATGTACTCTTACCAGCACCACTCTGGGCTGAGATATAGATTTTTTGTATACGATTAAAATCTGGTAGTACTTCTAAAGTTTTTCCTTTTGGAACTACATATCTTTTCTTTTTATGTTTCATTTTATCTAAAATTTCATAATATATTTTTTCAAGTCTATCATCATCTGGTTCTTCATTATTTTCAATACACTGTTGAATTATTTCTTTATCAGAATGTGATAATCCTTGTAGAAATTTTTCATCTATTTTAGGAATCTTATCTTCAATATAATAAATATACTTTAATTTTGATTTCGTTTTTAACCTAGCTATCGGATATAGTTTCTTTGCCTTATCGTATTTCTCTTCTGATAGTATGAATGACATTATTTATAATATATAAATATTTTTTAATATCTTTCTATATTATAAAAATGACTTCTTATCACTATAATGAAAATTTATCTGGGAAATATCAGCTTACAAGTGAACAAAAATTACAACAAGCATATGGGAAGCAATTTTCATCTATAGATGAACTAAAATCACTCGGTGCTCCTCTTGGATTACAATATAATAACTATTATATGGGAATGGCTAACGAAAAGCCTATCATCCAGACTAATTCTGGGTTTCTTAAAGACAGGTATCTTACTGTATCTGGTATTGATAGTACTTTAATAAACGGTCAGACTAAGGTTAATCAGAAATTATACGACATAGGGCAATATGTCCTTGATAACGGCTATTTGCGTGAATTCTACCCGAATATTAAAATATTACCTACAAAATAGAAAGAAAATAGAAAATTTATTAACTTCATATTATATAAAAATATGGTCAGACAACAAAAACCTTTGGATCAACTAATAATTAATGATGAAGCTATTTTATTAACAGATTCTGACATCGTTAATATGACACATGGAGATGCTAATGTACTTGTATATGAAGATCTACAGAAATATAATACTATAGATGATGCCTTCGAAGGTAAACCAGCTTTAGTATTACTTTTTCAAAACACTAGGAATTCAGGTCATTGGGTTGCTCTTTACAAAATTAAACCAAATACTATGTACTATTATGATAGCTATGCATTTCCTATGGACAGTGAGATAGCTTTTTCAAAATATCTAATTTCTATTGGTATGAAAACACATCCTACTCTAACATATCTCATACAAAAATCTGGATATAAATTAGTTCAAAATAAAATTAGATTTCAAACATTATCTGACTCTAGCTCAACTTGTGGACGCTGGTGTGTGCATCGGATTAATCATAGATATATGTCTGATAAAGATTATGCTACATTGATGTTAGGAAATAGGCATTATAACGGAGACTTTTGGGTTTCTTTATTAACATTGAATCTAGAAGATCTTCAATAATATAATTTTTAAAATTTATTTATATTATCTATAATATAAATAAACAATGAGCTTGAACAAATTTTCATCAGCCAATAAAGATGTTGAAAAAAAATATTTAGATATCAGAGCAAATAGCTTATCAATCGGTATTGCTCCCTGTACGTTAAGCGTTCAGTCTTATCAACCTATAATCTCCATTGCCTTAACAGATGGTGTAATTAATAATACTTACTTGGCTAGTTACCATTGTCTAGGTAATTCTCTCTTTATTAATGGTATCGTAGATTTTACAACAACCACTACGCCTCAAAACAATTTTAGGATATTTTTAAATAATCTACCTCCTAATCTGTCTTCTTTATTCTTAAATAAAGATCAATCAGTATCAGGTTATTTATCGGAGTATGTAACAAATACGTTAACTAATTCTGCACAAATCGTTTCATCAGTTTGGAATTCCAACACCTTAGAAATTACTTTGTTTTATTCTAAAACTAATACAAGTGTTGCCCAATACAAGATTCGGTATTTTATCCAGATCAATCGCTAATCTAGTTTTATATTTTTATTTTATATTTTTATTTTATAATTTAATTTTATAATATTTCTATATTATAAAATGAGCTTAAATAAATTTAGTGATAATAATATCAAGCCTTATTTAAAATTAGGATGCCAATCTATTAATACAAATCAGATGTTTATAGGAGGATTTGAGTTCTTTAACATATTCCAAAGGACATATATACCTACTGTTACAATCACTAGTTGTACTGTTAATAATGCATTTGCGTATGCTTTCATTTATCATGAATATATCACCATTAATGTTACTGCTAACGTTACTGTTAATTCACCTACCTCGTCTGTTTTTTTATCAATAGGACTACCTCTGTTCATTTATGGTGACGTTGACGTACCAGTCTGTGGTGTAACTAATTTTGTTTCGACAATTGGAGGAATCGCTGGTTTAGGATCACTTTCAATCTTACAAAATCAAAATACTGTATACACAAATATACAAAGTCCATCTAATTATACTATTGGGTCTTATGTATTAAATGCATCATACACCATTAAAAGAGTATATTGATACTAATTTCAATCTTAATTATTTAATTTATTTAATTTATAATATTCTATATTATATATTATTATTATTTTCAGTAATATTTTTCAAATGTGTTTTAGACTTCTGATGCCGGTTGTAACAATCTCTTCTCATTTTAGAATCACAAATATCACAAAATACAATATCAGACGGTAACTTATATTGAGTTTTATTTGATTTTCTTTTAGTCTTTATGTCTAGTACTTCAACTTTAATTTCAACTTTTGGTTCAACTTCTAGTTCTTTTTCAATAATAGGTACATCTGGTTTAGTAAATACTTTATTCACTGTTTGACACAGATTTTTTATGAAAAGAATCTGTTTGTCCTGTAAAGCAATCTTGATTTTATTTTCTTCAATTATACCATGTTGTTTATCTATTATAGAATTTTGATCTTCTATAAGTATCAAATGCTCTTCAATTTCTTCGTTTTTAGATTCAATAATCATCTGTTGTTCAACAATCAATTTATTCTGTTCTAAAATTATGGCTATTATGTCTTCAATATTATAAGACATATAAACTTCGGCTGTTTTGTTACTTAAATCCATCTCTTTTATAACTATTTACATGTCTTTAAATAGCAATTCAATTATTTATTTCTGGTTAATTTATTACTTTTATTTTACCGCTATTTTATTGCTTTATTCTAACAATTATTTATTTCTTGTATATTCTAACCACCATTACCCTCATTTCCTGATTTTTTATAAAGTCGCTCCGAAATTCCTTCAACAAATACAGAAGGGTTTTACTGGCTCTAGAATTAATGTTTTTTAATTTAATTAAAAATTTAAACAAAATTTTTAAATATTTATTATAAATAAAAATGGATCAAAAACATTCTAACATAGAACAAAAATTTCCCATGAAAGACCTTACTGTCAAAGAACTTAGAATAATACTTCAAAATTATAAACAGAAACACTGTTTACCAATCCCTACAAAAAAATCTGATCTTATAAAAGTTTGTAATTCTTTTGGTCTTCAAACAAAAAAAGAAATTAGAAAGCTAACAGATCCCCTCTATAAACCTATAGTTCCCATAATCTCTGATTTTACAAAAATTCAACTCATTGATAAAATTATTGTATTGAACAAAAAGAAAAAAGAAGACTATGCGAAGACTTCTAAAAAAGAACTTACATATATTCTAAGAGATTTAGTAAAATAATCTGGTAAATCTTAATCAAATTTTCTAAATTATACTGATATCAGTATAATTTATTTATTAATAGAGACCTCTCAAAGGTATACACAAGCGATTTTTAATCAACGTTTTTACAGTATGATTTACACCTTGAATTTTATATTATTTTTCATTTTAATTGAGAATTTAGACTTTTTTAGAATTTTTATAGCTTTTTAAAAATTCTAAGGTTTTTCGATGATTTTGTATAAAAAAGAATAAATTGTTAAATAATCAACCTATATCAGTATCATTTTTCTAGCGTTTGATACACTATTTCAAATCGCTCGTAACATTATCAAAATCGTTTATGTCGATATTTATTTATACTGTAATGTCGGTACCTAACAAAGCAATTTCAAAGAATTTTTAGACTTTTTTTATTATTTTCATTATTCAAAATATCCATTCCAAAATTTGATATTCTTGATTTTTTCACAGTACAACTCTTACATCTCATTCTATCATCGATATTCTTTATCAATTCTATATGACGCTTATTGATATATGGACACTTATCAGTTTCTTCAATCCCACAACATTTATTCATATTCATTAGTTCTTTAGAAATATATCAGATTTCTATAGATAATATTATTAAATTCCGATCATCCAAAGATGAGGTGTAGCAGATGTAAAATCTTGCTTCTGAACTTTCAGAAGCAAAACCTCCTTTTTTTAAAAAAGTACCCTCTTAATTCCAGTAACGGGTATTCCAGTGACGGGTACTTTTTTAAAAAAAGGAGGGTTATTGAAGGTATAGATTCCATTATTTTCATCTTTTTTTTATATTACAAGATCTACATAATATTTGTAAATTACATACATTATTATGATAAGTTATCCATTGTTTTTCAAATATTTTATCTTCTAATATAGTTTGATAACTATTTTCATCGCTTCCAAATTTTATTTCGATGGTCATATCGACAGAGTCGAGTCGGCTCTGCCGATCGACAGAGTTTTCTTCTAAAAAATTTGATACAATATCTCTAAATGGTGGAAAATTATGATCAACATGATATTCTTTTGCATCCTCTATTTTACAAATACTACAAATTTGTTTTTGTTTTTTCTTAAACTCTAATATATCCCATCTTATAGCTGATCTTAAAGCATTTGTTAAATTTTCTTTATATGTTCGTCGTGGTTTAAAATTACAACAATGTACCCAACTAAAATCTATTTTAGTTCCATTAATTCTATTTATTATTATTGTAAGATGATTGAATACTTTATTTTTTTCTATTGAAAAATTTTCTATACCTACTCCTATTTTTTCTATAGATTCACTATGATTTTCTAATAAATTATAAAAAAAATTATAATCATCTGTATTTTGTTCTAAAATACACTCACCTAATGATTTTATTTTATTACGTGTATATTCTACACATGATTTTTTTGTCTTAAATTCTAAAGTTCCAATTTTATATTTAGAACTCATATTATTATTATTATTATATTGTTAATTATATAATTTTAAATAACATTTAACATTTTAATTAGATAATTTAATTAAAATACAAAAAGAACATTTGTTCAATAAATGTTAATTAATTCTTAATCATACTAAAGATCAGATTGAAAATAAAAATCAAGGTGTGGATGGGATAAGATACAACTTCTTTAGTATAATACAACTTTTAATACAACTTTTTATTTTTTCTATTTAACTAGGATGGAGTATCAAGATACAACTTTACAACTTTTACAACTTTTTTTTAGGAAACTTCTATAATTATTATTTTTAAAAATAATAATTTAAAATTATTTTAAAAATATTATTTTATTTTTTAAAAATAATATTTTTAAAAATATTATTTTTTTATTTTATAATTATTAGAAAACCCAAAAAAAAAAAGTTGTAACTTGTAAAGTTGTAAATCATACTGAATCAGCCTGAAAATGATATATTCATTAATTTAAATAATTTAATTAAATTATAATTTAAAAATAAAATCTTTTATTATTAGAAAGAAGATGTCTAACAATCAACTTGATTTATCAAAATTGACTAAAGAACAAGTGTCTGAATGTTTAAAATATATTACAAGGTTCAAAAAGCATGGAGATTCATCTATAGTCAAAAAAAGAGGGCGTAAACCAGTATCTCCAGAGCATAAAAAAGAAATTTGGAAGAAATGGTATGAAAATAAGAAAGAAGAAATTAAGAAATCTGGTATAATATTAAAACCAGTTGGGAGACCAAGAAAAATAGTAAATTAATTAATTTACTTAGAACTCTCTAGGTTACGATAAGACAAATGTCTAAATAGTAGTAAATTAATTAATTTAATTAATTAATTTAAAATAAAAATTAATTATTATTTAAATAAATAATCTTTGTTATAATAAAAGAAATGAATCAACTTATAAAAAAAACATGGCTCAGCGGAAAAGACATGTCTAGTCCACAGCAGTGTTGTTTTGATAGAGCTGATGATTTTGGAGATAAAGTATTTGCTGTTAAAGAAATTAAATATTTAGATAAAGATTCTACTGAAGTATCAACAAAAACATATAATAGTTTCAAAAATCATAAAGAATTTGTAGATTATATATCTAAATCAAAAGAAAACAATTATTACGAATTAATTAGAGAGCAATGTATTGAATACTATGATTTTGATTATACAATGAAAGCGGTAAAAGAAAATTACGGTGATTCAACTGATTCTATTGATGACCTCTGTCGATCGGCAGAGCCGACTCGACTCTGTCGAGATGAATTAATTAGTAAATTTATAAGAGACTTTTTAAAAATTAGAAATGAATTTATTGAAACTTGTTGGTCATCAACTTTAGGACAAGGTTCACAATCTATTATTGATAAAGATTTATATTTACATTTAGGAGATATAAAAATAGATGATTGTATAGTCTTAGAAGCTAATTCATTAGAAAAATTTAGTTTACATGTTCTGATAAGACGTTTAGATAATAGACCTATATTTTTTCAACATATTACAGATCAGAAAATATTTCAAACTGAATTCCAAAAATATCTTATATTCTTCAAATCTTTTATGAAGATAGATTTATCAGTTTACAATAATAATTCATTGTTTAGATGTGAGGGACAAACCAAGATCTTAGGAGAACCAAGAATTCTAAAACCATGGGGATATCAAGCAAATAATATAACTGATAAACGACTATTTCTATGCTCTTATTTTAAAAACCCAGATGGATATCTGGCTATTAATTTAGATATACCAGAAAAAGCTTCAAAGTATGATAATATAGAGTATACCTCTTCATCTGAAGAGATACTAAAATTAGTAGACTTGATAATAGATTCAGTTAGTTTGAAACAAAATAAATATTTATGTGATGATGAAGTGCCAGATAAGATATGTTATGATAAATGGAAAAATATAATATTTGCTGTTTTTAAATATTTAGAAGAAGACGAGTGTAAAAAGATATTTCCATCATTATATCAATTATACAGAAGTAATAAATTTTATAATGAAGATATAATATTAAGAGGTTTTATTCAAACGAAAGGTAAGTATGCATATACTATAAAATCATTACATGGTTGGGCATATTGTTCAGATAAATATAAGGTAGAATTTAAAAATTATTATGATATAAAAACTAATGCTAAGAGAAAGACCAAAGAAGAGAGATTTATCAAAAATTGTTTAGTAGGGTCACAATTATCATTTTCAAATTTCTTTCATTTTTTATATAGAGATAATATTAAAGTAGTTGAGAAATATGAAAAAAATATTGTATATTATGAATATGATGATAAAGTAGCATTATGGGTTAGACATATATCAATAGATTTGACTTCAAAAATATCAGAGACAATAATCCCATTAATTAAGCCATTGATATTTAAATTAGAAGAAGAGAAAGATGAATTAGAGAAAAAATTAGCAGAATGTACTAATTCTAATTTGATTACAAATGAAAAAGCAAAAGAAGAAAAACTAAAGAAGAAAGAACTTGATAAACACAATATTGAAAAACAAAAAGAACTTGATAAAAAATATGAAAGAGAAAAGAAAGAGTATGATAAAGAGGTTAATAATGTTTTAAAAGAATTTACAAAGACATATGATATATATAAAAATAATTTAGAAAAACTACAAAATCTAGAAGAGGAAGAAGAACCAATTTATATACCAGATAGTATAGTTGAAACAAAGCCAATTAGAGCTTTGCTGGAAGTTGAATGTACAGATAAAAAAGAAAATGCTAAGAAACAACGAGAAATTGATATTAATTACAAGAAAGAATTGAAAGAATATCATAAGGCAGAAGCAAAGCATAGAAAAGATTTTGAAAAACAAAATAATTTATATAATAAATATTTAGAAGTTAAAAAAGAATTAGAATTTTTAACTAGAGTTGAACCAGTATATAATAGATACGATGCTGATGAACCATGTAGAGAAATTTATTTGACTGATAAGTCGAATTGTTCAATAAATTTAGAGACTGGTTATATATCTTTATGTCAATCATTAAACGAAATAAAATTGGCAATTGTAAAAAATCATACGGAATTAAAAAATACAAAGCAAATAGTAAATAAGGACTTAGAAAAATCTTCATTTCTAAAAGGGGTCATTGAATTTTTTATATCTAAGTCAGTTATAGATGAAAAATTTATAAAATTATTAGAAAATAAACCAAGTCATTTGTTCCCATTTGAAGATAAAGTATATGATTTTAAACTTGGTCAGACTAGACGTAGAGTAATGGAAGATTATTTTACTTTTACAACTAATAATAAATATATTCAAACAACTGATGAAGATAAAAAAATAATAAACGACTATATATCGTCTTTAATAAATACGACAGAAATGTCAGATGTTGATAAAATAGAACATACAAATTGTTTATTAACATATCTATCATATTGTTTAACTGGAGAAAATAATCTAAAATTAATTACAATTATGAAGGGAGCGCTTGGAGATAATGGTAAAACCTGTTTTCTAAATTTGATAAAACCTATTATGGGTAAATTTGGATTTGAACCACAAAAGAAAGTATTTATTGAAAGTAAATCAGATTCGGTACATCAAACTGAATTATTTGATTTAATAGGTAAAAGATTGACATATATATCTGAATTGACAGAAAAATCGAAGTTTAATATCGACTTATTAAAGTTTATATCTGGTAATGATGGCTATAAAAATGCTAGACGAGCACGTGCTGAAGAAAATGAAGATATAAAGATAAATTGTAAATTGATGATAATAACAAACGACATCCCAAAATTCGATGACGATAGGGCATTTAGTAATAGATTAATGGTTATAGATTTTCCTAATGTTTTTGAAAAGAATCCGGCAAAACAAGAACAAATATTAGGATATCAAAATATATTTTTCTCATACTTATGTGAAACTGCTACAAAATTTTATTCAGAAGGAATGAAGTTTACTCCATCCAAACAGTCTATGATAACAACTCTGAAAGAAAAACAAGATAAAGATAGCTTATTGTCATATGTAGAAGAAAAGATAATAATAACAAATAACCCTATAGATAAGATGTTAAGAAGTACATTCTTAGAAGAGTATAATAATTATTGTTCGACTTCTGGATATAATAAAATATCTAGAAATAGATTGTATGAAAGATTTGTAAAAGAATATAATATTAAAGTATATAATAATAGAGCTTTCATAGGATTAAAATTATCTGATTTCAGAGATTTTGAAGAGTTTAATAATAATGACCCTTTAGGTGGATTAGGAAATTAAATCAGACTAAAGATTAGATTGAAAATAAAAATCAAGGTGTGGATGGGATAAGATACAACTTCTTTAGTATAATACAACTTTTAAAACAACTTTATATTTTTCTATTTAACTAGGATGGAGTATCAATATACAACTTTTACAACTTTTACAACTTTTTTTTGAAGTTCTATAATACCAGATATTTTTAAAATAATATTTTAATAATATTATTTTTTATTTTATTTATTTTATTTTATTTTATTTTTAAAAAATAATTATTTTTAAAAATATATTATTAGAAATCCTGGAAAAAAAAAGTTGTAACATGTAAAGTTGTAAATTATACTGAATCAACCTGCAACTATAAAAATTGAAGAACAATTTAAAAGAATACTAATTACTGTGTAACAAGCAACTACTTAAAAGCAAAATGAATAAGACTATATATCATCCAATCCACATAACAAATATTAGAGAAATTATTTCTAATAAAAATTGGTTTTTATATCAGAATTATTTGAAGAATTTACATTTTAAAACGATACAAGATTTGTATAGAAATCTCAGAAAATATCATAACAATAGACCAAATGATTTAATTGATTTAAATAATTTTTTCATTAATGAGATGAATTCAGGGATGTATGATGATAGAGGTTCATTATATGTAAAAGATATGATAAATTTAAGAACATTTAATTAGGATAATTTAATTTTTTCTTTAATTTTTTTTCAATAATAGGTTCTAAGATCTTAGTTTTTTTTAGTTTAAAATTTGATATTTTGATTTGTTCGCAGACAAGATATTTAGCCCGTTTTTGCTTTTCATCAGCTAGAGAGTCCTCTATTATCTGAGTATTCCATATGAAACTAGTTAGATAATTGTACATTTTTATAATATGTAAATATTTTAAACAAATGTTTTTAAAATATTGTAATATATAAATAATGAATCAACCAGATAATAGTAAAGTGTCAATAAAGATGAAGAAGAAAACGCAAAAAGATGGTGTTGATTATGTATATGTTAACGCAAAGTATTTTGAGCCTAATTCGACGATTATACCAACAACGGCAAGTTTTGATATAACTCGTTCAGATGTAATATTAGATAAAGCATCTGATTATAAGGTTGCTGTCGTACGGTGGAATTTGCCCTCTAACTGGCCTAGTTTATTAATGCCAGAACAGTCTATTCTTAATTCATCATACAATGTTGCGTTAACTTTTGGTAGTACAACAATTACTGAACCAATAATTTATGTAAATACAGCTATCGGAGCATTTTATCCACGCGGAATATATTATATTACGCAATATGTTGATATGATAAATATTGCTTATGAAAAGTGTCATTTACAACTAAAATTGGCTGAACCCATACTATATACATGTACAATTCCGCCTGTTTTACATTATAATCCAAATAGTGTAAATAAAATATCATTGTGGTGTCCGATTGAATTTATTGACACTAACGTTAATAATGGAAAAATAAGCATCCAAATAAATGTTCAACAGCTTGGATTACAAGGGATACCAGCAACGGCCGATTTTACTTTAACACCACCATTAAATGTGTGTAATATATCATTTAATGTTCATCTTGATTTAACAAATTATTATAAAACACAAGCGCCGTATCCAATACAGGAATTTATAATTTTACAATCAGAATATGATCCATTGGCCTCACTGAATAGATTAAATAATATATTATTAGAGACGAGTAGTATGCCTGTATCACAAGAATTGGTTGGAAAAGAACAACCAGTATTACGTAAAGTTATTAGCGATTATTTCATCGGCGGAGACACTCTTTCAGTTGTTGGCGATAGTTTATATTATAATCCAGCTTTTCTGCGGTGGTATAATCTTACTTCAGACGCAGAGTTAAGAACAATTAATATAATACCACTTGTTGAATATAGTGATGGCCAAGTCTTTCCGATTTATATAGAAAGTGGTCAGACATGGGGGGCAAAGCTCTTATTTCAAAAATTATTGCCTGAAGAAAGATTAGGCTTTCAGATGACAAAATCATTAACATTGAAAGACGAAACAGAATTTAAAGAGGAATTAAGCGATGAATTTTCTAGTTGACAAAAAATAACATAAATATAAAAATAGTATTTTCAAAAAATAAAAATAAAAATTTTATATCTTGAATAGATATAAAATGAAATCAATAAATGTCGTGGCTCCTGTTATGCGAATAACAGCAGACGTAGAACAGAACCATGTGGTTTTTAGTGGTTGCGCCCGTAGTACTCAGCAAGTGCTAACGGCACAATCTTTTCAACTTGGGCCTAGTGCGCCACAAGAAAGTTCATGGGTATATAACCCACCTTCGCTCAGCACGATAACATCACGCCAGATCTATGTACGTTGCTATTTAGATATCGTTACTGACCAGCCTATGATATTAGGTGTTGAGGACTCATTGAGGGCTTTCCCTTTAAACTCAATTGTTAACGTTAGTACTGTACAAATCAATGGCGAGAGCGTTTCAGATAATACATCTCAAAAGCTTGCAGCATTACTTACCTACGGAGTTACTCCAGATGATTTAGATAAATCTGCCTCAACTTCAGCAGTCGCCCCCGATCAATATCAGCAATATTCAGACTGGACGACTGAAGGCAGTGCGCGCAATCCCCTTTGTTATTTCGGAGAAAATTCTGCTCATATTTCTAGAGGTGCTTTTGAACTTCAAGTTATATCACCTACCCATGTTAGAGCTATTGTATGTGAGCCTATTTTCGTTAGTCCATTATCACAGGGCTTTCATGGTGAAGTTGAGGGTATGATCAATGTTAATGAGCTCGTTGTTAATTTAAGACATAATTCAAATGTAGGCAGAGTATGGTCTCATAGTACAAACGGAAATCCCATTACCGTCGTATCAACAACTTTCTATCAGGCCCCTGAATTGCTTATTACTTCATGCACCCCACCTATTGATCAGCCGTTGCCAAGCCTTCAGCAATTGCCGTATTCTAAGCCTAACCAGTATGTACGTGAAATGACTACAATTCCGGCTGGAGGAAGTTTACAGATGTATTCAGATACAATTCGCCTCAGCCAAATACCAAAATACATTTATTTGTTTGCAAAACATTCAGATCAAAGTCAAACTTTTGCAACATCAGATAGTTTCTGTAGCATTGAAAATCTATCAGTTCAATGGGGTAATTCATCAGGTCTCATGGCAGGTGCCTCAAAACAACAACTTTATGAAATTGCAAGAAAAAATGGTTGTTCATTGTCCTACCCGCAATGGTCTAAATATAGAGGTTCAGTTTTAGCTCTAGAACTAGGCACTGATATCGGCTTAGAAAGTTACGAAGCTCCGGGTCTTTCGGGAGCATATACCGTGCAAGTTCAAATAACGTTCAAAAATCAATCTTCTAGTAATTTTGATGGGCAATTCTTTTTAGTAACAATAAATGAGGGTGTATTTAGCATTGCCCCAAACACGGCTAGAGCAAGTTTGGGGAATCTCACGGTCGATCAAATATTACAAGCCCGCAAATCTGGTTTAGAAATGTCACACGCTGATTATAAGGCTATCTCAGGCGGGAGTTTCTGGACATCGCTCAAGTCATTTGTTCATAAATTATCAAGTGGTTTGGCGCCTGTATTGGGTGCTGTAAATCCTGCGTTGGGACAGATCGCAATGGGCGTTAGAGACCTAACATCTGGCTCAGGTGTACCTATGGCAGTGATGAGTCAAGGCGGTAAACGCATCGGAGGTGCTCAAAGAATGATCCGCCGAAGATAATAAATTGATATTTAAACATTGGCAATCTTATTTATATAAGTATGCCAAACTATACTAAAGAAAATTTACTATTATTATCAGTACAAGATTTATTAAATATAATTTTAGCCCAACAAAATATAATAAATAATAATATTGAACCACTATGTAGAGAAGAGTCATCGACGGAGTCGACTCCACTATGCGGATCGACGGATTCGATTATCCATCCTATTATTCCTATAAGCAACTGTTTAAGAAAAAAACACATAAAAGGAAATATATATTTTCCTAATGTTAATTTAACATTAAAAGAAATGATAGAAAAATCATATAAGAAACTTATCGTTAGAATATTAAAGAATTATGAAGAAGATTTTAGAAAAATATTTTCAATAGACAAAGAAATATCATTTATTTACGATAAAAAACAAGAAACAACATGTGATGGTATTAATATAGATGATATACCAGATTTCAGTTCAAGTGATCAAGATAAGTATTCAAGTAACCCAAAAGTAGCATTTTATTTTAAAAATGAAGAAGATTATAATAAATTTATAGAAATGTTTAAAAATAAGTATTATATAAAAGCAAAGACACTTTGGTATCCACATGAACCTATAAAAAATGAAAATATATATAGTAATTCATCTATGTTTACTAGTAATTGTAAACAAACTTTATTTCCAATATATATTCCATCTTATAAACGATATGAAACATTATATACTGTTAAAGCATTGGAAAATTTAGGTATTAGTAATTATAAAGTAATCATAAGACCAACTGAAAATGAGGAAAAAAATTATATTGAACATATGACTAAATTAGGTATTAATAATATAGAAGATAAATTATTAGTGATGCGTGAAGAAGATATACAAGAAGAAATAAAAAATGGAAATAACAATTCTATAATACCTAGAAAAATAGCTTGGAATGATGCAATAAAACTTGGATATTCTTCACATTGGTGTATAGATGATAATATAAAGGGATTTTCTCGTAGAATAAAAGGAAATAAAATTAAATTTACAAAAACTGCATATCCTCTTAGATTTGTAGAAGAGATGATGAAACGCTACCCAAATGTAATGCAAGGAGCTCTACAATATGAACACCTATGTCCTGCAGCCGGAAATCGTAGTTTAGTTATATTAAATTCAAGATCTTATAGTTGTATATTAAATAGACATTTCACAGAAAAACAAAACAAAGAAATTGGAGGAAATTGGCGGGGTTCTTATAATGAAGATACAGATCTATCATTACGTATATTAAAGGCTGGATATCCAACTATGACATTTCAAAATATTTTATGTAATAAACAAGCAACATCATCAGTTAAAGGCGGTAATAATGTAATTGCTTATACTAAAGATGGTTTCTTAAAAAAGGCAGAAGAACTTTATAATAATCATAAAGATGTTTGTAAGATAATAAAAAAATATAATAGAATTCATCATCAAGTTGATTATTCATCATTTAAAAAAATTAGATTAGAAGAAAATATAGGATATAAATTAGATTTACCAGAATTATTATTATACGAAGACGTTAATAAAAATTACAAGTAAAAATTATAAAAAAAAATAAAAATTATAAGTAAATTTTATTATATTGACATATAATAAATGGAAGAAACAAAAGAAACAAAATCTGATCTGGATATTTTATGCGAAGATTTAAATAATTTGAATAATCTGTTGATTTCATGTAAATTAACTCCAAAAGAAATAAAAATTTATATACGTAGTGAGATGAGAGAACAAGCTAAAAAAATAAGAAGAGATTATTATAAAGAATTCAAAGATATATCTATCAATAATTTATTAAAGCAAGAGGTACAAATTCTTCTAGAGAAACTTGGTATTTTGAGAACTATAAGAGTTCCAACAATCAAACAACTAGAAAATAATGAAGAACTAAAGTACTCTTCTGATGAATTAACTGAGACTGAAGACGACGAAGTAGAAGAAAAATTTTACGAAGGAGATCACAAGTCTGAATCTAGTTCTTCTGAAATTGGATCTGGTAATGATAGCGAAGATTTGAATAAATCGATAGTAAAATTAAACATGAGTGAAGATCCGCATAGCGGAGTCGACTCCGTCGATGATGAAACTCAAGTCGACTTCGTCGATGAAGATGAAAAGAAATAAGTGCAAGAACAAAATAATTTTAAAATATATTCTATTTTAAAATAACCCAATAATATATAAAATGGTCTTCTCAGATATGATATACGAAAGTTATATGAAAATATACGATGGAATAAGAAACTATTCTGACTACGTTGAATGTCAAAAAGAAAAGACACTCGAGGCTATGTTAAGTTTATACTGTATTATGTTTTCATTTTCACAACTTGATGCATCATTTAAAATAACTCCAATAATATTGGATAGATTAAAGAAAAGAGTTCTATTAGACTATGAGAAGGCTCTCAGAAACGAAGATTTTTGTTCCTGAGTGTTTCAATCTCTTCTTGGGAATCTTACTGTAATTCCGATTGTGATTGTTAATTTATATAAAATAATTATATAAATTTATTATCGACAAAGCCAATTTGTTGTATTATTTCTTCAATATATTACCTATTAGATTTTCTCATAATATTACACTTAAAACAACAAATCACGCAATTACTCTTAATATGACCTATGCTATTATCAAGTCGTTCTATAGTTGCTAAATCATCTTGATATTTTATATATTGAAGTTCTACTTTACAATCATTGTAATAGCAATTAGGATATTCTTCTACTAATCCTTCTAGAAAGCATTTATCTATAAAATTATTAGCATCATATCTATTATATTTTTTATCGCTTCCTTTTGAACATTTTATCATAGTTTTTATAGTAAGTTTTATAGGATCCTTACATTTTTTACATTGACTTCGTCGTTTATCATGTTCACATATTTGACTACCACCACATTCTTTACATTGACTTCGTATTTTTTTATGTTCACATATTTGACTACCACCACATTCTTTACATTGACTTCGTATTCTATTATGCTCACATATTGAAGCACCACCACATTCTTTACATATACTTCGTTGTCTATTATGTTCACATATTGAATTACCTCCACATTCTTTACAATGACTTCGTCGTTTATCATGTTCACATATTTGACTACCACCACATTTTTTACATTGACTTCGTTGTCTATTATGTTGACATATTTCACTACCACCACATTCTTTACATCGATTTCGTCGTTTATCATGTTCACATTTATTTTTGTTACGAGACTTAATACTAATTTCTCTACATCTCTTACAAGTTTTCAAAATTCTATTTTTATCATTTAAAAAATCTTTTTGATATCTGTAAGTTTTACACTTAGGACATTTAATATCTGCTTTTTGTTCTAGATCCATTTTATATCTTTAATAAATCTTTCCTTTAGATTGTGATTGTTAATTTTTATTCTTCCTTAAATTTTAATTTTTCTTTTAATATATCGATCTGTTTTTGGAGAAATGATACTTGTTCTAAAAGGTATCCCCTATTAATAGCGTCATTTAAAAATTTTGGATTACCTACTCCAGATATACGCTTGTTACCAAAGTCAATGTTCTTATCAGTGATCTTGATATGGTTAATTCCAGAACAATTTGTTATCCGTTTTGATCCTAGATTAATGTTATCATCGTTAACAACTATACCATTAGTATATACTGTATTATCTAATCCATAAGATAATAGAGAGCCTTTAATTATGGGTTGGGTTATCTTATTATTATGAATAACAAATTTATCAAATGTTGGGCATCCTATGATGGCATTTCCTTTCATATCTACATCCGCTTCTAGATGAATGTTCTTAAAAGAAGATATCGTAGTGGGTAAATGATTATGATATAAACTTGATTTCATAATCCATTCTGACATTTTATTATAAGTAAATATAATAAATCTAGAAATATATAAAATATAAATCCTCCAATTATGAATAAAGATATAATCCTCAAAATATACAATTTAGAAATCTAAGTAAAGTACATTTTATAAATCTACTAGAATACAAAAGGATAAATCTAACTACAATATGCTTTTAAAGTATATAAATAAATTTATTTATCTATAATAACCCTTATTTAGCCTTAATTAAATCTAAAATTATGATTTTTCATTTTTTATATTTTCATTTTTCTTATTTTAGATTTCAGAAAAAATAATTTATCTTTTAATTGATAAACGATTTACTTTTAAAAGTTTAAAAAGATTTTACAAAATCATTTGTAAAAGATTTTATAAATATTTATAAATATTTAAAGAACAATTGTTCAATAAATAATAATATAATAATTATTGAACATTTGTTCTTAATTGTTTTAAATATCATTGTAATTTAAAGATCTTTTGAATTGAAGATTGACTGATACAAATGAACCA
>Ga0209668_10000400_pt1 | contig 17799 bp, 20 predicted proteins | sample FrelakmetPLP11PL_FD_187150 | JGI IMG/M metagenome (GOLD analysis project Ga0209668, IMG submission 187150) | Freshwater lake sediment microbial communities from the University of Notre Dame, USA, for methane emissions studies - PLP11 PL (SPAdes)... | ecosystem: Environmental > Aquatic >... | reverse complement strand
ACCTCTTTCTCACGCGTAAGTACTGGTATAATTATTTCATGCTAGTTTAAGTACTTTCAGCATGAGGTAGCATGGGATGAAGGTTATCAGTACGGAGTATTCGCAGATTCTTGGTGCAAGAATCTCACAACGGCTTGGTGTGGGCCTTGTGGACGTAAGGTTCTCGAAATTCCCCGACGGTGAATTGTATTTAAGGACCGGGGCCATCGACGAGGAGATGATTGTGGTGGGCTCGGTTACGGGGAGTGATGCACTGGTCCAGCTGCTCCTTCTTATCGATGCATGCAGTGAATCGGAGAACCGGCTCGTAATTCCTTACATGGGATATGCCCGCCAGGATAAGCAATTCAAGCCCGGTGAGCCATTGAGTGCCCGTGCAATTGCCCAGGCGGTTGCAAATGGGGTGCGCTGCATCTGCACGGTAAACATTCATGATGAAGATGTTATGAGGCATTTTGGGCTCCCGACTGTCAATGTCTCACTGGGGAAAGATATTGGAGCATACCTCAAGTCGGAATTTTCAAATCCCATTATACTGGCCCCAGATGACGGTGCCCGTTATTTCGCCGAAAAAATAGCAGAATCAGGTAACTGGGAATTCGACCATCTGGAAAAAACCCGGATATCCGGTGAATTGGTACGCATGGACCCAAAAAATCTCCGGACTGCAGGAAGGGATGTGGTAATCGTGGATGATATCATCTCCACGGGAGGGACTATCGCTGCCGCTGCAGTAATGTTGTACGAACAGGGAGCAAAAAGTGTGCATGCGGCCTGTGTCCACGGGGTGTTTACCGGCGGGGCCTATACCCACCTTGCAGCCGCGGGTATAAAATCGGTAATCTGCAGCGATACCATCGAGAGGGCCTGTAGTGAGGTATCTGCCGCAGGAATTGTATCAAAGGCGCTCTCTGAATGTTAGCTATAGAAGGGTCAGTCCTCGAAGGCGGGGGCCAGATCATCCGTACTGCTGTGGGGCTCTCCGCAATCACCGGCACACCTGTTACAATTAATTCCATACGAGCCGGAAGAGAGAGACCAGGTCTGAAGGCCCAGCATATAGCTGCTGTAAAAGCTGTCGCAAAAATATGCAATGCACGCTGCGAGGGCCTGACTATCGGAAGCAACCGGGTTGTATTCATACCCGGTGATCCTGTCCGGAACGATATCCATATTGATATTGGTACTGCAGGGAGTATCCCTCTCGTTATCCAGGCCTGGCTACCTGTCGCACTCCAGGTAGGAGGGACGCTTACTATTTCTGGGGGTACTGAGGTTGAAAACAGCCCGACAATAGACTATGTGCAGCACCTGCACATGAATTTCCTCAAACAACACGGTGCTGATCTAATCATGACCGTCATCAGAAGGGGTTACTACCCGGAAGGAGGGGGGCAGGTCCGGGTAGAAGTCCGGAAACCCGGTGAACTTGAGCCTCTTAATCCCGCAACGCAGGACATTCCGGGACAAGAGATTTTCTCCAATTCAGCACACCTTCCTCCCCATGTCGCAGAAAGGCAGGCTGAATCCGCAAGGATACATCTTGGATATACTGGAGATGCAGTTCATATCCATAACGACATCAGGCCTGGTCCGGGTACCGGGAGTTCCGTCACTGTAATATCTGGCTGGAAAGGGTCATCAGCAATCGGCAGGAGAGGGTTGCCGGCAGAAAAAGTCGGAGAAATTGCAGCTGGCCGATTGATGGATGAGATAAAAAAACCCGGAACAATCGATATGCACCTTGCGGACCAGGTCCTCATATATCTTGCCCGGTATGGAGGATCCTTCACTGCCACGGAATTTTCCCTGCATTCCAGAACCGTGTGTTTTGTCCTTGCCCTGTTCGGGTTCAGGTTGAGGGTCAGACAAAACAGGGGGGTTGTTTTCAGTAAATGATACCCATCCTTGATTCATCTGTGTTTTTTTCGGATTTCCCCGTAGAGCTTCCAGCATATACAACCCATTCAGTTGTAGCCGAACTTATTGATCTGCGTTCAAAATGCCGCTACGAGGTGTTCCTCGCATCAGGTCTTATTGTTAAACAACCAGATCCGGAGTACCTCGGGCGTGTGAAAGAGGCGGCAGGCAGGACTGGTGATGTGTCAGTCCTCTCAACAACTGATTTTGACCTGCTTTCCCTTGCTCTTGAACTAAACGGCACGATTATTACAGACGATTTTGCGGTACAGAATGTCGCGCGGAAACTCATGATTGCGACCATGCCGATCCACCAGCGGTCTGCGCGAGCCAGGGTTTGGAAATTCCGTTGCTCGGGATGCGGGCGTTATTACCCAAAGACCGGGGAATGTCCTGTCTGCGGCTCACTCATCAAAAGAAAACTTAAATAGATGGCTGTTTACCTCTGTTCATGTCATCCCTCGAAGAGCTGATCAGAAAGGCAAAAGAACTCCTCTCTGAAGGCCATAGTCCGGGTCAGATCGCCGATGAGCTTTCACTCTCAATGGAAACGGTCACCTGGCTCCTAACCCAGGTGAAAGGTACCGACATACCAAAAGATGTACACATTGACTGGACCAGCGTAAGCAGGGAAGCGTCACTCCTGACAGCGATGGCGGGAATGATGCTCACGAGACTCCAGTGCGCCCATGGCATTTCATCCGCCTGCTCATGTGAAGCCGAGGACCAGCCGGCAGTAATCATAGGGATTGCACTATCTGGAATTCCCCTTGCCACCCTCATGGCAGCGTCGTTAGAGGCAAAACTTGCTATTTATCACCCGGTAAAACAGAGCTCGAGCGAAAAACCGGTTGGTTCTATCAGTGGAAATTTTGCCACGGTCAAAGGAGAGTCATGTATTATCGTCGATGATGTGATCACGTCCGGGAACACGATGAGGGAGATGGTAAAATACTTGAGAAAACATGGCGCAACACCGACCGCAATCCTTGTAATATTTGACAAGCGCGGTTTCAGCGATATCGACGGAATCCCGGTGTACAGTCTCTTCAAAATCTCACGTATTGACTGACTGTGGAAGAAATTGAATTCCCATATAGAATCACTTATATAGAAGTTCAATTCCATCTTTTTACCACATTGAAGGATTCACTATGCTAGCCGGACAACAGATCATAATACTAAGACAGGATGTCGAGCGAAACCGTGGCCATGAGGCCCAGCGCTCCAATATCGTCGCAGCAAAGGCCATTGCAGGAGCCGTAAGGACAACGCTCGGCCCACGTGGAATGGACAAAATGCTGGTCAGTTCTACAGGCGATGTGGTGATCACAAACGATGGCGCCACTATCCTGCAGGAGATCTCAGTGCAGCACCCCGGCGCCAAGATGGTAATCGAGGTAGCAAAGGCCCAGGACGATGAGGTAGGCGACGGGACGACAACCGCCGTTGTGCTTGTCGGTGCGCTTATGGAGCAGGCAGAACTGATGTTCGCCAGGAAAATCCATCCGACCGTGATTGCCCAGGGATACAGGTTAGGGATGGAAAAGGCCCTTGAAATCTTAAAAGACCTATCAATCAAAGTCGACCCGTTCGACCGGAAGATGCTGTTAAAGATCGCTGATACGGCGATGACAGGAAAATCCATCGAGTCGGTAAAGGGAAAACTTGACGGTATTGTCGTGGATGCAGTTATGGCAATTGCAGAAAAGACAGGTGGTAAAGTGCTGGCCGATGAAGATGATGTCATCATCAAGAAGCAGAAAGGCGCCAGCATGGACGATGCCGAGCTGATCAAGGGTATCGTTATCGATAAGAAGCGGGTCAACGAAGCAATGCCAAAGCGGATCAAGAAGGCAAAGGTCGCCCTTGTCGCCAGCCCGTTCGAGATCAAAAAGACACAGGTGAAGGCGAAGATCAAGATCACTTCCAGCGAACAGATGGAAGCTTTCGGTCTCCAGGAACGCGAAACACTGAAGAAACTTTCTGACGCGGTTATCTCAAGTGGTGCAAACGTTCTCCTCTGCCAGAAAGGAATTGCAGACCCGATCCAGTTCTACCTTGCAAAGGCGGGAGTTCTCGCAGTCGAAGACGTAGCTGAAAACGACATGAAATATGCAGCAAGAGCACTTGGGGGATCAGTCGTCAACAAGGCAGAAGACCTTGTCCCGGGAGTCCTTGGCTCTGCAGAACTTGTCGAGGAGTCAGACGATATCGATATCATCAGGATCGAAGGGTGCAAGAACCCGAAGACTACCACCATTCTTCTCCGGGGGACATCAGATTACCTGCTTGATGAACTGGAACGTGCGGTCGTTGATGGTACCCGCGTTGTGATGGACACCATGGAGGACGGTAGCTTCGTCGTAGGGGGAGGGGCAGTCGAGACAGAACTCGTCCTGAGGATCCGCGATTACGCGTCAACAGTCGGAGGACGTGTACAGCTCGCGATTGAGGCGTATGCAGCTTCCTTTGAAGTCATCCCACTCACCCTCGCAGAGAATTCCGGGTATAATATGATTGATAAACTTGTTAACCTGAAAAATGCCCATGCAAAAGGGCAGAAAAATGCAGGTCTCAATGTTTATAACGGCGAAATTATCGATATGCTGAAAGAGGGAGTCATCGAACCTTCACGGTCGAAGCGCCAGTCAATCCAGAGTTCGGCAGAGTCTGCAATCATGCTCATACGGGTGGATGACATGATGATTACCCAGAACAGGGCACCCGGCGGCGGAATGCATTAGGTAAAAAGTATGAGGGTTCACCCTCTCTTTTAGTATTTTATCAACACCCCTGGATTATTTCCAGGGAATTATCATTTAGCAGTCTTCGCATTCCGATATCCTTATACGAAATCCGGTAAAAAAATATCACACCGATTTTTGCCGAGGTAGTCTAGTCCGGGAAGGCGGTAGCCTCGAAAGCTACTGGCGCCCTGCGCCTCGGGAGTTCAAATCTCCCCCTCGGCGCTTATCTGTAAAGTTCAACACCGAAACAGCGTAGCGGTTAAATTTTTGTGCTTTTTTATGTTTCTTTACCGGAATTGATTAAAAATCATAGAGTAAGGCCGAAATTGTATCAAAGTTCAAATCTCATATTCGAAGTCATACTTCACAATAAAATCAGAATTTTTTTGTCAAAATAAAAAAAAATTGAAAAAGGTTCAAATTATCTTCTCGTCTTATTCCTTTGATTATTATTCTTAGATCTTCTATTTGGTGAGGGTTGATTCCCTCGGGGTTTTGGTGTCGGGGGCTTAGGTGCAGGTTGTGTGAACGTTTGTAGTGGTTTCGGATTTATAAATTGAGGTCTGTCAGTTGTATCTTTAACAACGATATAGGACCGGGGGAAATATCGTTTTACATTTGATTTAAATTTCTGAAATTGTCCTGCTGTTGCTCGGATATCATAGAGGACTATTAATAGGAATTCATATTCAGTGAGATATTCAAAACACTTCGCATATACAGATTGTAGATCAATATGCCTGGTGGGTCCTTTCAACTCGATGGCAATTTTTCCAATTGTTATATCGGGCTTGATATCATTTGTCAATGGCTCCGACTTAGCATGTGGATAATCAATCTTAAGATGATTGAAAAGATCCTCGTGATATTGCCATTCAAAATTATATCGGAATTTCGGTTCGAATTTAATAATCTCTTTTGTTATTCCGCTTAATGCAGGGGGGACTTGTATTATTTCATCAGTAGGTAAGGGAAGTTTCCCGATATTCATCAAATATATTTCTACTAGGTGCTTCTGTTCATTCAGGATATCATTTGTCGGAATTCTGTTTGCTTCAGCAAAAGTTTGAATTTGTTCAAACGTAAGTTCGTTTGCAGCATGCTCAATATAATGAAAACGAGTAAGGACAATAGAGACTTTTTTCCCACCACCTTCATGACTTTTAACAATTGATTCAGGCGATTCAAGTTTAAACCTTGTATATAGTTTCTTTTGCAAATCAGCGTTCATTTTGTAAAGAAGTTTTATCTTCAGAACCTTTACATCCTCGTCATACTGCTTCTGAAATGCTTTCTTCACTTTTACATCTTTAAATAACTGTATAATGCTATCAACCAAATTCACGTAAAATCCCCCTCGGAAATATCTATTTGAAGCTTTCTTGGAATAATTTATTTTGCCAGTTTTTTTAATATGTTCTTTTATTTGTATTAAAAATGGGGGGGAAACTACTCTAAACTAAGTCGAAAACAGTTTGAATTTTGATCTATAATACACCCCTCGGCGTTATTATTCCTTTTGCAGGTTGTTATTCCGGGCGAGGGTCCATCCGGGGATTAGGGGACTTTAGACCCAGTTCACAAGAATACAGGGATCATTATTCTAAATGAATTGAAATTTTCCCGGGTTTTCCAGGTTAGATTTTTATAATTGCTGTAACAACAATAATCCAGATGTACTATTGGCATCTTACCAGTTCCATTAACACTCGTCCGGTACGGGAAGTACTTGGTAAGCGGCTGCTGTTTTTCGAGACATTAACCAGATAAATTAGCAACCTACAATTCCGGCCCATCTCGGGCAGGATCTCTAAAAATACGAACATTACATTTCAAATGTATCACCCTTTGATATTTGCGATTACGAGGAAGATCATGGCTGCAACATCAAAAGAGATCAACGATGAATGGTTGAGCCGGTTCGCAGGGACGTCGCTCATCTACCATATCATGGAAGACGTTATACGTGGAAAAAACAGGGAAGACAGGATCAGAGCGGTAAAGTCGCTCGGGGAACGGGGTGACCCGAGGGCTGTATCAGCCCTTATAAGCTGTTGTGATGACCAGGACCCGGAAATCAGGGTTCATGCAATTGATGCCCTGTCCCGGCTGAGAAGCGGGAGATCGGTCCCCACCCTCATTGAACACCTGGATAATGAAAATGAGTTGCCTGAAGCACGTCAAAAAGCAGCGATGGCACTGGCATCTATCCATAGTAATTCTGCAATCGAGTGTCTCATGGCCCACGTGAATAATGAAAATGAGGACCCGGCTTTGAGAGAGTATATTGCCGTGCTCATAGGAGAAAAGGGATAAATGGTAAGGTTGTCAGATGCTCTAAAACCCATGGACCCGGTCATCCTTTTAACCATACATTTTTCACGGACATTCCATTCCAAAAAAATAACATAACAGAGGGCCACATCCTTCTTATAAATCCGGTGTGGTGATCGTTATTTCCCTTGTTCCGATTCCTTTTCAGATAATCGCACTTACGCAGGAAAGAAACAGCCTGTTTGCGTACCCACATGATCGCCTCTCCGGCATCATCAGAGAGCTTGGGTTCCGGTGCACCAGTTGCGCACAATGCTGCACCCGTGAATTCAATGGCCACGTTTTTTTGCTCGATCATGATGTTTCAAAGGTAAAAACCATTGATCCCGGGGCCATTAAACCAGCCCCTCGTCCTGAATTCTGCGACCAGAACGGTGTGTTTTATGTATCAGGGTACGCATTGCGTACGAAGGAGGATGCCCGCGGGTCCTGCTGGTTCCTGGAGAACGGTCGGTGCAGGATATACGATCAACGGTTCTCCATCTGCCGGATATATCCCCACATGCTCCACCGTGAACCCGATGAAAAAGGGAACATCGACTGGAGACAGTTTTCAGGACTCAACGAACACGGGGAATATCATCATGATATTTCCATTGAGGAATGCTCCGCCCTCGCCCGCCAGGTAACAGAGTATGAGAATGCTATTCTCACACAGGAGATATCGTTCCTGGAATTTCTGCAGGATTATTTTGCAGGGCACAATCTCCGGCATATACAGAAAGTGTATGATGACCGGATGAGACGGTTCTCAAAAGGAGAACCCATCAAGGTAATGGTATTTTATGCAGGTCAGCTGGAAGAGAACGTTATAACCAAATCCGATTTATTCGACATTCCGGAATAATTACGAACTGAATTTCCGGTATCCCGGCAATTAACCCCCTTGTGTGAAAATCAACAGAGCCCGGTTATACCTGTTTGGTGAGCCGGCAGAGGGTTCATGAAAATTCTCATTTCAATTATCCGGACCGCGGAAAAAGGTGATTATCAAATAACCTCGTGATTTTTTTCTGAGGGGAGAGGTTTCATTAAAACGATGAAAGTTCTTCTTAATTTGAAAATATCCGCAGCATATTCATCTGGTTTGCTCGTGTCACCAATGTAAGCAAGGTAGTTTTTTTTATTCCCCATCATCTTCTACTTCATTATTTTCCATGGGAACTATCGCAATTTCCCACTCGTCTTCATCAAATTCAAGTGTCCCCTCCCCGTTACACCGTGGACAGGATATCGTAGGACTTTCACCACACTCGGCTGCAGTCAGTGCTTCATCAGAGTCTGATTCCAGCCGTTCTGTCTTTGCATGAACATGAAAATGACGCCTGGCCTCATCAGACTTAAGGGCTTTACAAATCTCGAAATGTTCATTCGCAATAATGCCAGTACCTTTGCAACGTCTGCATGTGAGTATAATCGTCATGTATCTGGTCTTTAGTAAATTATACTCATGATTATTCAATTTTCCCGGTCTTTCACTGATATCTAATCCAGACGACCGGTATCAAGTTTATTGCTTCATAAACCCGTAGTTGTGCCGGTTATCCCTGCTTACAGGGAAACCTGTTATATGATCTTGACTGACAGAATAGTATGAAAATCAAGGTCATTATTGCAATAACCTTTACTCTCTTCATCCTGTTCCTGTCTGCCGGATGTACCCAGGCACCGGCACAGACAACATCCGCTACGGTCATACCTACGGTGTCTGCAATGGTCCCGACCTATCAGGCTACCACGGCTCCAACCAACGTAGTCATTCCCACGTTAACTCCGGGGGTTCTCCAGACACTCCCTGAAGCATATGCCGTGGATGTCCAGGTTGCGAGCAACGGGATCTCGATTGACCCGAAAATTATCACCACATTCCGGGGAGGAAGGGGCATTAACTTTGTTACACAGGTAGAAGTGGTAAATACCCGTGGAGATGGAATAACAGAAAAAGCAGTAAAGATTCACCCCGATGTAGGCGATACAATAGAATTAACATCGTCCGGCGGTGATAATGACCGAATTTCTGTATACGTGACAATCTCCAACGGCCAGAGGTACCTGATATTTGACCGGGAGGTCTCCTTCAAGCAACGGGGTTAAACTAACAAGGAAATAATATTTTTGTAGGGGATAGACAGTATTCCCGGACGTACTGGAAATTTGGTGAACCGTAATTGTAGCAGAGGATACAACGATGAAGAATTATTTTCCTTTCTGTCTCATAAGAATTATCATGAAACTTTTATTCCGGTGCCTTCAAAGACGGCCACAAGACGGTCACCGGCATATACCATAACCCTGTAGAGGGAGCACAAATCATTTCCAGAGACACGTTCTGCGATTGCTTCAAGATGACCCCGGGCAGGACTTAAATATTGAATCGTTGCCGACAGGGCAACCTGCCGTTCTCCACCCATGTTTGCAGCGATACCAAAGGCATGGTCTGCAAGCGTAAAGACCGCACCTCCATGTGCGACCCCGTTGGGGCCAGATTTTCCTTCGGGGGTCATTGTGATCTTCACGCCATGGTTCCAGACTTCAGTAATATTCATTCCGAGGAGCTGTGAAAATTCACACGTGTTAAAAGCCTCAATAATCTCCTGTTTGATTATGGTGCCGGGCAATTTCATGTGGGGATCTCCGGAATTCGCAGACCTAGAACACCTACTTGTATTCCCTTTTCGTATAGCTGTGCTTATCTGAAGACCCTCCATGCGCGACGATGTAGAGCCATTCGTAGAGAGATTTAAGTGTCCCGTACTGCTGGTAACGGCGCATGGAGAAACCAACCCTGACCCGGTTGGAAAACTTGACTTTCCCGAGTTTTCTCATTCGTCGGGCAATTTCAAGGTCGTCACCGGCATCGACTGTCCGGTACATTCCGGCCTTTATGAAAGTTTCCCGATCAAACGCGGTATTACATCCAAGTGTGTAATAAATGGCACCAGAATAGTAACCGATCCTGGCAAATGTATTCGCGAAGAAAAGAGAGATACGGTTCTTAATCCCTTCTTCTATCGGATCGACAGGTCCGTAGAGCTGGACGATCGGTTGCTTTGAAAACTCGGATTTAATGTTTTCAAGCCAGTCCGCAGGCAGTACACAATCAGCATCGGTGGTAACGATTATGCCACCCCTGGACCGCAGCACCCCGTCATTTCGTGCACCACCCACCTTGTTGCTCGTCTGGATAAAAACAATGTCCGCATAACTCCCGGCAATTTCCCTTGTACGGTCTTTTGAATTACCATCGACTACTATAATTTCATATTCATCCCTTGGAATCGTCTGTTTTTGCAATGACAGGAGACACCGGGCGATATTAGCCTCCTCGTTATAGGAGGGAATGATAACGGAAATCATGGTTCCACCAATGAATTATATAAATCGATGTGTTGTTTAGCTACATCCCTGATATCGAATGTCCGGGTGTAGTCCCTTGCACCGGCCGCAATTCTGCGTAAGGCAGGCCTGTCATTAATCAGGCTTGCAGCCTCCTCTCTATCTGAAAAATACAAGATCTTATCCCCGAAAATATCGTGGAATTCGGGGATATCCCTCGCGACAACCGGGAGACCGCAGGCGAGAGCCTCAAGGATTACCAGTCCGAATGTCTCTGCATAAGACGGCATGAAAAATATATCCGCCCCGTTATACGCATTTACAACATCTTTGATATGACGGGTGAGAATAACATTTTTCCCGCAACGGTCACGCATGAACCGGATTTTCCGGTAGTCTTTTGACAGGAACCCGTACGGAAGCCCGCCAACCCATACCCATTTTTTCTCCGGGTACTCTTTGGACAGGGCAAAGAAATCATAGAGGCCTTTACGAGGCGTCTGCTGTGCCACGGTGAGAACGACCTCCGTACCATCTTCAATCCCGAACTCTTCACGAAACGCTATCCGTTTCTTTTCATCCTTCCGGAATATTTCCCGGTTGACCCCGTTCGGAATATAGGTTATCGGCATTTCCGGGACCATGGAGGTAACTTCGTCGTGGCATGACTTTGAGATAGTAATAATATGATCATGTTTCCGGTACACTTTCGGGTATTGCTTATTGATCACTTTTACAAATGCAATATTTCCCTGGTTGATCCTCGGTGTTGAATGCGCAGTCAGGACTTTGCACCCGGTGCTGATCCGCCGGTTAACGGCTGCAATTGGACCGAATGTATGATAGTGGACAATATCGGCAGTCCGGGAATAGCTTTTCCATGTCACATCAATATCAGACGTTGCAGATATCTGGCGGTACAGGGACTTTGCCACCGTTGCACTGCCAATATATTTAAAAAACAACTGGTCTTCCACATAGAAATTCACCCTCACGTCAGCTGCCTCTTACGAAATCAATTGCATTCCGGATACACCCATCCATATTCAGGTACTCAAAGCGTGAAAATCGTCCTACTAATGAAATACCTATCTTTTTGCAATATTCTCTGACGACTGCAATATTTTTTTGGTAATCGAGGTCATACACAACGTAGGCAAAACGGTGCCGGTACAAACCAGTGCTGATAACTGATCCAGGAGAAATGAGGCCCATCCCTGTAAGTGAACGGGTCACATGACTAATAACCTCCTCGTCACTCATTGTTGAAACGGTATCCCCTTCATTGTAGGTGATCTCCGCGAGGATCGAACTACAACCTGCAGGTGCTGTCCCAGGGCTGAAATTTGAGGGAAACGAGATACGGTTCTCCATCCCGGTCTTTTCATCAGGGATATACATCCACGAAACCGGCGGCACATTTCCTTTTATTCCTATACTGACCGAGACCAGTGAGTTATATTTCAGGTCATCCACTGCTTTCCTTACGTCATCCGGTACATCCCAGAGTGTAGGGATAAGATATTGCAGGGGGATTGTGGAAATACACCGGTCTGCAACAATTTTCCGTGTGCCATCACTTATCACCCATTTTGCACCATCCCATGTTACCGACGTAACCCGGAAGCCAGTAATTATCCGCTCTTTTATCGGCTCATAAATTGCACGGACAAGCGATTCGATACCCCCGTCCAGGGGGTAGGAGAAAACGGACTGGTGGGTATATCCCTCAGTCTCTATCCCGATGGCTGACCGTATAACATCCTCAACCGGAGGCCGTGGTACCCTTCCCTCCATCCAGTGCGCAGACATCAGATCTGTTTTATAATTCCAGATTTTTTCGTTATAGGGGATCATATAACACTCTGCGATCCCTTTACCGAATGTCTGGTAAATCCATTCCCTGAAATTTGCCGGAGGTTTGAATTCGCCTTTTTCTGATGCAATAAGGGCCTTCACAAATTCATTGATACAAAAGAAAAGGTCCTCCTTTGGGAGGGCATAGAGGCCGTTCTCAAACGGGTATTTAATAAAGAGACCTTTATAGAATATTTTTGTATTCCGTTCACATTCATTCCGGTTGCAGCCAAGGACCTCGTGCATAAAGGAAAGCACTTCCTGGTCCCGGGAAAAAATAATATGTGAACCTCCGGTATCAAATGTGAACCCATCCTTCTGAACAGACTGGCAAAGACCACCTGTCCGGTCTCCGGATTCCAGTATGGTGACGTCTTCATTACGGGTGGCAAGGAGCCTTGCAAGAGTGAGGCCGGAAAGACCCCCACCAAGTATCGCGGTTTTCACTTCTTATTAGTAAGTGGCCACGATTTATATGATTGACCGTCATGTTCCTGACCCGATCCGATCATCGTAACACTGAACGTTCACATGGAAAAAAATTCAGGCATGGCCTGACACATATTCGTTACGATTGACGGAGAGAAAGAAGTAATTAGGGTTATTTTACATATTTCTGACCGGGAATATTGGATAGGACCGGAAATTCGGGTAATTTAATGTGGATTTGTCATACCCTGCAAACATTGGTTCAATCGGTAATCTTAATTTACTAGTATGACATATGTTAACAATTGACACGGTGAGATTGCAGATGCTTGTCGCACATCAGGTAAAGAAAAAATTCGGAGGGCTCGTCGCGGTGCAGGATGTAGACCTGACCCTTCACGAAGGTGAAATCCTTGGACTGGTAGGTCCTAACGGGGCAGGAAAGACTACGCTCCTCAATATCATATCCGGCCTCTATCAGCCTGACAACGGCACTATTCATTACAAGGGGGAGAATATTACAGGCCTCTCCCTGAACAAGCTCTGCAAAAAGGGAATAGCCAAAACGTTCCAGCACCCCCAGTCCTTTCCCGGCATGGTGGCTGCCGAAGCGGTAATGGTCAGTGCCATCTTTGGGAACCATCACAAGGTCGGTATGAAGGATGCCCGGGAAGAGGCAATCGGCCACCTGGAATTTGTAAGTTTTCCAAAAGACAAGATTGATGCACCACTTTCCCAGCTTAACCTGATGGAGTTGAAGAGGGTCCAGCTTGCCCGGGCCCTTGCCTCCAGGCCAAAACTCCTTCTCATGGACGAACTCACTACCGGACTTAACCCGAACGAGAGCGGGGAGGCAATCGGCCTGATAAAAAAAATCCGTGACGGTGGTACAACGATCATGCTGATTGAGCATGTGATGAGGGTCATTACCGGCGTTTCCGACCGAATCGTGGTACTTGATCACGGTGAAAAAATTGCCGAGGGCACCCCCCTCGATGTTCTTAATGACCAGCGGGTAATAGATTCATACCTTGGCGAAAAATATTCTAACTAGGGGTCATTTTTTGCTCAGTATTGGAAATCTGGATGTCTGCCACGGTAACCTGCATGTGGTATGGGATCTTTCCCTGGATGTTCATAAAGGGGAGATTGTCACACTCCTCGGACCTAACGGCGCAGGAAAAACAACCCTTGTCGAAACAATTATGGGGCTTAACCGAAGTGCCCGAGGTTCTATACGGTTTCAGGACCAGGAGATTCTGGGACTGCATCCCTACGAGATCGTAAAGAGGGGTATTACACTCGTCCCGGAAAAAAGGGAACTCTTTCCAAAGATGTCAGTCAGGGAGAATTTAAACCTCGGCGGTCACCTGAATGTCCGTGGCAGGAGTGATCCTGAACCAGTACTTGACATGTTCCCGGTTCTCAGGGAGAGGCAGGACCAGTTGGCCGGCACATTATCTGGTGGAGAACAGCAGATGCTTGCCATCGGGCGAAGCCTGATGTTAAACCCGAAAATGCTGGTCCTTGATGAGCCTTCACTTGGCCTGTCCCCGCTTTTTGTAAAAAGTGTGCTCGCATCGGTCGCAAAACTTAATGAATCCGGCCTTTCTATTCTGCTCCTTGAACAAAATGTGATGCACGCCCTCGAAATATCGCACCGGGGATATGTCCTTGAAAATGGAAGAATCACCATCCAGGGGACTGCACAGGAACTTCTCGATAACCAGGAAATACAGGCCTGTTATCTCGGCTTATAACCCCGGGATAAGAAAAACGGCTAGACTCTCGCTGCTGAAATCCTGGTGAAATGCACACTCAGCACCCTTCTGCAAATTGTTAAAGAATTTTAAAGGTTTTATAGACGCTGCATCATTGTATGGAGATTTCTGGGCATCGATAATGAAATACCGCCAGTTTTTTGTTGAGGTGGTAGAGTTTCCAGTGATAACAATGAATCAACCTAGGAACGTGCAAACGACAAACCAGGGAAGAACTCTATTACCAGGAATAATCTGCAGACACGATCAGGTCGCCGGATATGATGGGGGGTAGGAAAATCATGAAGATATAGATAATATCAGCAATTATCGCAATTTTTCTGTCGGGATTAATCGTTATACTGTCGGGATGCCAGTTCAAAAATATTATTTTGATAGCAGTTTATTGAACCGTACCTTCCATTTAGGTGCCCTTTTTTTAATCTCTTCCGGCAGAGAGACCAGTCCGCGTGGAAGGAATATCACGACGAGTACAAGGATGACACCGATGATGATGAAACGGCCATACGTAAGACCGAGCGACTGGAGACCATCCCATAGGAGAGTAATGACTATCGTCCCGATGATCGGCCCCGCAAGGGTACCGAGCCCACCACTTATGGAATAGATAATCGGCCAGAACGAGATATCAACACCAAATATTTCAGGTGTGACATAGCCGAGGTAGTGGATTTCCAGGGCACCGGCAAGACCGGCAAAATATGCACTTACCATGAAGGCAAGCAATTTGTACCTGACTGGATCGATCCCGGCTGCACGGGCTTCAAGTTCATTTTCACGGATCGCAGAAAATGCAAGGCCGATTTTCGAATTTAAAATGGTCCTGAACAGAAGTATCACCATGACTGCAATAAGCAGGATGGAATAATACTCATACACGAGGTAGTTCGGTACCGTATTGCTGATCAGCGGAGGTGCTGCAACACCATCCCAACCCCCGGTGACAGAACTGAACTGGCTTGCTACCAGCACCTGGATTATCACGGCAAACCCGAATGTGACCATGGCGAGGAACCATTCTTTCATCCTCACGCAGATAATACCTATAAAGAGCCCGACTGCTGCTGCCGCAGCACCTCCGATAAATATCGTCAGGTACGGAGTGAGTCCGCTTTTCACCGCGATCAATGTGGAAATGTACCCCCCAATCCCGAAGAAAGCGGCATGCCCAAGAGATCCCTGGCCGCTGTAGGTTAAGAAGTTCCAGGCGGACGCAAATATAATGAAAATGACCATAATGATAAGAACGGTTAAATAATAAACGTTCAGCCCTGTAACAAGGGGAAAAAGCACTGCACACACCAGAGCGGCGATAGTGAGATACAGGACAACCCGGTTTTTTTCCATCATATTTCTCACTCCGCCTCCTCACCGAACAGACCGGTCGGCTTGATTATAAGTACGATTATCAGGATGAGGAAGGCAACCGCGTCCTTCCAGGCACCACCTATCGTGAAAACAGTGAAATTTTCCGCGATCCCGAGGATAAGACCCCCGATAATCGCACCGGGAATGCTCCCCAGCCCTCCGATAATCACGATGGCAAATGCCTTGACAGCCGGAACAGAGCCCATGTACGGATTAAATACCTGCCCACTGACTACCCACAGTGTCCCGGCAGCCCCGGCAAGCCCGGCCCCGATACCAAAGCTCAGCATGTCCATCCGTTCGACATTGATCCCTACCAGCATTGCTGCCTTCCTGTTCTGGCTGGTCGCACGGACTGCAAGTCCGAGCCGGGACTTCTTAAGGAACAGGTAGAGACCAACGAGGATCACTACTGTCGTAACAATGATAATGAGGTAATCAACGGGTATTTTCATACTACCGATCGTCACGGTAATTGCTTCAAACGGGCTTTGAATTACTTTCCATTCATCGCTCCAAATCATCGCAGCGACATTTTCGAGAATATAAATCAGGCCGATACTGATGAAGATCTCGTTTAATTTTCCCGTGCCAAGAATTGGACGGAAACATAACCGTTCGATGCTCACACCGATCACGATCAGGATTGGGATTGATGCAGCCAGGAGGACATAGGGATTGAACCCCGTGAGAACAAAGAAAGAAAAGGTCACATACGCCCCGATCATCAGAAGCTGCCCATGGGCAAAATTCACGACCTTCATTACCCCGAAAATAAGGTTCAGACCCGTGGCGAGAAGGATATAGATGCACCCGGCATATAACCCCCATACCATAACCTGCAGGAAGATGTCAAGGCCGATATCCATTCTTTATTTCTCTCCGGAATCTGTTTAAAAAATTGGTGTTATCAGGGTTTATGCTTTAGCTGGAACATACCAGTCAGGAAGCACAAAGTCACTTTCTTTGAGGTTAGCCGGTGAGACTATCTTCGGCCGGGTTTCATTTACCGTCGGGTCCCATACCAGCTGCTCCATGGTAAGGTCGAATTTGCTCTCACGGAAATCCTTTGAGAAACTGATTGCCTGGCCTTGCATCGCTTCGACGATCTGGGGCATCTGTAAATTCGCAATTGCCTCCTTTACCGCCGTTTTATTTGCTGTACCAGCATTTTCCACTGCTTTGGCGCCAATATAAACTCCTTCGTAGGTTGCGACGCCCATCATTCCCGGGAACCCACCGAATTTCTTATCGAAATCTGTAACAAATTTTTTGTATGCTGCTTCGGTCGGCCCTTTTGGAACGGTGTATGGGCTGAAACGACTCTGAATTATCGAGTACTCCCCGTATTTTCCGACACCCTTATAGAAATCAGGATCATCATTCGGTTCAATGGCGATAAAGATCTTTTTCAGGTCAACATCTCTCATTGCCTGAGTCTCAATGGGTATCTGTTCGTTTAAAAAGGCTGCAACATAGACTACATCGGGATCTGAGCTCTTGATGCTTGTCAATGCTGTCCTGAAGTCACTCTCGCCCATCTTGAATGTTTCCTGTGAGACCAGGTTGATTTTAAGACTGTTATTGGCGATCGTGTTCTTAATTGCTTCAAGATGACCTTTCCCATACGGGCTGTCCTGGTAGAGCACTGCAAGCTTAAGTGGCCGGTCCTGTGGGTATCCAAATTTTGCATTGATTGCCGGACGGATGACATTATCGATAAACAACGTGGTCTGGCTTCCGGAATCGTCAGTTGTCGGTGCATGATGGAACATGTAACTCGTATTCACATCAGTACGACGTGTGATAACCGGAGTCGATGCCCCGGTAATGATATAGGGGACGTTATGCTCTGCAACGATTGACTGGTGCGCCGAAACAACGGCACTTGAGAACCCGCCGACCAGCATATCGACATTATCCTGGGTAATCATCCTAGATACTGCCTTCTGGCCCCCTTCCCGGGTTGACTCATCATCGCCCTGCACCAGCACAATAGGGACACTTTTACCGAGACCTTATTG
>Ga0209668_10000399_pt1 | contig 17836 bp, 9 predicted proteins | sample FrelakmetPLP11PL_FD_187150 | JGI IMG/M metagenome (GOLD analysis project Ga0209668, IMG submission 187150) | Freshwater lake sediment microbial communities from the University of Notre Dame, USA, for methane emissions studies - PLP11 PL (SPAdes)... | ecosystem: Environmental > Aquatic >... | reverse complement strand
GATCCGCGATCTCCTCCTCGCTGAGCGGCCGCACGAAGTTCTTCGCCCTCAGGAACTGGTAGAACGTGAGAAAGCGCCCGTGGCCTTCGGGGCAGCGGGAGTATGAGAAGCGCGTGTTGCGCTGGATGTCGTGGGTCTCGGCGAGGCGACTGGAGCAGCGCGGACAGAGCAGGTTCGGGTTCCAGGGCTCCCGCGTCAGATCTCGGTCTTCGGCCAGGGCGGCCATCAGCTGCAGCGTGGCGCCCGGCGTCAACTGCAGAAGCTCCTGCTCATCGAACCACAGGCCCTGGCACCGATGGCAGACGTCGAGCGTCAGCCGACGGCCGTAGAGACGGTCGAAGGACGGCGCGTCCATGGCCGATCCGCACGCGGGACAATTCACGCAACACCCTCCATAAAAGGGGCACAGGATACCACCCTCGGGTGCTGCCGTGTCCTGGGGAGCACGGCCTGCGGCCACCCGGCATATGGCCTGCTCATCGTCGATGCAAGCAAGCCAGGCGATCAGCGACCAGCCGCGCTGCCGAGCAGCGCGAAGGCTGCGCCCTGCGGATCCGTGCACATCGCGATGCGGCCACCGCCCGGCACATCGTGCGGTTCCAGGGTGATCGCGCCGCCGTTGGCCTTTACCTTCTCGACGGTCGCCTCGAGATCGGCGACGCGGACGTAGAACATCCAGTTCGGCGGCGCGGGCATCTCGGCCGGCTTCTTGTAGATGCCGCCCAGGTCGAATGACGGCAGGCCGAACACCTGATAGATTCCCGCCGGCCCCATGTCGTGAGCTGCCTTCTTCTCCCACCCGAACAGCTCCGAGTAGAACGCAAACGCGCTGTCTATGTCGGTGGTCGCGAGTTCGTGCCAGGCCATCTCCCCGACATCCGCAGGCTTCGCCGGGCCCGCGGGAGGATTCACCGGCGAGTAGGCGGCGAAGAATGCGCCCTGCGGGTCCTGGATCACAGAGAAGGTGCCGACGGTGGGAATCTCCATCAGTTTCACCCAGACCTTCGCCCCAAGGGCTTCGGCGCGGGCGGTGGTCGCCTTCACATCCGGCGTCCCGATGTAGCCCAGCCAGTGCGGCGGCATCTCGGCCTCCGGCGGCATCTGCATCAGGCCCGCCAGCACGGCTTCACCGTTGGCGAACATGTAGTACGGCTCGCCCATACCTGTCCAGGATTGCGTGTTCCACCCAATCACGGCGCGATAGAACGCGATGGCGGCCTGCACGTCTCGCGTCATGCTCTCGTACCACACGAACCGTCCACGGATGTCTGACATGGTGCCTCCTGGCGGATTCGGGCACGCGAAAGCCGCGCGCCTCCAGACGACGTCGTCGAGATGCGTTGAGGAATGCCCCCTATGAGGCTACACGATTCCGGCGGCTACGGCGAGGTGAACCCGGGCGCTGACCGCCTCCACCCCGACTTCGCTCGTCGAGCTTCGTCGAGGTCTCGCCATAGCGCTTCGCGCGGAGGCGGACGAGGTTACGGCGGTCCGCCGAAGCCCGAAGGGCGAAGGCGGAAGCTGTCGGGCTACTTCGGGGCCTTCCGCAACGTCCGCGTCACGCGCCCGACCGGCTTCCCGTCGACACTGACGATGGCGCGGACGACGATGTCGCCGGGCGGGAGAGCGCCGATCGGAATGCCGCCGAGAGCGACGCGGCGATCGTCCGAGGCTCCGCCCGTGATTCTCATGGCGCCGCTTACGGATGCCGGCCCGTTCTCGGTCTCCGCCAGTTCCAGATCGGCCGAGAGAGCGCCTTTCACAGCGCCATAGATCTCCAGGTACGCCACAGCGGTTGGTTCGGCGTAGAACTGCAGGCGCCCGAAGAACTTGCCTTCTTCCGCGACGCCCAGCACGAGCGAGCTTAGCTTCAGCGCATCGGCGCCCGTCAGCTCTGCCTTCAGATCGATGTCCACCGTGCCGCTTCGGGCGCCGGCATCGGTCGCCGCGACCCGCATACGGTAGGTGCCGGGTTTCGCGACGGCCGCGAGCATGGGAGGCGTTCGCGCCAGACTGGCGGGGTCGGCGGTAGCCTGCACCGACAACTTGCCCTTTTCGTCGAAAAGGCCCACCGCGGCCGACTTGAGCGGCACTGCAGGATCAACAGGTTCGACGAGCACGACAATCTTCACCATGCCGGCGGATTCATCGCGCGAGACGTACGCGGCCGACCGCAGCGGAAGGTCGCGATAGACCTGTGACACGCGCAGCATGTCACGCGCCGAGGCGGCCTTCGCACCGCCGCGCAGATTGTCCGCTCTTGGAATCAGCACGCTCGGCCGCACCAGCACCTCGACGTCGGGGCGGTTGACCCGCAGGCTCAACTGGTGTGTCAGCCCGTTGCGTTCCGAATCCTCCGGCGCGAACGTCAGGCGATAGTAGGCGGCGGTTTCGGCCGCAAGCCTCGCCATGGCGCTCTCGCTGCTTCCCGCCAGGCGGAGCATCCGGTTGCCGGTCGTTCCGGCGAGGTGTTCGAGGCCGGCTGACTGGCTGGAGCTTCCACCCACTCCCGCTCCCGCCGCTCCCGTGGGATCGGGCACCAGCATCACGTAGACGGCTGCCGGCGAGGCCAGCATCGTCAACTCGACTTCACGGTAGTCCTTTGCCCTGATGTCACACAGGCCGACGGGGTTGGACATCCGCTCCACTCCGTCGAACATCGGGGGCGTCAATCCGCCCGAGAAGAAGACGATGGTGGTCGGGGACCCTTCGGACACGCCTCGATACACGTTCATGATCGCATCGAGGGTCTGGCGTGTCCGGCACGCCGCGTCCGCCTCCGATTCTGCGCGAAGGGCCCTCCCGGTCATTCCGGCGAGAGCGGACTGTATTTTCGCGTGGGCGGTGGTCAGGCCGATGTTCAGCCCGCCGCGTGGAATCGTGACGATGCCCACGCGGTCTCGTGCCGAGAGGTGCCCGAGAAACTGCCGCGCCGCGTCCTTGACCGGCGCCTCCGCGCCGGGGCCGATCGATTCGTCGTCAATGACGAGGATCGTGTCGCGGGTAACGGCGGGGCGGACGTTGGTCGCGAACGGAGGCGGCACGTCGGCCGGCGCGGCAGGCCCGGTGCCTGGCTGGACGAGCACGAGCGAGTCGATCGCACGGACCCGACCATTGACCTTCAGTTCGACGTCTTCGCTGCGGACATCGAGGAACAGCGTGCCTTCTCCGATAACGGCTCGAAACGCTACTGTCACGAGCGGCGCATCCGCGCGTGATGGCGATTGGGGCGCCTGCCCCGCCCCAGCCACGCCGACTGCGGCCAGGGGAGCCAGGAGCGCCAGGAGAGCTGGGGTGTGGGTGCGGGAATGCAGTAGCACCAGCAGAGCATACCCCGCTACCGGCTCAGAGTGGGGTCAGACTCGACGTGGCCGCTGGCGTCAGGCGACAGCTTCGTCATACCGCTGAAGACCGGCATCCAGGGAGTGTCCCTGGATTCCGGCCTCCGCCGGAACGACGGAAAGTGGATGTTCCGTGATGTATGATCTCGGGGCTGTACCCGGTCGCCCGGTCTTCGTCGCCGCCCTGCCCCCTCGGCAAGCGGATCTGCTTCCTGCACCAGCGGAATCTCCTGACGGCCGCGCGCTGCGCGCGACCGCCTGACTGTATGAGAATGGCATGCATCGAATCATCCTGGGCCTCGGACTCCTCTTCGTGACCGTGCCTGCGCCGGGCTCCGCGCAGGGTCCGGGCAGCGTTGCCGGCACGACGGCCGTGGCCGGCGTTTCAGGTACTCCGACCAGGTCGCCGGACGCCAGCGCGCTGAGGGTGTTCCTGGACTGCAAGGACCACACACCCTGCTACAGCGACTACGTCAGGACCGAGATCGCGTACGTCGACTACGTCAACGTGCGCGAGGCGGCGGATGTTCACGTGCTGGTGACGTCGCTCGGCACGGGCGCCGGCGGCCGCGAGTTCACGCTCAAGTTCGTCGGTCTCGGGCCGTTCAGCGGAGTCGATGATGAGGTGCTGTACGTCACGCTGCCGACCGACACCGAGGAACTGGCCCGGCGGGGGTTCGTGCGCACCCTGAAACTCGGGCTCGTGCGGTACGCGCTGCATACGGGCCTCGGCAATCAATTACAGGTGACGCACGCCGCGCCGACCGAAAGCCGAAAGACCGTCTCCGCGTCGAGGTCAGGCGAGGATCCGTGGGACTACTGGGTGTTCCGGGCGCGGGCCAATGCAAGCGGCGAGGTCGAGTCGTCCAGCGAATCCCGTCAGTACAACGGCTCGTTCTCGGCGAACCGGGTGACGGACGCATGGAAGATGAGCCTCTCCGCGTTCCAGGACTACCGCGAGAACGTGTACACGTACAGCGACGGCAGCACGTACACGAGCGTCCGGCGCAGCTACGACGCCACGTCGCAGGTCGTGAAGAGCCTGACCGATCACTGGTCCGCCGGCGGCAAGGCGTTCATCGCGCAATCGACGTACGAGAACAAGGGTCGCGTGCTCAACGGGTCGGGAGCCGTCGAGTTCAGCGTGTTCCCGTACGCGGAGTCTACGCGCCGTCAGTTCACGTTCCAGTACGTCCTTGGCGTGTCCGCGTACGACTACATTGAGGAGACGGTCTACGGAAAGATGAGCGAGACGGTGGGTCTTCACGTGTTTCGGACGTCTTTCGACCTGCGGCAGACCTGGGGGTCGCTCAGCGCCGACGTGGACTTGTCCCAGTATCTGCACGACCTGAGCAAGTACCGGAGGTCGTTGTCAGTGGAAGGTGACGTCCGGCTCTTCAAGGGCTTCGCGCTCAATTTCAACGCCAGGACGTCCGGCATCCACGATCAGATCTATCTCCCGAAGGGCGAGGCCACCGACGAAGAGGTGCTGGCGAGGCAGCGCCAGCTTGCCACCTCGTTTCGGCACTCGTTCCGCGTCGGCATCAGCTACACCTTCGGCTCGATCTTCAGCAACGTCGTCAACACGCGCCTGTCGAACTTCGTCGGCGGGTAGTCTGGGGTCAGGTCCAAAACACAGCCTCTTCCAAGAAACTGGAGAAAAGGCTGTGTTTTGGACCTGACCCCACTACCTGGCGCTACCGTTTGATGGGGTACGGCGGTGGCGGCGGCACGGGGATCGGCTTCGTCTTGATCAAATCCTGCAGGTGCCGGACGGCCGCATCGAGCTGCGCGTCCTTGCCGCCATAGGTCTCGTGCGGCAGGTTGTCCACGACGATGTCCGGGTCGACGCCGTGGCCTTCGATGAGCCACTGTCCTTCCGGCCCGTACACGCCCGTTTCGGCGGCGGTCGCAATCCCGCGATCGACGAGGAAGTTGCTCTGGCTCAGCCACACCTCCCCGCCCCAGGTCCGCATCCCCATCACCTTGCCCAGGCCGAGGCGGCGGAAACCCTCGGCGAACGCCTCGCCGTCTGATGCCGTCTGCTGGTTCACCAGCACCACCATGTGGCCGCGGAACGCGTACTGCATGTTCCACGTGGGGTGCCCTACGCGCGGCTGCCAGTAGAACCATGCCTTCCGCAGCAGGCGCCCGAGGATCCAGCTGTCGATGTTCCCGCCGTTGTTGTGGCGCACATCGATAATGAGCCCGGGGCGATCGAACACCGGGTAGAACTCGCGCATCCACTCGGCCATGTTTCCGGCGCCCATCGCGCGCAGGTGGACGTAGCCGATCTGGCTCTGGCTCGCCTTCTCCACGGCCAGCCGCCGTGTGTATTCCCACTCGTCGTAGCGCAGGCCGTCTTCGGCCTGCGCCGCGATCGGCACCACGATGACGTCGCGCCCGGGTCCGCCGGTCTTCGGCTTCACGCGAAGCAGGACCTGCTTGCCCGCCTGCCCGCGCAGCAGCACGGAGATGTCGGACACCGTCAGCGCGGCCACGCCGTTGACGCTCTCGATGACATCATCCTCCGCCACGTCCAAGCCAGGCTGCGCCAACGGCACGCGCCGTTCCGGGCGATCCGGGTCCGTGGCGATGATGTGGTTCACCCTGACACCGCCGGCCTGCTCGTCGCGCACGGTCTGCGCCCCCAGCGAAGCCGGCCACGCATCGTCGCCGGCGTCGCGCAGGTCGCCGCCGCGCACGAAGATGTGCAGCGCAGACAGTTCGGCCACCATCTGCGCGAGGATGTCGCTCAGTTCGGCGCGGTCGGTGACGCGGTCCACGAGCGGCGCGTACTTCTTCCGCATCGCGGGCCAGTCCACGCCGTGCATGCCGCGGTCGTAGAAGTAGTCGCGCTCGAGGCGCCAGGCTTCGGTGAACATCTGACGCCACTCGAGGCGCGGGTCGAGGCTGAAGGTCCACTCCTTCAGCGGCACCGCCAGCTTCGAGAGTTCGGGCGGCGCCTTAGCACCCGCGTCCACCACGTAGAACTCGCGAGCCTTGCGGATGAGGATCTTCTTGCCGTCGAGCGACAACTCGTAACTCTGCGGCTCCTCCATGAACGTCTCAGCCTCAGCCTTCTTGTTTTCGAGCGCCAGCGTCTTCAGCATCGCCTTCCCGTCGCGGCCCGTCGGCTGCGAGATGAAGTAGAGGCGCTTGGCGTCCATCGACAGGTTGCCGTAGTTGCCGGCGGCCACAGGCACTTCAAGAACGCGCGTCTCCAGGCCGTCCACGTCGACGATGACCGCGGGGGGTACGGCTGGCTTTTCGGCGGATGCCGGCTTCGCGTCAGGCCCTGCTGTCTTCGCGGCGGGCGTGGCGACGGCCTGCGGGGCCACGGGCTTGTCCATGCTCGGCTTCTCGGTAGCCGGCTTGTCCGTGGCTGGCTTCTCGGGCGCAGTTGTGTCGGCCGGCTTGTCCGTCGTGATCTTCTCCGCCGGCTTTGCGGGCTGCAGTTCATCGTCCTGCTGGAACGGCGAGCGCTCGCCTCGCTTCAGGGCCACGTGGTAGATCTTCGTCTGGCGATCCCAGTACGGCTCAGGCTGACGCGAGCCCCAGGGGCTGCCCACGAGCGAGTCGAAGTTGCGGTCGGAGAGGAAGTAGAGCCACTTCCCGTCCGGGCTCCACGTGGGGCTGCCGCTGTCGTAGCGATCCGACGTGACGGGTACGATGCGGCCGGTCGAGATCTCGTACAGGTAGATCCGCGTGAGCAGGCTAGCTGCCGGCGCAGTGTAGGCCAGCCACTTCGAATCCGGGGACCACCGCAGGTCGTCGAATTCGCCTTCGGCCGACTCGGCGACTCTTTTCTGGACCTTCTTCGCCACGTCGAAGACCCACAGTTGCTGGTTCTTGTCGTGGTGCGCGATGTAGTTGCCATCGGGCGACGGCAGGCCGTCCCAGCGCAGCACCGAGCCGTCGCGGCTCAACTGCGTGCTCGCGCCGACGCCGTTGGCGGGCACCTGCCAGAACTCCACCTCGTCGCTCTCGTCCGACAGCGTCAGGACGGTCTTGCCGTCGGGCATGAAGCGCGCGTTGCGGTGCCGGACCAGTTTGTTCCGCGTGGCCTCCACCATGCGGCCTTGCAGCGCCGGGGCCACGAATACCTGGCCGCGCGCCGTGATGGCCACGCGATCGCCGTTCGGCGAAATGTGGGCTGAGGAAATCCAGTCGATGGCATTCTTCACCCACCGCTCCCGCAGGTGGTCGAAGTCAGACACGAGGGTGATTGGGACCGCCTTGTCCGCGCCTGACGCGATGTCGAAGACGCGGATGTCGGCGCCCTGCTGGTAGGCGATGCGGCCGTTCGACAGCGAGGGCGACTGCACCTCGTAGTCGCGGTGCCTCGTGTGCTGCTTCGGGTCGCCGCCGCGCTCGTCCATCGACCACAGGTTCATCACGCCGTCGCGATCCGTGGCGAAGTAGATCCGGCCCTTCCACGGCATGGGTGTCTTGCTCGTGCCCGGGTAGTCGCCCGTCAGCGGCGTCGCCTCCGTCCCCGCTCCCGCAAATCGCCACAGGTTCTGCGCCGTGCCGCCCTTGTAGCGGCGAGTGTGGCTGCCCTGGAACGACAGGCGCGTGAAGAACAGCGCAGAACCCGCCGCATCGAACGCGCCGTCGGACGCCTGCGCCAGCGGCACGATGGTGCGCATGTGCGTCGCTGGATCGAGGCGCACAAGCTGCGCGTTGGGGAGAGTGGAGTGCTTGCGCGTGGCGTAGAGCACCTCGCCTTTCGGTGTCCACGACAGCCACGACGGGCGGGTGGCGTCCCAGGTCTGACGCCCGGGCGTGCCGCCGCCGAGCGGCAGCGTGTAGACCTCACCCGGCCCCTCGTAGGTCGCCGCGTACGCCACCGTCTTGCCGTCAGGCGAGATGGCCGGCCGGCTCTCCTCCTCCGGGTGCGTGGTGAGCCGCTGGGCGACACCGCCCGCCGCGTTCACGCGCCAGAGGTCGCCTTCGGCCACGAAGACGATTGTGTCGTTCCAGATGGCCGGCTGCCGATAGTAGCCCAGTTGCGACTTCTGGGCGGTCAGCGGCGCACCGAGCGCCACTACGGCCACCAGGGCGATTCCTCTCCAGTGTCCACGCAGCATCTCAATCTCCATGCAGGGCCCCGAATCTACGCACACAACCCGTCGTCCTGCCGGCAAGTACCGGCATCCAGGCAGCACCCATGTCATGCCGGCGAAGGCCGGCATCCAGGCAGCGTCTCTGGACTCCGGCTTTCGCCGGAATGACGAACGGGGCGCCGGAATGACGAACGGGGCGGAAATGACGCCACAAACGTGGGACAGGACTGCAGTCCTGTCGTTCCGGTCGAACCCGTATTGTAATCGCGCCCGCCGGCCCCGACGTCCCGCCCGCTCCCTGAATTCACAACCGACAGCCTCTTGCCATCGTCCAAGCTATTGACACCCGCCCCCGTAGCTCCCATATTGGGACCACACCGTCGGTCTCAAGACCTGTTGATGCAGTGGGAGATCGCCGCTGCACGAAGGCCTTGAAGCCGTTTCAAACCTATGAGCCTTCCCGCCGGAACCCGGCTCGGGCCGTACGAGATATCCGCGCTCCTCGGCGTCGGGGGCATGGGCGAGGTCTATCGCGCCCGCGACACCCGCCTCGGGCGCATCGTCGCGCTGAAGGTCCTGCCAAGCGAGGCCACTGCCGATCCCGCCCGCCGCCAGTCGTTCGAGCAGGAAGCCCGGGCCGTGGCCGCGCTGAATCATCCCAACATCTGTGTGCTCTTCGACATCGGCGAGAGCGCCCCTTCGACTCCCGAGTCCCGCTTGCCACGCCGGGGCCCGGACGAGTCGGACCGGGCGGAGGCGGGAGTCCCGAATCCCGATCCTGTGCACTTCCTCGTCATGGAGTACCTGGATGGCCAGTCGCTGGCGAGCCACCTCGCACAGGGGCCGCTGCCTCTGGACCAGGCGATGCAGATTGGCATCCAGATGGCGGACGCCCTGGACAAGGCACACCGCTGTGGCGTGGTGCACCGCGACCTCACGCCCGCGAATGTTGTCCTGACCAAGAGCGGCGCGAAGCTCCTCGATTTCGGGCTTGCGACGCTTACCGACCCCGAGGCCGAGCTGGACCCGACCCGCGCGCTCACCCGGCTCGATCCGCTGGGCCACCAGATTGTCGGCACGCCCTACTACATGTCGCCCGAGCAGGCGAAGGGCCTCCCGGCCGACCATCGGTCCGACATCTTCTCGATGGGCGTCCTGCTCTACCAGATGGTGACGGGACGCAGGCCCTTCGACGGCACGAACCTGGTGTCGGTACTCGCGTCGATTCTGCGCGAACCGCAGGTGCCAGCCACCAGGGTCAACCCCCGTCTGCCGATCCGGCTCGGGCCGATCATCGAGAAGTGTCTCGAGAAGGACCCCGCGCGGCGTTGGCAATCGATCGGGCAGCTCCAGATCCAGCTCGAAAGCCTCCGCGCCGACCTCGGCTCGGCGGTGCGCGCCGGCCATCGGTCGATTGCCGTGCTGCCCTTCTCGGACATGAGCGAGACACGGGATCAGGGGTATCTCTGCGAGGGCATTGCCGAGGAGATTCTGATTGCCCTCGGCCGCGTGAAGGGCCTGCGCGTGGCGTCGCGGGCGTCGGCCTTCCGCTTCCGCCTGGCGGATACCGACCCGGCCGAGGTGGGCGCGCGGCTCCAGGTCACCACGCTTCTGGACGGCACTGTCCGCAGGGCGGGCGATCGCATCCGGATCACCGTCACTCTCGTGGACGTGGAGGACGGGTTCTGTCTCTGGTCCGATCGCTACGACCGCGACGTGCGCGATCTCTTTGCCTTGCAGGACGAGATTGCGCGGTCCGTCGTGGCGGCACTGGAAATCGCCTTCAGCTCGAGCGACCGCGAGGCGATGCATCGGCTGGCCACGGCGAACCTGGACGCCTACGATTGCTACCTGCGGGGCCGGAGCTATTTTTTCAAGTACGACAAGCGCGGCGTCGGTTTCGCGCGCGGGTTGTTCGAGCGCGCCATTGCCATCGATCCGGACTACGGGCGGGCGTATGCCGGCATCGCCGACTGCAGTTCGTACCTCTACATGTATGACGGCCGCGATCCCGCGAACCTCGAACGCGCCATCCAGGCGTCCCAGTCGGCACTGACGCTCTCCCCGGACATGGCCGAAGCACATACGTCGATGGGCATGGCACTCTCTCTGTCCGGGCGTCACGCTGAAGCGGAGGCCGCGTTCCAGGAGGCGATTCGTCTCAACCCGAATCTCTTCGAGGCGCACTATTTCTACGCGCGCGATTCGTTCGCGCAAGGCAAGCTGGAACAGGCCATTCGCGAGTACGAGGAGGCCAGCCGGGTCCGGCCGGAGGACTATCAGTCGCCGCTGCTCGTGGCCCAGAGCCACGAGGACCTCGGCCACGCCGAGTCGGCCAGGATGTGCCGCCTGCAGGGCGTGGCCATCGCCGAGGCGCACCTGAAGCTGACTCCCGACGATGTGCGGGCGATGTACATGGGGGCGAACGGCCTCGTAGCGCTCGGGGAGGTGGAACGGGGCGTCGAGTGGGCGCGGCGCGCCGTGGCGATGGAGCCTGACGATTCGATGCTGCTCTACAACGTGGCGTGCATCTTCAGCCTGGCCGGGCGTCTGGACGAGGCTCTGGGTTATGTCGAGGCGGCCGTCGACGCGGGCCTCACGCAGCGCGAGTGGCTGGAGCACGACAGCAACCTCGACGCCATCCGGAACAGCCCGCGGTTCCAGGCGGTGATGGACAGGCTCTGATCCCCGAATTCGATCGAGCAGGCGACGTGGAAGGCCGATCGCCGGGTCCTGTCGCCGGTCACCCCCGACCGGCGCCACCCGCTGTCGGCCCGATCGTTGTGAGGGGAGCGAGGCGCCTACGCCACGGGCAGCCCCGGGAACGGGGCGTCGATCGACGGGCTCTGCGGCGTGAACAGTTCCGCGCCGTTCTCCGTGATCACCATGTCGTCTTCGAGGCGGATGCCGAACTCGCCCGGGATGTAGATGCCCGGCTCGTTGGTGAAGGTCATGCCCGGCTTCAGCGTGACCACCTTTGTCCAGCCGTACATGTTGTGCTCCACCAGGTACGGCCATTCGTGGCCGTCCATGCCGAGGCCGTGGCCCAGGCGATGCGTGAAGAACGTGAACCCCGGGCCGTAGCCTTCGTCTTCCGCCAACTTGCGGGCTGCGCGATCGAGAGCGTCAAGTGGCGCGCCGGGCTTGGCCACCGCGAGGGCCGCGAGCTGCATCCGCCTCACCAGGTCGAAGACTTTTCTCATCTTGTCGCTCGGCTTGCCGTAGACAAACGAGCGGCTGATGTCCGAGCTGTAGCCTTCAACCGAACAGCCGCCATCAACGAGGACCATTGCGCCGTCGCGCACCACCTGCGCCACGGCCGATCCGTGGGGATATGAACTGTTCGGGCCGATCTGCGCGCCGCCGCCGCCCGGGAAGCCCTGGCGCTGATGCGCGGCCGATGTCAGCGCACCGTACTCGCCGGGGGTCATGCCGTCGCGCAGGCCCGGGTACGCCGCCGCGTAGGCGTTGAGCGTCACCTTCGATGCCAGGCGCATCAACTCGATCTCGTGCGCGTCCTTGATCATCCGGCAGCCCGCCGTGACCGGCGTGGCGCTGGTGAAGCGAATCGCCGGGGCCGCCTGCGCTATGCCGTCGGCGAAGACGAACCGGACGGTTTCTTCGACGCCAACTCTCCCAGTGGCCACTCCGCGGGACTTGAGCGCCTGGGCCATCAGGTCGAAGGGGCTCTCGGTTTCCTGCCACGTGAGCAACTGGCTGCGGGTGCCGAGCGGGCTGGTCTTGATTTGCTCGTTTGCGCGGTCCGCCTCGAAGGCCGGGCAGATAATCACCGGGTCGCCCTTCGCCGGCAGCACGACCGCGAACATGCGCTCGCTCTGCCCCCAGCGGAGGTTGGTGAAGTAAACGAGAGAGGTACCGCCTGTCAGGATGATGGCCCCCAGGCGTTCCTGGGCCATCAGCGCCCGGGCCCGTTCGATCCGCGCCACGCGTTCCTCGTTGGTGACGGCGCGCGCCTGCCCCTTCAGCACCGGCAGCGCCGCGAATGACGCCGGTTGCGGGGCCTGGGTCGCGGCGGCGGCGCTGGTCGCCAACGGGGGTAGCGTGGTGGCGAGGCCCGCGACGGTGGCGCGTTGGACGAACTGCCGGCGGTTCAGCATGAGAGGCTCCTTGTCCCGCTCACGATACCCGAAAGTCCGCGCCGTTCGCCATCTCGCAGGTGTGCGTGTTGCCTGGGTGCGTGCCCGATGCGCGTTCCTGGTGCTTTCCTGGAACCGGCGCTGGCTGCTCGCCCGGGCCACTGCCCACGGCGGATCTACAGGACCGACCTGGCCGCGAGGCTGCGTTCCCGGACTGCGATCCGATCGCCTCGAACGACTCCAGAGCGCTCGACGAAACCTGGAGCCGCTTCGATCACGGCGAAGGATCCAAAGGCAGCGGCCAGACGCCACGGCCTTACGTCGCGGCAGGTCTTGACGACAGTGCCGTCCCGCGACACGAAGACGACATCGATCGGGAACCGCATGAACAGAGTATGCACACTGCTGCACGGTGCGATGATCAGGGCGAAGTCCTTTGGCACTGAGTCCCGGCCAAGCAGCCCTCGACGCCGTGACGTCGAGTCGAAGGCCGATTCGACGTGTGAGGCCAGCACCGCGCCGCCGCGTGTGTTGACGAGCTCGTACCGGCCCGCTCTCTTTCCCGCCAGGGGATCGAAAACCGTCGGGTGGCTCATGAAGAGCCTGGCGACTGGCGTTTTGCCTTGCCTCCTCGCGCGGGCCCGGCCTTCGGCGAAGGGGGTACTTTCACCACGGTCTCCTCGTGCGTCCCCGTGGTGCGGAACTCGCGGAAGTCCACCACGCAGTCGTGGGTGCCAAGGAAGTTCAGGAAGCGCTTGTAGTCGGCGCCCTGCATGCCGAACAGCCGCACCATGGCCTGGTAGTTCCCGCGCGTGGCAGCCAGGCCCCGGCGGACGAGTTCGCGCAGGTCGTGCCGGGTGAGATCGCGGTCGAGAAACAGCGGGTGGACGTGCTCCCAGAAGTTCATCGATCCGTCGCTGAGCGCCCTGTACAGGTCGTCGGCGCGCTGCCGCCGGCGCTCGCGGACAGGCGGGGCCCCCTCGATGCGCCCTTGCAGCAGTCGGGTCGGGAGGTCCTCGATTCCCACGACGTCGCTGACGGATGTCCAGATCAGCCGCTCGATCACGTTCTGCAGTTCGCGCACGTTGCCGGGCCAGCGGTAGGTTTCGAGCGCGAGCAGCGCCTCTTCGGTCAGGTTGATGCGGCGCCGCGCGCGAGACAGGTGGTGCTCGATGAGCGCCCGGATATCCTCGGCCCGCTCGCGCAGCGGCGGCACCCGGATGTGCACCACGTCGAGGCGGTACATCAGGTCTTCCCGGAATCGTCCGGCGGCCACCGCCTCGGCAAGGTCCTTGTTGGTGGCCGCGATGACCCGCACGTTGACCTGCGTCTTCATCGCGTCCGCCCCGACGGGCTGGATCTCGCCGTTTTCCAGGAACCGCAGAAACATCGCCTGCATCCGCAAGCTCATCTCGGCCACTTCGTCGAGGAAGATCGTGCCGTTCTGCGCCTGCTGCAGCATGCCGACCTTGTCCCGGAAGGCGTCGGTAAACGCGCCCTTGACGTGGCCGAACAGCTGCGATTCGAGCAGCGTCTCGGTCACCCCCGCGCAGTTCACCGCGACGAACGCCTGGTTGGCGCGATGGGAGTGCGAGTGAATGAGCTGGGCGACGAGATCCTTGCCGACGCCGCTTTCGCCGCTGATCAGCACCTTGGCGTCACCCTCCGCCACCCGTACGGCGAGCGCGCAGATCGCCTGGAGGGCGTCGCTGCGGCCGATGATCAGCGGCTTGCCGGGATGGTCCGGCGTGTCGGGCAAGGGGTGGAGAGTTTTTGACGGTCCCATGAATGTGTCCCTGCGGATTCCGACACCAACGTCGGATGATTCACGTAATGCTGCGCCGTCGGATCACATTGCCGCAGTCGGCGCAGTCGGCAGGAGGACCGGAGATAGCGAACTTCGTGCATCAGAACATACACCCGGCCGCTCTTTTGTCAAGCCCGCGCGCGCCAAGTCCGCGCGCCGAGGAGGCGAGACTGCTGCGTTTGGATGTATCGTCACGCCAGCACGGACTCAATAGGGACCCGGCCGCGAGGGTTCCCGGAGGCTTATGACTGTCCACTGTCCAATCCACCGTGTCGCCAGATGGACCGCCGCTCGCGCACTGCTGCTCGCGCTGGCCTGGCACGCGCCGCTGGCCGCGAGCGACGCGAAAGCTCCCCAGGCAGGTCCCGCGTCGCCGCAGCCACAACGTGTGGGCGACTTCGTCATGTCCTACGATTCCCGGGGACTGACGGGCATCGCGGGTGCCCGGGATCAATACGGCGCACAACTCCTGGCGCCGGGCGGCCGCCTTGGAGTCATGCTGAAATACCGGGTCGAAGGGGGCGACTGGCTCGACCTCTATCAGAACGACCCCGTGCTCCGGACCCCAACGCCTGGCACCGTCGTCTACACGAATGACGTGAGCGGAACGGTGCTGACTTCGAGCCAGACCTTCCAGACAGACGGGCGTGTCCTGGACTGGACGGTTGATGTGGCCAACCGTGTAGCAGAGCCCGTGGAGATCGGAGACCTCGCGCTGAGCCTGCCGTGGCGCGCGCCAGGAGGCGAGGACCCTGACACGATCTTCGAGAAGAGCTGGACGAAGCATCAGTTCATCTCGGGCCACGCGTCGTTCATCTACTTCGTCCGCCCGAACGGCGAGCCGCCCTACCTCGTGCTGACGACGAAGCCCGGGACGAAGCTCGAGTACTCGACATCGCCGGGCGGCCGCGGAAATGGGTTCCTGGCCTTCGCGCACTCGGCGTTGACAGGGGGCAGCGACACCCGCGGCACCTGGCGTCAGCCGCACACGAGTCTGACGCTGGGCCCGGCTGGCACGCCTGCGGGTTCGGTGCGCTACGGTGTCCGTTTCAGGTGGGCGATGTCCTACGACGAGATGCGGGAGATCCTCTTCGAGGAGGGCCTCTTCGACGTGCGCGTCGTCCCTGGCATGACGGTGCCAGACGACCTCGACGCGCAGTTCTCCCTCCACACGAAGGCGCGCATCGAAGCCGTCCGCGCGGAGTTCCCGGCCCAGACTGCCATCACCGGCCTCGGCCAGCCCAGGCCCGATCACCACCTCTACCGCGTGCGCTTCTCCCGCCTTGGCGAGAACCGCCTGACCATCGTCCACGATGGCGGCCGCGAGACACACCTCGAGTTCTTCGTGACGGAGCCGCTCGAAACACTGATCAAGAAACGGGCACGCTTCATCGCCACGCGGCAGCAGCACCGCGATCCGTCCAGGTGGTACGACGGACTCTTCTCGGTCTACGACATGCGCGCGAAGGTGCTGCGATCGCCGGACGATACGGACGGGTTTGACTACTGGTGGGGCTACGTGGTGGCCGCCGACGACCCGGTGCTCGGCAAGGCTCCCTTCCTGGCCTCGAAGAACCTCAGGTTCCCGGACGCGCAGGAGATTGGCGCGATCGAGTACTACCTGGAGCACTTCGTGTGGGGCAAACTGCAGCGCACCGACACGGAGACGCCGTACCCGTGGGGTCTGCACGGCGTGCCCAACTGGCGTGAGACGCGCGACCCGAAACTGCGCCCGCGGACCGCGAACGCCAACCTCGAGAGGATGAAGATCTGGCGGTCGTACGACTATCCCCACGTGGTGATGCTGTACTTCCACATGTACGAGATCGCCACGAAATACCCGTCGCTCGTGAAGTACCTCGACGCGCGCGGTTATCTTGACCGCGCCTACCACACCGCCCGCGCGTACTTCACCTATCCCAACGAGATCCTCCCGTGGTACGAGACCTACAAGTGGGGCTGCTACAACGAGCTCGTCATCCTCGACCTCGTCGCGGCCCTCGAACAGGAAGGGTTCCCGGATCGGGCGGCGTGGTTGCGCGGGGAGTGGGAGAAGAAGGTCAAGTACTTCGTCTACGACGACAAGTACCCGTTCCGCTCGGAGTACGCGATCGATCGAACCGCGTTCGAGTCGAGCTACGCGCTGGCGAAGTACGGCGCCACGCACGACATGCCGCCCGACACGAATCTCTGGTTCGACAGGAACAGGAAGCTGTGGTACTCGCACGCCTCGGTGACGCGGGCGGACTCGCGGGCGTTCATGGATCGTCAACTGCGCGCGGGCCTCGCGGTACGGGGATGGCTGGAGCCAGGGTACTACCTGCTCGGCTCGGATTTCACAGGATCGTCAGACGTCGGGGCGCTCAGCTACATGGCCAACATGGGCGGCTGGGGCATCCTGGACTACGCCCTCCGCTTCGCGCCATCGCCATGGGACTGGCTCCAACTCGGCTACGCCTCGTACCTGAGCTCCTGGGCCCTGATGAACACCGGCCGCCCTGACACGAACTTCGGGTTCTGGTTCCCGGGTCCGGAGAACGACGGCGCCTCGGGCTGGCAGTTCATGACAGCCAAGTACGGTCGCGCGTGGATTCGCAAGGACGTCCCGCGCGGGCCGTGGCACTACGACGGCGAGATCGATCTGGGGTATGGCGCCGGCCTTCGCATGGCCGCCACGATCGTCGCCGACGACCCGTTGTTCGGGCTCATCGCGTACGGCGGTACGCTCGCCGCCACGGGCGCCCACATCTCGGTGGTGCCCCGCGATGGTCTTCGTCAACGCTTCTCCGTCGTCGGCCTGGGTGGCGGCGCCGCGTCATCACGCGCGGGCGGGCCGCCCGGCGGCGGGTCAATCGTCGCGTCGCCCGTCGGCAGATCGACTCCGGTGTCTGGCGCAGTGCCCTCCTCGCCGCCGCCCGGCGTGTTCAGGCTCGAACTTGATCGGGACGGATTCGCAGCAGGTGCGCCGGTGCTGCTCGATCGCGACCTGCAGCGCGTGGCGTTCACCGTGGAGAACCGCACGGGCGACAGCCACACGACCGTCCTTGCGTTCGCGCTGCCGGGCAACGGGCGATGGGAGGTGCGCGTGGACGGTCGCCGCGTCACGCTGCAGCCGAACGCGAGCACGGATTTCCCGCTGCGCGCAACCATCGCGATGGGACAGGCACCCGCGCGTGTCGAGATGATTCGCCGCTGAGCGCGGTAAGCCGGGCCGCGGGCTTCGTGTCCACGCTCGTCAGCCGCACCAGAGGATGATGCGCGACTCAGGCCACATGCCGCCGTACGGCGAACACGGCCTGACCTGTTGTTCGGAGTCGGTCCTTCAGGGGAGGGTCCGGGTCGGCTGCGCTATGATCCGGACACCGTCACCGGCAGCGTCCCACTTGAGGTGTTCGTCGGCAGCCCGTCCCGACTCCGATGGAATCCGCCCAACGCCATCCGACCGAACCCCCGCACGCGCCGGCAGACCCGGGAGCCGCGGCCGACGCCCCGGTGGTTCGCTGCCGCCCGGCGAGCCGGCCC
>Ga0209668_10000398_pt1 | contig 17859 bp, 11 predicted proteins | sample FrelakmetPLP11PL_FD_187150 | JGI IMG/M metagenome (GOLD analysis project Ga0209668, IMG submission 187150) | Freshwater lake sediment microbial communities from the University of Notre Dame, USA, for methane emissions studies - PLP11 PL (SPAdes)... | ecosystem: Environmental > Aquatic >... | reverse complement strand
CAGGAATAGATATTACTATTGATCCAACAGCTTATTGTGCTCTTGTAGTAGATTATCTACCTACATGTAAACCTATTTGTTCTCCTCCCACAGCTGTAGAGCTTTTTGAGGCTCTTGTTAAAGCTGCTTGTGATTTACAAGGACAAGTGGATGCTGTTGTTGCAGATGTTGCTACAATAGAAGCAAATTACACAGTAGATTGTCTTACAGGTGTAACAGCTTCTTCAGGAACACACGCTATTCTTCAGGCAGTTATTACAAAACTTTGTGATCTTGGTGTAGACCTTGCAGCTCTTGCTCTTGACGTAGATACAAACTATGTTAAGCTTTCTGATTTAAATACACTAATTCAAGCTTATTTAGATAGTGTAGTTGTATCAACAGACTATTATACTAAAATGGTTCCATACACAGCTGTGGAATATTATGGAGATTTATTAGGTTTTGATGGTACAGGTGCTGGTTCAGGCATTTGGCAAAAAATTTATCTATGTAATGGTCAAAATGGTACTCCTGATAAACGTGGTAGAGTTCCTGTTGGTGTTACAAATGGTATAGGTGGTGGAGCATTTGATCCTTCTGTAGATCCAGCTATTTCTGGTAATCCTACATATAATTTTGGTGATGTTTATGGAAGTAACATTATAACTCTTTCAGCATCACAAATTCCTGCGCATACACACTTAGCTTCTACAACAATAGCAGACACTGGACACACTCACTTTGTTGCAGGAAGTGGAACAACAGGAAGTTGTTCTACAGCAAATAATACAACTGCAATAGCATCTGGTGGAAGTTGTGGAACAAATGATGCATACACAATGCGTCCAAGTGGTGTTGTAGCAACAGTTGGTGTATCTAGTACAAACAGTTCACTTGGTCTTAGTGTTGGTGTTACTGTGGCAAATAATACTGGTGGTGATGGAGCTCATCCAAACGTACAACCTGTATTGGCTTGTTACTACATCATGTACATCCCTTAACAAATTAAACTAATATATAATGGCTTGTGTCCCAGGTATGCCTTGTTACAACATAACCAGTATGGTGTTTCCAAAGAAATGCAATAATGGTTGGCTTGATGGTCTTGGATTAAATACTGATCTTATTCTGTATAATGGACCTAACCTTCCATGTACAGGTATAAACTTTCAAGACACTGTCACCTGTGTTATTGATAAGATCAATGACCTACTCTGTCCAGAAGCTCTCACTAGTGCTGTGCTAGCAATTATTCAAACAAACTTACAATATAATGAACAGTTCTGTGAATTGGTACAAGCATGTCTAACAACCAGCACATCCACTAGTACTTCTACTAGCACTAGTACGTCTACTAGTACGTCCACTAGTACTACAACTTCTACAACTACTGTTCCTTTATAAATTATCAAAAACCCTGTTTTGTTGGTTTTACAGGGTATCCCCTGCCCTTTCTAGGGTGGGGGTTTTTAATTATGCAAGTTAAGCTATATAATTAAATAAATTAAAATAATTTGGGAGTTATCAAATTATTCCCTACCTTTACGTCAATTTAACCAAAGTTTTCATAAATGGCTGAAAATCAATACTTACTAAATCAGCTCCAGCAGCTACTTAGTTGGAAAAAAAGCAAAAAGTTCTATGCAGAAAAGCTAGGAATTACAGAAGATGAAGTGAGTGAGTTATTGAAAGAGATCAGAAGTGGTCAAGAGTCAATTAGAAATGAAGCAGAAACATCAGGATATATAGATGCTCTTGAAGAATCTATACTTAAATACGAAGAAGATCTTGCAAAGGGTACAGGAGAAATCGTTTTTAATTCTGCTGAAGAGATTAGATCCTTAGATGAATTAATAGCTAAATGTAAGATTGATACAGATAAGTGGGAAATAACTAAATACGTCCAGAACTATTGGGGAAATAGCAAAACTCCTCATTGGCAAGTTAAGGCTTGGATGAGTAAGAAATCCACTGAACAAGTGTTTCAAGACTCATTTGTTGAGTTTCTCAAAGAATATCAGCCTGAGTGTTCAGAAATTCCATATCCTAAACAAAATCATGATAAGTCATTAGCATGTCTAATTATCAATAAACAAGACTCCCATCTAAATAAATTTGACATAGATGGCAACAATGATATAAGTAAAAGATTCTCTAATATTCTACAGAAGGTAGAGGTTATTGTAGACCAAGCCAGCTTATCAAATCATATAGACACAGTGTATTATATCATTGGGTCTGATGAATTTAATAGTGAATTCACTGGAACTACAACTAAAGGAACTCCACAACAGAACATTCTTACATATCATGATTCTTTCAAGAAGATTTGTGAGCATGAGATAGCAATGATAAAGATGCTTCTTGAGAAATCAATTGACGTAGAGGTTATTTATGTAGCTGGTAATCATGATGAATTTGTAGGATGGCATATGATCAATTGGCTATCTGCATACTTCAAAAGTAATTTAAGAGTGACGTTTGATTGTTCTCCTAAATACAGAAAGTATGTAAGTTATGGAGAAACAGCAATGATGTTTAATCATGGAGATGCTATAAAACCTGCAAAGCTTGCTGGTATATTTCCAATAGAATTTAGAGAAGAATGGTCAAACAATAAGAACTTCTACATATTCACTGGAGACAAGCATCATGAGATAAGTATTGACTTTGGTGGAATTAAGTTTTATCAAATACCTGCTTTTTCAAATGCTAAGAGTTCTTGGGATGAGAAGAATGGTTACACAGGCGCAAGAGCTGAAGTTACAGGATTCCTTATAGACTTTGAACAAGGAATGACAAACATATTCAAACAGTATTTATAATGGCTAGTAATATAATAACAGATGAGAGACGTGCAGAGATAAATGATGTAAACTATTTGTATAAGTGTACAAAATGCAATGTTCTTAAACCTAATTCTGAATATGCCAAAGATAACAAAAAAGGAAGAGGTAGAGGATATGTAACTCAATGTAAAAAGTGTAGAGCAAGTTATAAAAAGAATGAATTGAGTGAAGAAAGTAAAAAGATATCTAGAAAAAAACAAAACAAAAAACATAGACTGTCTGTAATTTTTAATTCATCTAAAGGGAACGCTAAAAAAAGACAAATTGAACATTCAATTTCTATAGATTATTTAGAAGAATTATGGAATAGTCAGAACGGGTTATGTTACTATACAAAGAAACCAATGTTAAAAGATTTACAAAACATAGAAAGTAACTATGATTCTGTGTCTATTGATAGAATAGACTCTTCTCTAGGATATGTTGAGGGTAATGTAGTTTTATGTAGATGGGTTATTAATAGAATGAAAAATGATTTATCAAATTCATATTTTTTAGAAACTATTTCTGAAATATATAAAAATTTTAATCTATAATGTCAACAGGAAGAAAACTTGTAAGTGATGTAAGAAGTATGCATAAATTGCTATCAACAGATAGCTTAATAACAGACCGTGCAATTTTTTCTGAGGTTAGAAATAATGCATTGCTTCTTATTAAAAGAGAAACTAACCTCAGAAAACTCTGGGCAACAGACACTCTTTTTACAACACTTCCATGCCTTGAAATGATTGAGGTGCCTATTTCAGAATGTTGTGATTATGTAGACCCTTGCTCTATCGCTAGAAGTAGATTCAAACTTCCACGTATAGCTGAGGGAAACTATCAATATATTATTCAAGGTGTTTATTCAATAAACGCAATGAGTGGTCAAGGAAAGAAACTTAAAGAGATTACTATCAATAGATATGTAAATCTTTTAAAACTTCCTATTATAAAGAACGAAGCTTATTATTGGATAATGAATGGTTATCTATATATAAGTAATCCTCTTCTTAAAGCAATCAGAATATCTGCTTTATTTGAAGGTGATGTTCCAAACGATCTTCTCTATCCTGAATGCTGCTGTGGTGAAAACATAGATATTGAAGATTATTGTATAAATCCTTTAGATAAACCATATGCTCTTCCTGGATATTTACAATCACAAGTTTTGGAGCTTACTACCAAAAAACTATTATCTACTTATTTTTCCCTTAAAACAGATCTTACAGATGATGGTTTAGATGGACAAGCTCCAAATGTTAAACCAACCAGTTAATGAGGACAAAAATAGAATGGAGATCTGCAAGTAAAGATAACTACAAAAACTTCTGTAAGAAACATTCTGAAATCAAATTAACATTTGACGAATGGAAAAATGTTATTTATAGATTTAACGAAGCATTTAGAAACTACATTCTTGAGACAGGTGATAAAGAAAAACTCCCTTATGGTTTTGGTGAGTTCTCAATCAATAAGAAGAAGAGAAGAAAGATTAAAGGAGTTGATGGTAAGGAATTTGTTAATCTTCCTGTAGATTGGGCTAGAACAAAAGAGAAAGGAAAAATTATATATAATTTCAACTACCACACAGAGGGATATTTTTTTGGATGGATTTGGTTTAAAGACTCTGCAAGAATAAAAGGAACCAAATTCTGGTATTTCAAACCATCAAGAGTGACATCAAGAATGCTAGCTCATTACATAAAAACTGATGAGAAATATCAACACATCTACAAAGAATGGAAAAAATAATATAAATGAGTTACTATTACAAATATGATTTTATCAGTCCTGAGCCTGTCTATTCCACTGTAAAGGAAGAGCTTAAAAGCTATTTTGATACAGGAGCTGTAGACGATCTTATGTTCCCTACATACTTAGATAAGTGTCTTAGAAAACTAGGAAAGTCTTCTTATCAGATACAGGAAACGCTTTTAGAAATATGTGATTTTGAAGCTAGGCTTCCAGATAACTTTTTTGCTGTAAGAGAAGCTTGGATGTGCGCATCTGTAGATGCACGACCATACCAATCAGCCAATTCATTTTATTCTCAGGCTGCTGATTTTACAACTATACAGGTTAGTCCTATTATTTCTGGTTCAGCACCATGTACTAATTTAGATTGTAGTGATTCAAACTGTGATGGTCAGTCATGTCTTCCAGAGATTATTCAAGCTGTATATAAAACAAATAACTCTCTAAATCGATCTTATACAAAATCATACTTATTAAAACCAGGTAATATTTCTGTAAAAGCTCATTGCTCACTTGATTGTGCAAATATTGGAAGTTCAGCTGCTGACAGTTTTGATGTTAGAGATAACAAATTTGTAACGAATTTCAGAAATGCTGATGTTCATTTAGTATTCTATTCTACAGAATATGATGGAGCAGGAAATCAAATGCTTCCAGATAACTATCGTATTAGAGAATATGTTGAAGCATTCATTAAATATAAAGTGTTTGAAACTTTGACAAATCAGATTAATGATGAAACATTTAATCAGATTCAACAGAAGTTGATGTATTATAAACAACTATCTGAAGAAGCATTCATCATGGCTGATATTGAAATCAAGAAGCAAGATGCTTGGACTAAACAAAGAAGAATTAAGCAAGATTTGAATAGATTCAACATGTATGAACTCCCTAATAGGGTGAGTAGGTATGGTTGGAGAAGAAATGGATAACTATGGCAGATCAACAAGAATCAAATATAAGGCAAGAAAATAATGTAGCTAGAACTGGATTGAATCTTGACCAAACGGTTAATCAGATTCAGAAGGGACAGCTAACTTATGCTCTTAACGCTGCTGTAGAAAACTTTGACTCAAACTCTGTTAATTATCAGAATGAGCCAGGAAATGAAATTTGTTTGAACTTCCCTGAGAACTACCACCTAATAGGAACTCATGCAATTATTGAACAGAACAAACATATATTCTTTTTAACTAATCCTGATACAGGAGCTAGTGAAATTGGATATATGGATAATAATGATTGTCTCTATCATACATACGTAAGTGGAACATGTCTTAATTTTAACACAGACTATCCAATTCATAAAGCTGTACATAAGATTACAAACTGTGCTACAGAAATTTATTGGACAGATGGATATAATCCACGTAGATATTTAAACCTTACAGATCCCACAAGTTGGCAAAAGATTCAAGTTGGAACAAATGTTTGTGATAATCAAACAATTCCAGAATTAGATTGCAATAAGTTAAAGGTTCAACCTAATTTTAATATTCCTCAACTAGAAGTTGTAGATGTTGTCAATGGAGGAAACTTAATAGCTGGTACATACCAGTTTGCTATACAATACTGTGATGTTGCAGGAGATGGATATACATCCTATTACTCTGTAACCAACCCTATATCAATTGCTAATCCACAAATCACAACAGCAGACTTTAACTACCCTGTTGGTAAATCTATAGAAGTAAGTATAAGTAATATTGATGTCACTGGATATTTTCAGTATTTCAATTTTGCTGTAATTAAAACAGTTAATTCAATCACTTCTGTTGAACTTGTTGGAACATATTTTGTAGATGATTCTTCTAGAATAATTACATACAATGGTCAGAATGAAACACAAATAAGACTTACTATTAATGATATATTTGAAAAGTTTCCATATTATGAAATAGCCCAAGACTTAACAGCTGTACAAGACGTTCTTGTTTGGGATAATATTACATCTATAGATAGAGTTAGTTATCAGCAGATAGCTAATCAAATTGAACTCAATTGGCAGACATATAAACTTCCTGCTGATGAGAATTACGCTGATGCTATAAACACTGCAAACTTAAGAGGATATCTTCGTGATGAAGTGTATGCTTTTGAAATAGTGTTTTTATTAGATAATGGTAAACAAACAGATGGTTTTCATATTCCTGGAAGGATTAAAAACTTTAATGAGTTTAACTATCCAGATGTACCAAACACCAATCCTGACTTCATAGGAAGTGGAACAAGTGCTCCATATTGGAAGATATATAATACAGCATCTGTAACTGGAGCTGCGGTAGGAGCAAATATTGGAAACGCTACACCTTATCAGTATGGTGAGTTTGCATATTGGGAATCTGAAGATGTTTATCCATGTAATGATAATGTTTGGGGAAGTCTTTCAAATACACCAATTAGACATCACAAGTTTCCTGATGTTCTTGTAAGTCCTATATTTGAAAGTGGGGTTCCAACTATCAATTATGATGGTACATATACAAACCTAGAAATGAAAAACGAGTCTGTTTTTCCAATAGGTGTTAAAATTAATGTATCACAAGTTTATCAATATATAAGAGTATCTAGTCTTACACAAGATGAGAAAGATAGTATTGTTGGATTTAAAATAGTTAGAGGAGATAGAAGTACAAATAGTTCAATTGTAGGAAAGGGAATCCTTAGAAATACAGGAGAATACACTAGAGAAAGTACGCCTTATTATTTCCCCAACTATCCATACAATGATCTTAGAGAAGATCCATTTTTGTTAAATGGCTCAAATGCTTATTCTCTTAACACTGCACCTGAAACATTAGACAACACTTGTAGAAGTTATGATGCTTTAGGATATGATGCTGACGGATCTACAGTTGAATATAAAGATTGTAGAACTGGTAATTACACAACAATAACTGTTGCAATTGATGAAGTTAAAACTTTTTGTGCATTAGGTAGTCCAGTGGTAAAAGATGGAAAGGTTTGTTTAACATCAAACACTTATAGAACTTATAAAGTAACTAAGATAGATACTTATGGTACAAGTACAGTTAATGTAGTTTATCCAAATGGTTATGGTTGTGATGATCCTGATGGAATTCCTCCTGTAGGATATGCTACATATTGTGATTTTTGTGAAGCTAATCCTTCAGATGTTTGTTGTACAAGTTCTACAATAGTTACAGGTAAATTTAATGAAGTGGGTCTTTCAGTTGGACCTGATCCCTATCCTATAGTAGGTTCTGAAAGAATAGTTAATTCTTTAATTAAACCTTATTGGGTTACTGGTGAAACATCATTTACAGTTGAAGAAATTTCTTCAACAGGTTATGATACAATTTGTACTCCTACAATTTTAAAAGCATTTGATACAGATGCTACTAAATATAGACAAATATTCAACTCTCCTGAAACATCTTTTGGAAGACCGTTTCTTGGTAGTGTTTTAAAACTTGAGAGTGCTATATATGGTGCTGGTTCTGCGCATTTTGTACAAGTGCAAAAGAATGCAATGTACAAACTTATAAGTGACAGTGCTCAAAGAGAGGCTCTTAAATCAAGTGAAGATATTGCTGATATCACTGCTCCATTTAGTCCAACAGCAATGTTCACTGCATACCAGGCATATCTACAAATATATATAAACGGTATCACTAGAAGAAATTATGGATATTCGTATAACTCAATAGCAAAATATAACTACTCTGCATCTATAGATAACAATCTAGGGGTTAAACAAAGAGAGCTTGATATATATCAATACCTTATTCCTGGTGTTCAAAATGTAGGAGATGATCGTAATATCAATAACTTTGATAGAGAATCATCTGTTTATTTAAAAACAATAGACACTAGAGATGGTAGTCCAGTAATACCTCTACCCTTCCCTAGTCAAACACCTAGTTTATTAAGTGGTACATTAAGTCTTATTGATGATAAATCAAGATATATACTTTCTGAAAGAGAAAATTGTGCAGAGCCAAACAAAGAATTTTCTATTAGTGTAGTTTCATACTATGCTTCAATAAAGAATATATTTGATAACCAATGGGGTCAAATATATTCATATTTAACAATTGATACAGGATTTCAAAATCTATTGAATGAAAATCAATCAGTTGGAATCATATTTGGTGGTGATACATTTATTAGTCAGTTCTCTTTTAAAACTAAACTTCCTTTCTTTATTGATAATAGAGTGGGGGCTCCTGATGATTCAGACATATTCTATGATGAAATAGGTAACGTAGCCTATCCTAAATACTGGCACTCAGCTAGATCTATTCTAAGTGATTATACCACTACAGTGGTTTCAGGAACGTTATTAAGAAATATTATATCAACGAAAGCTCATAATTTTGATTGTCCTAACCCTCCCACTGAAACATATTACGATGGTAAGATGTATATGTTTGCCTATGGTATACCTACATTCTATTGTGAGTCATCAGTAAACGTAGACCTTAGACAAGCATTTAATAATAGAGAGGGTGACTTCTACCCACACGTGAGTACAGGTATTCCTGATAACTGGTTACAGCAAAGCTTTGTTCCTATTTCTCAGGATAATACGTATTATTACAATACAACATTCTCTAAACAAAATAAAGAGAATTTCTTTTCACATCTACCTATAAATTGGGACGGTGATCAATGTTACACTAATTTCCCATTCAGAGCAATATATTCTGATAGGCAACAAAGTTTTACAGATAATAGAATTAATAGCTGGTTAATCTATAGACCAATATCATTTTTTGATTTTCCTCAAAACTATGGAAATCTCGTATCCCTAGATGGTATTCAAAACAGAGCTATTCTAGCTAGATTTGAAAACAAATCTCTTCTATATAACACTCTTCTTACAATAGATACAAGTAATCCACAAGCTGCCTACTTAGGCAATGATACATTATTTAGAAGTGCTCCTCCAATAGATTTTGCAGAAACTGATCTAGGATATGTAGGAAGCCAGAACAAAATGCTTCTTAAGATACCTCAGGGACAAATCACTGTAGATGCTAAGAGAGGACAGGTGTTCTTAATATCAGGCAACCAAGCACAAGATTTATCAGCATTTGGTTCAGGACTTAATAGATTCTTTACAGACCATTTGGCATTTGAGATCCTTAGATGGTTTCCTAATTTACCTATAGATAACCATTTCAATGGTGTAGGACTACATGGTGTATATGATAGTAAGTATGATAGGGTGATTATATCTAAACTTGATTACATCCCTCAGAACACTAGTGTTAAATATGATGCAGTTACAAATGACTTCTATGTAGAAAGAATAATACAACAAAATGATGAAGAGATTGCTCCTGTTGTAATTCGTCAAATAGTATATCTAACAGACATTGAATATTTCTGTAATAAGTCTTGGACATTGTCATTTAATGTAAACACAAAAAGCTGGGTGAGTTTCCATAGCTATATTCCAAACTGGTACATAGGAGAGAATAATTTCTTCTATTCTGGATTGAATAGTGGCTGTGATCTTCATGCTATTGCTATACAAGAAATTCCAGCAACCACTACAACCACTACAACATATGTTGTAGATTGTACATTAGAAGGAACAGCTAGCATTTATCCACCACCTACAACAAGTACAACATCAACATCCAGTAGTACAACAACTAGTACAACAACATTAGCTTTAGGAGAATGTTTCAATGTTACAAACACTCAAGGAGCTGATATATCAATATCTTATTTTAATACAGCTAATGTACTAAGTTGCCAACTTATATCTGATGGCACTGAGTTTAATGTATGTGTCTATCCAGGAACAGGATCTTCAATATATCCATGGACCAATACAGATTGTACAGGAACTCTTGCTTCAGCAACAATATATGCTTTATTGACAACTTGTTATGATTCAGGAGAATGTTTTACAACAACCACTACATCAACAAGTACGTCCACTAGTACAACAACCTCTACTAGTACCTCTACAAGTACAAGCACTAGTACATCCACTAGTACATCTACTAGCACTAGTACTAGTACGTCAACATCTACCAGTACAACAACCAGTACCACCACTGAACCACCTCCTACCACAACTACAACCACAACATTAGCTTGTGAGTGTCATGATGGTACAATAAATGATAACAATGCATTTAGTTATTATGATTGTAATGGTAATTTAATTGCAGGTGGTGCAGAATTGGGAAGTGTTATTTGCTTTAACATCAACGCTCCATATAGTGGAAATATAACAGACAATGGTATATCTGGTACTTGTAGCTGTGGAAGTATTCCTACCACCACTACCACCACAACCACTGCAGCTCCTACCACCACTACTACCACTACTGAAATACCTACCACCACTACCACTAGTACCACTACTGAAACTCCTACAACAACAACAACCACTACCACTGAAACTCCTACAACAACAACAACCACTAGTACCTCAACAAGTACTACTACATCAACAACAACAGTCACGCCTCCTCCTACCACTACCACCACCACTACTACTTTAATAACTTGTAATATTTATACAATTGAAGGTGCTCCATCTATCGATGTAGAATGGTTGGAATGTGATGGTACACCAAATTCTGCCACAGTTAGTGGTGCGTTTCCGCCTATCTGTGCTCAAACAGGGTCAGTTGTTCAAACTGGAGGTGCTGGTAACATAATACAACTTGGAAGTTGTACAAGTCCTACTACCACTACATCAACAACAACAGCTACACCTCCTCCTACTACTACAACTACCACAACTGTAGCATATTATACATTTGGATTAGGAGTAAGTTCAATTAGTTTTGGTGACGCATGTATAGACCATGGGGTGGGATCAATATTAAATTATTATGCAGCAGTACCAACACTTGCAAATGGAGTAGTTCTTTATCAAGACCCTGCTTTATCAACAGTTGTACCTGATAACTATTATTCAGATGGAGTTAATAGTTGGTTAGTCACTGGTGGTAATGGAATATTAACATTACAAACCTCTTGTACACCAACTACTACTACCACTACAACATTGGGTTGTGATTGTCATGACGGTACTATAAACGATAATAATGCATTCTCTTATTATGATTGTGATGGGGTATTGCAATCAGGTGCTGGTGGAGAACTTAATTCACCAATTTGTTATAATATTAATGCAGCATATAGCGGAAATATAACAGACGATGGTCCATCTATTGGTTGTAGTTGTATTCCTTCATAAAATCTAATTAAATAAATAAAGAAAATGAAAAAGATAATTATTGTTTTTATATTAAGTGTTTTCTTAATCTCTTGTAATGAATCATCAGTAAAACCTGATACACAAGGCACTTACGATGATACAGATACACTACAACCAATTCTTGATTCTGTAGCTCACGCTCAAGATTCAATATTAGAATCTACTGACATAGGTGGATTTAAAAAATAAATAAAATGGCACAGACAGTATTGATAACATTAACCACAGCAGGAACAGATGTAGGTCCATTTGACCTATATTCTGATGCAGATGGTTATGCATCATCCTTTCAAACAGGGGTGTCTAAACCTATTTTAGTTGCAGGATATATATGTACAATAGTTCCAGATGGTGCTACAATAATTAAGTTACAATCTTATGGGACATGTACTAATAATATATATCTTAATATAACAAGTGATCCACCAACCACTACAACTACAACATCTAGTTCTACATCTAGCTCTACATCAACAACAACATCAACTACAACAAGTTATTGTCAGTCTATTGGTTCAGGAACTGGTTGCTATAATTGGAATATTATTGCAGGTCTTTCAGGTGCGGTTGTTCAAGTTATAAACTGCTCTGGTATAAATACATCTGTTGTTTTAGGTGCAAGTGGAACAGGTAATTTGTGTGCGTGTGATGGAATTACACCAACTGTTACTGCTGGATCAGCTACATTAAATCAAGTAGGTCAATGTTAATAAATGAATAAAACAATTATAATAAAATTAACAAGTGCAGGCAGGCGAACTGGTCCCTTCAACATCTATGATGATAGGGGAAACACACTTGGTATTGACATCTCTAAGAAGAATCTTATAGATGGATATACAGTTAGTGTAGAAGATGTTGTTAATGTTATCATCATCAAGTCATTATATACATGTTGTGATACAGAAATTAGAATTCCAATTGGTACAGCTACAATAGAAGAATTAGCAGCTATACAATTTAAAGATTCTAATACAGCTTCTCTTTGGAGACATCTTACAAATCCTGTTATATATAATACATATTATGGATGTATAAATCCATATATTATTGAATATCCTTTTGCATATCAATATCATGATGAGATTCTTCAAAATGTAAAGGATTACACAAAGGCTTATAGATATCTTTCTAATGATGGAGTGTTTAATGATAACAGAAAGGTGGAAACAGACGATATGTATTTCAATAAGGCTATTCTTTATAATGGGCAACAGTGCTCTGGTATCCTTAGACTAGTTCAAAAACCTATGAATAACCTAAAGGAATACTTGAAGTATCCAATATATAACGTTGATAGTAAAACAATTACGTTTACTAAATCAGATAATTTCTATCAATATAATACATTCTGGTCATTGGTTAAAGATAAATCCATACCTTTGTTTACAAAGAGTTGTGAATCTTTATCCATAGACAAGATTGTAAATCAACTTAATATGGACTATGGCAAGAGGTCTTTCAAAAAAGAACCTCTAAGAGCTAAAGAATTAAAGGTGAGACATATTCTAGATGACAGATCTGACGCACATTTAGTGAGTCAATTTATTTACGCTCCTGCTCAAATCTCTTACAAATAATGGCTAACAAGATTACATGTACATGTGGACATTCCTGGGATAAATCAGATTCCAGTAAGAAGGATGCAACAGTGTGTCACATCTGTGGAAAGAACAATGTCATGCAGCTTGGTGGTTATGTCTATCCTGTAAACTATTCTCCACAGAAGAATGGTGGCTGGTTAGATAAATATGGTGATGGTGGAACAATGCAAGAGTATCAAGAGAACTACAATGATAGTTCTGCATCTATAGGTCCAGGATTTGTAGGAATGGGTAATAACACACAAGGTAGAAACTATTCTCCTGCATGGGGTGGACAGTTTGCAATGGGTGGTAATATTCCTGGTTCTGTAGGATTTACATACGCGCGTACGAAAGGGATTCCTTCAGAAGGACCTTATGCTAAGAAGACATTGCCCAGTGCACAGAATGGTGGAGAAATGTCTTTCTATCAGAATGGATTAGATTGGAAACCTAGGAATATTAGTCAGGATGGTACATATGTAAAAAAGCCAAGAACAGATATGCTCACAATGGATCAGTATCGTGTTCAAAAAGCTAAAGAATCTACTGTTACTCAAGCTGAACCTAAACAAACTGCTGCTTCTAAAGCATTGGCTATAGCTGTAAATCCAATGACTGCTTTATCATATAAGTTGAAAGGTCAAAATATACCAGAGAATTTTGAAAGAGGTGAAAGAAATATTTTAGATTATGCGGTGGATATATTTAATCCTGCTGGTATAGCTGAGTCTGCTGCTTCAATTCCTAAAAATATATCAGAAGGAGAATTTTCACAAGCTGGATTAAATCTATTATCTGTTCTTCCATTTGGTATGGAGTATGTAAAAAACCCACTTGTTAAAGAAGCTTTTTCAAAGATTAAAGATATTCCTAGAGCAGAAAGTGTAAAAGAAGCAATTGGACGTGTTGCAGGAATTCCATTAAAAAAGGATTTACCAAGAATGGCTGCCCAAGATGTAACATCTTTCAGAAAAATTCAGGAGTTAGGTAGAATAAGAGATCTTGGAAAACCTTATTCTGAACAAATAAAATATGCTTTAGAAAATAATCTTCCTGAAGAACACTTCCAAAACTTCTTTAAAAAATCAAGAAAAGAAGCACAGGATTTATTAAATACAGGATATGCTGAACAAGAAGCTGCTAGATCTGCTGGTATAAGAAATAGACTTAATTTAGAAAGACCATCAAGAAGATCTCAGGCTATAGATATGACTCCTGAAGAACTCACACAAGGTCAACAAAATTTAATGCGTGCTTTATTTGATGAGAATGACCTTGATCAATTAGAAGGATTTGGAGAAGATATTATAAATCCCTCTCCTCAAAATACAGCAGGACGTTTATCAGAAGATGAGCTAAGAGCTAGATTTAGAGAACTTGATGCAGCAGATGAAGTACGTGTTTCACCTACTACATCAGGATCAACAAGAGATCAAAGAATTCGTGAGATTATGGATACTAGAGCTCAAGGTATTCGCCCTAGTGAGGAAGTCATGAGACAAATATTAACTCCAGAACAGTTTTCTATTGCTGAACAAAATTTAAGAGGAAGATCTGTTTCATTAAATGAACTATCAGACGATCAATTGGATCGATTAAGAAGTCAAATTCGTGCATATGATAATAGTGAAATTATTCCAGAAAATAAAGCACAAAATATCGCTACTGGAATCAATAAAGGAGTTCGTTCTCTTGATAAAAAATTAGAAAATTTTTTAATTAATAATATTCAAAATTATCCATATTATTCTGGTGAAATTCAACAAAAAGTTCCAAGTCTTTATTTAGCAGGAAAAGGAAATTTAAAAGATGTTTCAAAACAAGTAGGGTTTGCTCCAGAAGGAATTAAATCTGGACAAGTTTTTACAGGAAGCATGAATACATCTCATAGTTCATATCTTCCCCAACTGAAACAAGTTTTCAAGTATGCTGGTGGACAACCTCAATTTCTTGGATATAAACCAATGAATGTATTAGGTTATTTATCTCAGGCAGGATATGATGAAAAAGACATAGCAGCATATTTAAATTCTGAAATAGATGAACAAGTAAAAAGAGGCATTATTCCAAAAAATATACAAAGACCTTTTCAAAAAGAAGAAAATGTAATGCTTCCACATTATGGAGTAAAACAACATAAAAAAGGTGGAGAAATAACTAAAGATGACAATGGTTATTGGAATCCAGAGAATTGGGGAAAGCCTGTAGAAATAGGAAGTAATGATATAACAATGCAAGGGGTATATGAACCTCTTCTTGGCGTTTCTGATACAGGAGATACACAAATGATGTATCCTGGAGAAGATTACACATTTGATGGAGAATCAGTTACAGAATACCCTATTAAAAAGAATGGTGGTTGGTTAGAGAAATATAAATAAAAACCTGTATAATAATACATTATGAAAAAAGACATTTTAAAAATTGCTGGTGTTAAATCTGAGAAGGAGTTTTATAAGAAGTTTCCTTCAGAGGCAGCATTTATGAAAGCTCATGGTAAAGAGTTTAAGAAAGCTGCTATGGGTGCCTCTATGGTAAAGAAGCAATTAACACAACTTACAGATTTCTCTAATCCTCCACAGGCTCAAGTTGGTAAAAAGATTGGAGGAATTCCTTCTCAGTATCAAGTACAAACGTATAGTCCGTATGCTGGAAATGTGTCAAATAATGCCACATACAACCAGCAAACTGGAATGATTAATTCTAATACAGGACAAGTGGGTATGGCTGATACACAAGATTTAGGATTTACTAATTCTGGTAACAAAACATTTGGTCGAAGTATAAAAGATTTAAATGCTAATGATTTACAATCAGGTATTCAAATGACATCAACAATAGGATCAAATGTTCAAAAAATAAGTAATGCAGTTAAAGAAAAAAAACAAGCAAAACTAACAAATGCATTAGCTCCTGTAATTGAAGAAGCTTCTAGAACTAGAGGTGAAATATCTAAACGTCAATATGTTCGTCCTGAAGATATGGCTTTTGGTACACAAGAAATGGGTCAAACTTATGGTGTGGGAACAAACTATCTTGCTAAAAATGGTATGCAAGTTGGAGGTAATCTAACAGAGATACAAAATATGTACAATCCTGGAGATATATATTCAGATCTTGGATATGAACCATTAAGTGATAGTGAAATAGTTAAACAATATAGACAAGGTGGATTTATTCCTAAAGCTCAAGATGGTCTAGGATTGATTCAAGAAGGAGTAAATATGGTTGGTGATATAACTGCTGGAATTATAGGTATTGGTACTAATAAACTTAATAAAAAAAGTAATCAAATTCTTGGTCAAGCTGCTTTTCAATCAGGTATGCAAGGAGTACAAGAAGGTCAGTATAGTGGATTTATGGAAGATGGTGGATGGGTTAGTCATGATTGGCAGCCACAAGTAATAGCTAAGTTTGGTGATTATGATATGAAAGATCTTCTCAAAGCTGATCCTACAATGGATACACTAAGAGCTGGTGGAAATATAACAGCACAAAAAGGAATAGGATTACTTCCATCAAATCCTTCTGGATATGTTGATAGTGTAATAAATGCAAATAAAAATATTCAGTTTTATAAAGATGTTTTAGCTAAAAAAGCACCTGAAATATCACAATTTCCAGGAATGTTTTCTGAAACTGAAATTAGAGGAATGGATGATTCTAGTGAAAAAAACCCTTATGTAGGATCGAGAACTAGTGTAAAACCTTATTTTAGTTATGTAAGTGGTAAATATATACCAATAGAAGGAATGAAAGAAGCATATGAAGATAAAACAATACCTGGTATAAATTTCCCAAGTCAATATACTGCTTCAGTATTTGAAGAAGAAATGACAAAAAAAACAAAAAAACAGAGAGCTGGTGGTCATCTTAAATCTTACACTGAACCTAGTGAACAAGCTATGTCTACAGAAAGACCTGAATTTGCTATGGGTGGAGAACTTCAAACACATTGGGGTGGTGATGCTGAACCTATTTCTTATAATCCATATCTACCAGATGGTGGAGAAACTGTAATGTTCAGAGGACAGTCTCATGAAGAATCTGATGGACAAGGAAGAACAGGTATAGGTGTTACATATGGTAACAATCCTGTAGAAGTGGAGAGAGGTGAACCTGCTGTAAAACTTCAAGATGGTGGAGAAGAAGAAAGTCTTATTGTATATGGTAATATGAAGATTCCTTCCTATGGTGTAAGTGAGCTTGGAGATCTCAAAGCTAAAGGTAAAAAGTTTAAAAACTATGCAAATGATTTAAGTAAAATAGAAGCAAGACAAAATAAAATTATAGAAAAAGCTACTGATAGATTAAGCTCTCTTGATCCAAATACAGCTTTTGAAAAACTAGAGTTTGATAGTTTATCTGCAACAATAGAGGGTGCTAATATGAAACAAAAAGGACTGGCTATTCAAAAACAACGTCTTGCTGGTATACAGAATGCTATTCTAGATACAGCAAAAGAACAAGGATTAGATAGCGA
>Ga0209668_10000397_pt1 | contig 17864 bp, 12 predicted proteins | sample FrelakmetPLP11PL_FD_187150 | JGI IMG/M metagenome (GOLD analysis project Ga0209668, IMG submission 187150) | Freshwater lake sediment microbial communities from the University of Notre Dame, USA, for methane emissions studies - PLP11 PL (SPAdes)... | ecosystem: Environmental > Aquatic >... | reverse complement strand
AAGTCGCTGAACGACCGCACGTATAGCCTCGTGAGGCACATGGACGGGAAACGCTAGATGGACAATCGCCCGAGACTCATCCCTGCCCTTCCGGTCCTCCTGCTGCTGAGCGGGATGGTCGTCCTGACCGCCTGCGCACCCCAGGCCCTCCCGGCAGGCAATCCGGCGTCGGCCGGCCAGACGCTGCAGCCCTGGACGATGCCCCCGGCGCCGCCGGGCGTGGAGATCCAGAAAGATCTTTCGTACCTGGCCGAGGGCCGGCAGGAGAAACTCGACCTGTACATGCCATCGAACCGGGCCGCCGGTGTGCGGTCGCCGGCCGTTGTGATCATCCACGGCGGCGGCTGGACCACAGGCGATAAGGCCCGGCCGCGGGAGTTCCTCACAGGCACCACCCTCGCGCTCGCGGGGTACGTCGCCATCAGCATCGAGTACATGAAGGAGCGCGACAAGCGCTGGCCGACGAACCTGCACGACTGCAAGAACGCCGTGCGGTGGCTGCGCGTCAATGCGAAGAAGCTCCAGGTCGACGCCGCGCACATCGGTGTAATCGGAGGCTCGGCTGGCGGCCACCTCGCACTGATGGTTGGCTACACGACGGGCGTCAAGACCCTGGAGCCGGACGGCCCGTACCCCGGCGTCTCGGATCGCGTGCAGGCGGTGGTGGACATGTACGGCGTCACGAACCTGCTGACTCGCCAGGCCACGGAAAAGGACGGCACACCAAACGGCCAACTGCGCGAGGCGGGGCTCTTCCCCGACAAGCGCGGCGAGAACATCGACAAGTGGAAACTGGCCTCGCCGGTCTACCATGTCTCAAAGGACAGTCCCCCGACGCTCATCCTGCACGGGACCGCCGACCCTACGGTGGACCGCGATCAGTCACTCGAGCTGGGAACGGCACTCAAGGCAGCCGGCGTGCCGCACCGGCTGATCATGCTGCAGGGCATCGGGCACACGTTCGCGCTGCTGGACAAGGGCGTGGACGTTCGCGCTGTCATCGTCACGTTCTTCAACACGTACCTGAAGCCGGCGAAGTGAACGTCTTCACCGCCGGAGCATTCGAGGATCGCCGGCCATGACCATCCGACTTGTCGCCGCCGTGCTGTGCCTGGGCGTCTCCCTCGCCGCGCAGTCCCCTGCCGTGCGCGATCTGCGCCGCACGGCCCTGACCTCACCCGCGCCGTCCGGCGAAATTGTCCGCCTCGACATCGACGGCGATGGCAAGCCCGACATCCTCGAGCGCTGGTGGAACGGCAAGCGCGTGCGCTGGCTCGACGAGAACGGCGACCTGTCGCCGACCGACACCCGGGGAGACCAGGTGGCGGACGTCCTGCAGGTGGACATGAACGGCGACGGCGTCTACGACGGCGTCACGGACCAGAGCGTCAAGTGGGCCGACAACGACCGCGACGGCCGGCCCGACGTGCAGGCGTGGTCCACCCAGCCGCCGTCCTGGAGCGAGGGCAAGTGGAGCACCAGTGAGTCGCACTGGATGCTGTTTGTCGACGTCGAGAAGGACGGCGTCCTCGGGTGGCAGGACTGGCAGACCTTCAATTTCGGCAACTCCAACTGGGACTACACGGGCACGGGCAACTGGCTGCCCGATTACCACGGCGACGCGCTCTTCATGAAGATCCACCGGCCGCCGCAGGCGCTGCCGGACCCGCGCCTCAACTGGGAGAACCCGTTCGCGTTCTTCGACACCGACGGCGACGGCCTCACCGAGATGGGCATGCGCTGGCTCGATCCGATGATGCCCGTCGTGAAGGGCCTCGCACCGCTCTCCGGGGTCCTGAACGAGGCCTTCCTCACCGTCGATCTCGACAACGACTCGGGGAAGGGCAACGAGATCGACTACGACATGTCGCTGCGCGGCTACGGAGGGCCCGGGGTACCGTATCAGTCGCTCGTCACGAAGTACCCCGCGCTGCGCGGCAATCCGAAATTCGACGGCTGCTTCCAGTGGGGTAACTGGCGGCAAATCGACGAACTCAGGTACATGCCGCACGACAAGAGCTACGACGCGTTCTTCACGGCAGGCTGGACGACCACCTACATGGTGTTCGACGAGGACGATGACGACCACCGGTGGGAACGGGTGGAGATGTACTACCCCATGCACGGCTTCGGCGGGCCCGAGGACATCGACATCTGGTCGGTGAAGAAGTGGCGTCAGGGCAACTACGCCAACCTGAATATGGCGGCTGAAGGCGAGAAGCCCGGGCTCGGCGGACATCCGCAGGCGGACTCCCTCGGGGATCGCGGCGAGTTCGACCGCGACAACTCCGGAGGCGGGAAGCTGTATGCCGGGGTGTTCGACCGCAAGCTGCACCTCGCGGGCGCGGAGTGGGGCGCGTGGACGGTGGACAGGAACGGCGAGTTTCACGGCGGCTGGAAGACGCCGTCGCCGAAGCCGCCGGCCACGAAGGTCGAGGAGGTCGTCCGCTACACCGACACAGACGGAAACGGGTTCCTCGACACCGTCGAGTACGACTACGACGGCGACCGCACGATGGACTTCCGCGTATCGCTCGTGGACTACAAGACGCCGGGCGGGCCCGCGCCCGACGCCGCCCCGCTCATCGACACCCGCGCGGCCGGATGGCGAGGCCTCCACGACGCCTACACGCAGGTCGCGAATCAGTCCTGGCAGGAGGCCCTGGCCGTGTATCGAGCGGCGTGGAAGCGTGGCCTCACCACGCCTGAGATGGACAGGCTCGCCAATGCCGCCTCGGTGGCGGAGCGCCATGCGAACGCCTACTGGATCAAGGAGAAGGCGTTCCGGGAGATGCGTGCCCGGCTGAAGGAGGCGCGGCAGAGCGCGCCGGCACAGGACGCGTCAATGGACGCCCTGGAGAAGGACCTGACGCGGCTTTACTATCTCGGAAGGTTCGGCGAGTACGTGGCGCGAATCGCTGACGTGCCGGGACGGTAGGTGGTGGGGGCACCCGCCGCAGATTGCGCTCGCGGCCGGTGGCCCGTGGCCCCGCGTGCGGTTGTGCTAGACTCCTTTTCAGGGGCTGCACGATCCCGTTTTGATGCCCTTCCGCCCCCGATGGGATGATTGGTACCCATGGCGCCCCTGCACATCCGCAGCCTGTACCTCAAAGTCGTCATTCCCATCGTCGCCCTGGTGCTGGGGGCGATGGTGACGGTGTCGGTCTTCGCGATGCGGGCCATGAGCGAGGGCGTCAGGCTGGTGGCCGAGCAACGCGCGCAGTACGGGCTCGCGTATACCCGGAGCAGCGTGGAGGACGTCGAGCACGTGATGATGGCGGATCACGGCGGCAACCTGCAGAGCGTGCTCGAGCGCCTCGGCCGCAGCCCCGACATGGATGCGGTTCGCATCCTGTCCACATCCGGCAAGGTGCTGTTCTCCTCGAAGCGGGCCGAGGTCGGGCAGATGATGCCGGCCCATGTGCCGGCACTGCCCGCCGCGTCAAGCCGCGAATACACGCCGCCGGTCGTGGAGGAGCGGCCCGGCCTCCTTCACGCGGCCGGCCCGGTCTTCAACCAGCGACGCTGCTCGCCGTGCCACGGGCGCGATCGGGACGTGCTGGCCTTCGTCGACGTCGACATCAGCTTGTCGCGCCAGAGCGCGGGGATGCGGATCTGGGGCGAAATGGCGGCCACAACCGCGGTCCTGCAGTTCGTGCTCATCGGAGCCGGCGTCGCCCTGATTCTCGGCCTCATCGTCGTGCGGCCGATTCGGCAACTGTCCGAGAGCATGAGCCAGGTTCAGCACGGCAATCTCGAAGTGATCGCCGTGGCGCCGGGCACCGCCGAGATCGACCGCCTCGTCATGGGCTTCAACGACATGGTCGCCAGGCTTCGCCGGGCACGTCAGGTGGAGCAGGATGCACAGCGCAGCCACCTGGCCAGGGTGGAGCAGCTGGCCACGCTCGGCGAGATGGCGGCCAGCCTTGCACACGAGATCCGCAATCCGCTATCCGGCACCAAGGCCGCCATCGACGTGCTCGCCGGGGAGGAGCAGGCCGAAGAGCCGCGGCGCATTCTCCGCCACGTGTCGCAGGAACTCGGCCGCGTTGACGGGGTGGTCCGGCAGTTGCTCAACTTCGCCAGGCCCAAGACGCCGGTGCTCGCAAAGGCCGACCTGCGCGCGCTGCTCGACGACGCCGTCATGCTCTCCCAGCCGAGGGCGGCCGCCCAGGGCGCAACCCTCGAAGTGCAGGCCCGGCCAGAGCCTCTGGACGTGCTGGCCGACGCCGACATGGTGCAGCAGGTGATCGTCAACCTGCTCATCAACGCGCTCCAGGCGTCCGAAGGCGTGCCGGACTCCCGGATCGGCTTCTCGACGGGCGTCCGCGACGGGCAGGCCTCGTGCAGCATCCGGGACAGCGGGCCGGGAGTCCCCGCCGATCGGGCCGATACGATCTTCCGTCCGTTCATGACGACGAAGCCCCGGGGCACGGGCCTCGGCCTCGCCACGAGCCGCCGGCTCATCGAACTCCAGGGAGGCAGGCTCTGGCTCGAGAACCCGGGCGCGCCGGGCGCCTGCTTCACGTTCACCCTGCCGGTGTTCACCGGGGACCAGGGGACCAGGGCCTGACCGGATGGCTCGGGACCGCATCCTCGTCGTCGATGATGACCAGCTCCAGCGGTGGGCGATGGGGAAGCACCTCGCCGCGTGGGACTACGAGGTGATCGCTGCCGCCGACGGCCAGTCTGGCCTGGAGGCGTTCACGGCGCACCTGCCCGATCTCGTGCTGCTCGACCTGCAGCTGCCCGATCAGACCGGTGTGGATGTGCTGCGACAGATTCGCGCGATCGATCCGCACGCGGTCGTGATCATGGTGACGGCCCACGGAGGCGTCCAGGAGGCGGTGGCGGCCTTCAAGCTGGGCGTGTTCGACTACCTCTCCAAGCCACTCGACTTCGAGGCGCTTGGCGTCACGTTGCGGTACGGCCTCGAGGCGCGGCACCTGCGCGCGGAGGTGGAGCGCCTGCGGGCGGAGAATCAGGAGTCGGCGGAGGCGACGATCATCGGCGACTCGCCGGCCATCGCCGACGGCGTGAGGATGTTGCGCAAGCTCGCCTCAAGCGGCGCCAGCACCGTCCTGATGACGGGTGAGAGCGGCACGGGCAAGGATCTTTTTGCGAAGGCGCTTCATTCTCAGAGCTCGAGGTCGGGCGGCCCGTTCTTCCCGGTCAACTGCGCGGCCATTCCCGACACGCTCATGGAATCAGAGCTCTTCGGCCATGAAAAGGGCGCCTTCACGGACGCGCGGTTCCTCAAGAAGGGCGTCTTCGAGCTCGCGGACGGCGGTACCCTGTACCTCGACGAGATTGGCGAACTGAAGACGTCGCTCCAGCCGAAGATCCTCCGGGTGCTCGAGACGCTCACCTTCCGGAGGGTCGGCGGCTCGCGCGACATCACTGTCGATGTGCGCGTCATCGCCGCGACCAACCGCGATCTCGACGCGGCCGTCCAGCAAGGCGAGTTTCGGCGCGACCTGCTGTACCGGTTGCGCGTGATCGAGATGACGATGAAGCCCTTGCGCGAGCACCGCGAGGACATCCCGGCGCTCGTCCAGCACTTTCTCCGGCAGTTCGCGCTGAGGTTCCACAAACCCCTGATGAGCGTCTCGAAGCCGGCCATGGAAGCGATGGCGAGGTACGCGTGGCCCGGCAACGTGCGCGAACTGAAGAACGCCGTCGAACGCGCCGTGATCCTCGAGGACGGTGACGAGCTCACGATGAGCTACCTGCCCGACCAGTTGACGCAGGCCCCGGCGCGCGGGACGGCCAGTGGGTCGCCGGACGGGTTCGTCCTGCCGCAGGCCGGGGTGTCACTCGAGCGCGTCGAAGAGTCCTTCGTGCGCCAGGCCATGAACATGGCCGGCGGCAATCAGACGCGTGCGGCGCAGCTGCTGGACATCTCGCGCGACACCCTCCGCTACAAGCTCAAGAAGTTCGGGGTCGAGTCCTGATTGCGGAATCTCACCCATCGGTGCGGCATTTCCCCCGGCTGACGGCGACCCTGCCCGTGCCCGTGGCGGCAAGTCGTTGACCACGAGTGAATTGTCAGCTCACGATTCCGGCACGCTAATTGATACAGTCGTGGGCTCGCGTACTGAGCCTGTGGTGTGCTCATGGTAAAGAGACGGTCACTGGCGCTGGTTTCGGAAGACACGGAGCTTGGACGCTGGGCACTGACCCGGGCGCTCGAGGCCGTGGGATGTGAGGTCCAGGCGGTGTCGACCTGGGTTGAGGCGTCGGCCTGGCTGGCCAGAGCGAGATTCTCGCTGGCGTTTGTCGCGGTGTCCTCCGCGCCGGAGAACGCCGCCGACATCGTGGCATACGTCCGCCAGCACCATCCGAACACGCACCTGGTCCTGCTGGCCGACCGGGACAGCATCGGCGAGCTTCGGCTCGCGTGCGGGCCGGAGCCGGACATCCTGGCGAAGCCGCTCGATCTCGAAGAGGTCGTCCACGTCGCCCACTCGCGCCCGGGGGCCGGCGAAGATATGCTGGACGCGTGACCCTGGTGCGCCGAATCCCGTCAGCACGATTCCCTCGCGTGCCTGCCCTGAGGCCGGTCGCAGCGGCAGCCATGACCGGGATTCGTGAACAGTGCAGACGGCTTCTGGCGTTGCCCTTGCGGCCGCGAGGCGGCGATGCGCTGCCCGTCCTCGTGGCCGCGTGCGCGCTGGTCCTCTGTGCAGGAACGGCAGCCGCGCAGGTCCGAGCGGACTACCGGTACGCGTTGTCCAATTTCTCCGGGCGGCTGCCCTACGATTGGGCCCGGGTCTGCGTGGATCAGGTGCGAGAGGAAACGTACGTCATCTACGCGAATCTGGTCCGCATCTTCAACGCCAGCGGCATGGAGGTGTTCAGCTTCGGCGACGATCTGAATCTTGGGCAGATTCTCGACGTCGCCGTCGATCAGAATGGGGACATCATCCTGCTCTCGTACAAGGACTCCAGGTCCATCGTCACCCGGTGCAACTACAGGGGCGAGCCGGTCGGGTCCGTCGAGATCAAGAACCTGCCCGCCGGCTTGGGTTTTGACGCGAACCGGATGGTATCTCGGAACGGCCTCTTCTACTTTGCCACGCTGGGGGCCTCGAGCGTGATCATCACGGATGAAGGCGGGGAGTTCCGCGAGCGCATCGAATTTCTGCCGCTCATAGACGAGGAGGAGCGGCAGAAGGCGGGAGCGGAGATGAGCGGGTTCACTGTAGACCACGAGAACAACGTGTTCTTCACGGTTCCAGTGTTGTTCAGGGCCTACAAGTACTCGCCGGACCGGAAGTTGACGTCGTTTGGCAAGCCCGGCTCCGCACCCGGGAAGTTCGGCGTCGTGGCGGGCATCGCGGCTGACAACTGGGGCAACCTGCTCGTTGTCGACAAGCTGAAATGCGTAGTCATGGTCTTCGACAAGAACTTCAACTTCCTCGTAGAATTCGGGTATCGCGGGGCCCGACCCGAGAACCTCATTGTCCCGGACGATATTGCGGTCGACCGGAGAGGCCAGCTCTACGTGACCCAGGGCCGAAAACGCGGCATCAGCGTCTTCGCTCTGGCGCGCCAGTGAAGTGGAGCAGGACCGGGCTGCGCGACGTCAGCATGAAGAAGGTGTGTGATTTTACCCGATGTGGGGGATTTGGCGCACGCCGGAGGGCGATCTGGCGGGATTGATACGAGGCACATTCATACTGTAAGTATATATAAATACAGCACTTAACAGCATGGATGCCTGTGGGTTCGAGTGGATCCGAAATTGCACGGTCGTTGGTAGCGGTTCAGCTGCTGGCTTGGCTGGGCCGACTTTATCATCCGGAGGATGGGAATGAAGATACTCAGAGTAGGATTTGCCGGCCTGGCCGTCGCGTCCCTGGTGCTGCTCGTCGGCAGCACTCCCGCAGCCTTCCACTCGGGCGGCGTCGCCGAGTGCGCCGGCTGCCACAGCATGCACGCCCCCAAAGCCGGGGGATCGTTCCTGCTGGTGGGAGTCGACCAGAGTTCCACCTGTCTGACCTGCCATCAGGGCGCCACTGACACAGGGCCGTCCAGCTACCACGTGTCCACCATTGACGGCAAGCTGGGCGCGGGCCTGGCTCCCCTGCAGAGGGGGCCGGCCGGCGACTTCGGCTGGCTGAAGAAGACCTACAACTACGGGACCGGGTCCAGCGCAGCCACGGAAGACGGCGCGACGCACGGCCACAACATCAAGGCCACCGACTTCAACTACGTCGTGGACACGACCAATACGACGGCCCCTGGCGGCACCTTCTCCTCGGCGCAGCTTGCGTGCACCAGCTGCCACGACCCGCACAGCTCGGCCCGGCGCCTGTCTGACGGCACCTACAGGACCGGCAACACTCTGGGTCAGAAGGCCGAGATGATCATCGGTTCCGGCTCGTACGACAACAGCCTGGATCCGAAGGCGGGCGAGGCCGTGGGCGTCTACCGTCTCCTCCGCGGCCTCGGCGACGACTCGCAGGGCGTCACGTTCAGCGACGTCGCGATTGCCGTGGCGCCGGCCACCTACAACCGCACCGAGGCCGCGACGCAGACCCGCGTGGCCTATGGCGCGGACGGAAACAAGACCTGGGGCAACTGGTGCGCAACCTGCCATACGGGCATGCACTCGCGCGGCAATTACGTCCACCCGGTTGACGAGGCGCTCGACTCCGATATCGCGAAAAACTACAATGCGTACATCAAGTCTGGCGATCTGACAGGGGGCGCCGGAACCTCGTACCTGTCCCTCGTGCCGTTCGCCGAGGATACCGGGACAATCAGCACGCTGAAGGCCCACGCGAAGAACAACGACAGCTTCCTGAACGGCCCCGCCTCCAGCGACAAGGTGATGTGCCTCTCATGCCACCGCGCGCATGCGTCGGGCATGATGTACGGCCTCCGGTTCGACATCGAGTACGAGTTCATGGTGAAGGCTGGCGACTACGTCGGCACCGACAACCCGGATTACGTCAACTGGGGAAGCCGGGCGGCGGTGCAGTCGCGCGGCCGCACGGTGGGCGAGTGGAAGGCGGCCTACTACGACCGTCCGGCGAGCAAGTTCGCGAGCTACCAGCGCGTGCTCTGCAACAAGTGCCACGCCAAGGACTAGTTCGGGATCGTGTGACAGGCGTGTAAGCATGAAAAGGGCTGGGGGCTTACCCCAGCCCTTTTCTTTTCCGTGGTTGTGGATTCCCCACGCCATCCGTAGAATGGTCGTGCGCGACGCCGCCGGCGAATCGGGCTTGTCCATTCATCCCGCCGCGTCTCCAGAGCCGAGTCCGTGGCATCTGTCCGCCTGACGCTCCTCGTTTTCTGCCTCATGGCTCCCGCCGTCGCAGGCGCAGCCGACGGAGGGGTGCATCTATATCTGCAGCCTTTTCCGCCCGAAGCGGGCAGGCTCACGTTTGCGATCACCTCGATTTCGGCGGTCTCCGCGAACGGCGGCGAGTACCCTCTCGAACTGGGTCTGAAGACCGTCGGACCAGTTGAAGCCCGGCGGCAGCGGCTGCTGGCCTCAGGCCGACTTCCGCCCGGCAGCTACGCGGGGTTCGTCTTCACGATCAAGCAGGCCGCCCTGAAGGGCGAGCGGGGTAATGTCGCCCTCGGCGTGCCGGACGCGCCCGTGCGCCTCGACTTCCCGTTCGGGGTCTCCGCACAGCAGGCGTCGCTCTTCTGGCTCGCGCTCAAGTACCGGGACTCCGTCACGGACGGTGCCGTCTTCAGCCCCGCGTTCTCGGTCGTCGTCCCGTCCAGACCGATCGCGGGCCACGCCGGCTTCGTGTCCAACGCCGGCTCGAACGCGATCACGGTCTTCGACAAGCACCTCGGGCAGGCGGTGGCGGTCATCGACACGTGCGCCGGCCCGGCCGGAATGGCCCTGGATCAGCGCCGGCGGCGGCTGTACGTCGCGTGTTCGAGGGACGACGAAATCCTGTCGATCGACGTGATGACGGGCGGCATCGTCGAGCGCACCCGCGTGTCTCCGGGAGACGGGCCGCGCGAAGTGGTCCTGACTCCGGACGGCCTGACCCTCGTGTCGGTCAACGCCGGATCGGGCAGCGTCAGCTTCTTCAACGCGGGGTCCCTCGCCAGGCAGGAACGGATCAGCGTCGGAAACGGTCCCGGCTCGGCCGTGATCGACCCGTCGGGAAGACGGCTGTTCGTCTTCAACACGCTCTCGGATTCCGTGTCGGTCATCGACATCGCCGGCCGCAGCCTCTCCGGGACGATCTCGACGGACTCGGCGCCCCTGCGGGGGCAGTTCAACGGACGAGGAGACCGGCTCTACGTAATCCACGAGCGGTCGCCCTACATGACGGTGCTGGATCCGCGGCAGTTGACTCTCGTGACGAGGGCGCGGCTGAAGACCGGGGCCAGCGCGATCGAGATCGACGGCGTCCGGGACCTGGTGTGCATCGCCAGCAGCCAGGACAACGCCGTCGAGTTCTACGACCCCAATGCGCTGATGCCCCTGTATGCCATGAGGACCAGGTCCGGCGCGTCGCATTTGACGATCGATGTCGAGGACAACAGCCTGTACATGGTGAGCCCTGACACGCGAAGCCTGATTGTCGGACGCCTGGCCGACCGGAAGGTCAGTTCGGAGATCGACGTCGGCGACCGCCCCTACTGGGTCGCCGTGATGGGAGAGAAGTAGTTGCGTCGTCGCGCAGCCGCGCTCTCTCTCGTCCTGGCGGGGTCGATGGCCGTCCTGGCCGAACCGGCCTCCGCCCAGGAAGGCATCTTCGGGGGCATGCAGAAGGGCGTGGAGTCGGTGTTCACGTCCATGTCGACGACCACCACCCTCGCGTCCGGTGCGGTCACGAGGACGGAGACGACGAGCTTCTCTCCCGCGCTCTATCTGAATCTGGATGCGCTCGTCTACCCCCATCTCAGGCTGAACACCGGCGGCGTGTGGGAACTCAGCAAGCTGTCCACCGCGGGCGTGGGCCCCGACACGGACTCGACGATCACGAGGAGCCGCCCCTTCTTCCTGCTGCGGTCGACCAATCCGGTGTTCTCGCCAGGGATCGGCTACTTCAGGCGTGAGGAACGCGCCAGGACGGCGGGCTTCACCGACGTCAAACTCGTCAACGACGAATGGGCGGGGTACCTGGGGTGGAACCCGGCCGGCGGCCCTCAATCGGAATTCCAGTACGTCAGGACGCACACCTTCGACGGCGGGCGCAGCTTCCAGGACATCACCAAGGGCTTTGCCTCGCTCGTGTCCAGCTATAAGTTCCGGAACCTGGGCGCCCATTACCGAGGCTCCCAACTCGACACCGACGACGTGCTTGGCGGCGTCGAGACCCGCCAGACGTCCCACGCCGGCCGCGTGAACTACTCGGCGGCGTTCCTCCGGAAACGGCTCTTCTGGAACGCGGCGTATAACGTCAATTATCAGGATCTCAGCACGGTGGCGAGCGGGCAGGGCGGGGAGGTGGCGATCCCGCTGACCCCCGTGTCCGGGCTCGCGGGGATCAGCGACACGCCCGTGACCGCAAGGCTGTCGCAGAACGCGCCACTCATCGACAACAACCTCACGGCGGGCGCCGGCGTTGACCTCGGGGTGCCCGCTCCTCTCGAGGACCCGCAGTCCAGAAACATCGGCCTCGACTTCCTGAACCTGGCGGAGGTCAACAGGCTGCTGATCTGGGTCGACCGCGACTTGCCGGTCGAGATCGCCAACTCTTTCTCGTGGGAGATTTACAGCAGCTCGGACAACGTGATCTGGAGACGCGAGGCCGCTGTGTCCGCGGCGCCGTTCGGCCCCTTCGAGAACCGGTTCGAAGTCGACTTCCCGAGCGTCAGCGCCCGGTACGTCAAGGCGGTCACACGGCCCCTGTCGGTCGCCGTGCCGGAGTCGTCACGCTTCCCGGACATTCTCGTGACGGAGGTCCAGGCGTTCCTCAGGCGGCCGGCCGCAGAGGTCAGCAGCAGGCTGACGCAGACCACCCACCTGGTCAACACCGACGTGCGGCTGCGGCTGCTCGAGGTGCCGTCGCTGTTCTACGAGGGGTTCTACCTGTACAATGGGCCGGACACCTTCGGCAGGAGCACGGACACGCTGTCGAACGGCCTGTCGGTGGATCACGCGTTCGCCCGCATCTTCTCCGCCTACGCCCGGGTGGCGCGCGAGCAGGGCACGCAGACACAAGGCTACGTCGTCGGCAACGTGTCGAGCGCCACCCTGACGGTTGAACCGATCCGCACGTTCAGGAGTTCCCTCCTGTACAACGGGCGGGATGAACGCACGAGCCAGGGAGTTCGCGACCGGAGGACCGTCGTCGTCCAGAGCAGCGCGCAGGCCTATTCCGGGGTCGACGTGCTGTTCGGGTTCGGCTGGAGTTTCACGACGCTCGAAACCGGCGACGACTGGCGCGACCGGCTCCTCAACCTCAGCGCCACGATCGTTCCGCGGGAGCACGTGAGCATGACGGTCAGCTACGACGACACGACGACCCAGCGCTCGGGCACCTTCGTCGGCACGCCTCGATCCCACGTGCGCCGGCTGTACTCGGCTGTCGCGCTCGACCCGCTCCGGACGCTGCACCTGGCGGTCGGGGGAGAGGTATGGGCCGTCAGCGACACGAAGGCCAGGACGACGTTCAGCGTCAGCGCCAACTGGGCTCCGTTCCCGGATGGCGCGCTGCAGTTCATGTTCGCGTACAACGAGGCCCTGCGGGCCGCGGTGTTCGGGTCGGAGCGAAACACGCTGGGGGGCGTGCGCTGGAACGTGACACGCCGTTCGTACGTCGACGTGTCGTACCAGTTGGTGACGAGCGAGTTGCTCGCTCAGTCAACCGAAGGGAAGATCCTCAGCGCCACTGTGAGACTGTTCTTCTGATTACTCGTGAGGCGACCGCATGAAGACAGCGGCTGGTTACGTGGTGTTCGTCCTGGCGTCGCTTGCGACCGCCGTATCGGTCTGCTCAGCACAGGTGACGGATGTCTATCGGGATCCCAATATGGATTTCGGGAGCATCCAGACGGTTGCCGTCGCACCCTTCGCGAATCTCGCGCGGGATCAGGTCGTGGCGGACCGGGTGCGGGACGTGTTCATCAACCGCCTCCTGGCCACCGGCGCGGTGTACGCCCTTCCGGTCGGCGAGGTCACCCGCGGGATTGCGAAGCTCGAGTTGCAGACCCCCTCGTCCCCGACGCCTGACAACGTCGTCAAGCTCGGTGCCCTCCTCAAGGTCGATGCCGTGATCACGGGCGTCGTGCGGGAGTACGGCGAAGTGCGCTCCGGCACCACGACGGCGAACATCATCTCGATGAGCATCCAGATGATCGAAACCGGGACCGGCAGGGTCGTGTGGAGCGCATCCTCCACCAGGGGCGGGATCAGTTTCTGGAACCGTCTGTTCGGCGGCGGCGGTCAGCCCGTGAACAAGGTGACCGAGGAGGCCGTGGACGCGCTCTTCGACAAGCTGCTCGGTCCGCCGCAGAAGGGACGGTAAGTCGCCGTGATGGGGCTTCCGCGCCTGACCGTCGCCGGGGTGACCCTCGCCGTGCTCGTGCTCGGCGCGGCAGCCGGCCCGGCGACCGCCAGCAGGCAACCGGCGATGGTCGCCGTGTTTCCCGTGGAGAACCTGAGCGGCGGCAGCGTCCCCGCCGACGCCATCAGGCAGAGCTTCGTCGACAGGCTCGCGGCCGAGGGCATCGGCGTGCTCGACGACGGCGCCTTCGAGGCGTTCATGACGCGCCATCGAGTCCGGTACACGGCAGGCATCGACGCCGCCACCGCCGAGTTGCTGAGGCAGGAGACTGGAGTCGACAAAGTGGTCATCGCCACCGTGGAGCTGTCGAGCGATCTCGTGCCTCCGAAAGTCGCGCTGATGGCCAGGCTCGTATCGATCGCGGCCGCGCCGGTCGTGATCTGGGCCGACGATGCCAGCATGTCGGGAGACGATGCGCCCGGGTGGTTCGCGCTCGGACTCGTCAACGACTACCAGACCCTGCTGACGAGAGCGATGGACCGCGTCGCGGGTTCACTGCTCGTCCATCTCAAGACGGGCGAGACCGGCGCGGTTCCGAAGAGCGCCGCCCGGTTCCGGCCGAAGATGTCCTACCGGAGCCCCGCCCTCGGGCCCGGACAGACGTACTCCTTGGCCGTCGTGCCCTTCTTCAACGTGAGCGACCGGCGGAACGCGGGCGAGATCCTCGCTTTGCTCTTCATGAGGCACCTCTCCGGGCTGCCGCAGTTCCGCGTTGCCGAAACCGGGGTCATCAGGCGGCAACTTCTCGACGCCCGGGTCATCATGGACGGCGGTCTCGCCCTCAGCGATGCCGACACGGTGGCGGACCTGGTCGACGCGGATTTCGTGCTGGGCGGGCGGGTGCACCGTTACGCCGACTACGAAGGGCCCTCGGGCAGCACGGGCGTGGAATTCTCGACCGTGCTGATCGATCGGAAGAGCCGCAGGGTCGTGTGGAGTTCGAGCAGTTACAATGACGGAGGCGATGGCGTCCGCTTCTTCGATCGCGGCAGATCGAGGACCGCGCACGCCATGGCCACGCAGATGGTTCGGCTCACGGCCGAGATGATCGCCGGCCGGGACCGTTGAACGTGAGCGCCCGGTGCAGGCGCTCAGAAGGATGTTATGCGGTATCAGGTTGTCGTCGTGACGGGCCTCTTCGTCGTGTCGATGGGGGCCCACGCCCTCCTCGGCGGCGCGGGCCAGGCCCTTCCCGTGCGAAACGGCAGGCCGGTCGTGGCCACGGTCGGCAGTGATTCGATTTCCCTCGACGAACTCGTGATGCAGGTCGGGGCCTCGGCAGACCGGGCGCGCCTGCTCCAGGGCGACGCGCAGCCCGAGGACATCGAGGTGCTCGACCGCCTCGTCAACATCAAGCTCATCGTCCAGGAAGCGTCGGTCATGGGCATCGACGAGGCCCCGGAGATCCGGAAGGACGTCGAGGTCACGACCCGCGTGATCCTCCGCGACGTGCTCACAGAGCGGCTGGTGAAAGACGTCACGCCTGACCCGGCGGCCGTCGAGAAGCTGTACAAGGAACTGGTCAGGGAATGGAAGACGGCGTCGCTGCTCTTTCAGGACGAAGGGGCGGCCAGCCGCGCGCGGAAGGAGATTGCCGGCGGCGCCGCCTTCGCCGACGTCGCTGCGCGCGAGGTGGCCGCGAAGACGGCCAGGAAAGACGGCGACGACACCTATCACCAGAAGGCGGATTACCTTCCTCCGATCGCCGAGGCGATTGCCGCGTTGCCGGCGGGGCGCGTCAGCCCCGTCGTCAAGATTCAGGCCGGGTACGTCGTCGTGAAGGTGGTGGACATCCGTTACCCGAAGAATCCCGATGCCCGGGCGGAGGCCCAGAGGAGGGTCCTGGGCCAGCAGCAGCAGGCCCTCCTGACGGCCCATCAGAAAACACTGAGGCGGAACTACGCTGTCGTCAACACGGCCGTCCTCAAGGGCCTGGACTTCGAAGCCCCCAAGCCCGGACTCGATGCCCTGCTGAAAGACACGCGCATCGTCGCCGACATCAAGGGCGCGGCGCCGCTGACGGTCGCGGACCTCACCGACTACCTGCGGATGCAGTTCTTCCACGGGACCGATCAGGCCGCCCAGCGCAACCGCATGAACGCCAAGAAGGAGGACGCCCTCGACGCCACCATCGCGCGGAGACTGCTCAACGCGGAGGCCCTGAGGCTCGGCATCGACAAGACGAATGCCTACCGCGATCGGATCAGCGCCTACCAGGAATCCGTCGTCTTCGGCCACTTCCTCGAGAAAGTGATCGTCCCCGAAAGCAAGATGAAAGAGGAGGAAGTCAAGCAGTACTACGCCGGCCATCTGAAGGAGTATTCGCCCCCGGGGATGCTGAGGATCCGGAGCCTGGCTTTCACGGGGCGCATCGCCGCTGAGACCGCGATGCGAAGGCTGCGGGAGGGGGCGGACTTCAGTTGGCTGGCCGCGAACGCCGAGGGCCAGGCCGGCAAGGGCACCCCCGGTGTGCTGACCTTCGACGGACGGCCAGTGACGACCGACAGCCTGCCGGACGGCATGCAGAAGGCGCTCGCGGGCGCCAAGGCGGGGGAATTCAGGCTGTACTGGAGCCCGGAGGGTCTTGTCTACGTGCTGGCGGTACAACAGGTCATCACGCCGAATGCGAAGCCGTACGCCGAGGTGAGAGAGGCGATCGCGAAGAAGCTGTACGACGAGAAACTCAAGAAGGGCGTGGAGGAGTACGCCCGCAAGCTGCGCGAGCAGACGAAGGTCGAGACGTACCTCAAGAGGGTGCAGTGATGCCGCCACGATGGAGGCCAATCAGGCTGCTGGCGCTCTGCGTCCTCCTCGCGCTGTGCGCGAGCTTCCCTGCGTCCCACGGCCAGGAAGCCCCGAAGCGAACGCTCGGCGGTGGCGCGCAGAGCTCGAAGCAGGGCCTCGGGGGGCGGGACTGCCTTGGGGGAGGGTGCCACAAGGCGTTCGCGGACAAGTACATGGGCTTGAAGACCGTCCATGCCGTTGTCCGGGAGAAGAAGTGCGAACAGTGCCACCTTCGTCACGGGCTGGTGGCGAAGCGCGCTATGAGGAAGGAAGGCAGCGAACTCTGCTACGCCTGCCATCCGAAGGAGAAGCTCGGGCTGAGCAAGGCCTACGTCCACACGGCGGTCAAGAACGGGACGTGCTCGCTCTGCCACGACCCCCACGCCTCCAACGCCGATCACCTCCTCAGCGCGGAGGGCAGCCAGGTCTGCTATCAATGCCACGAGCAGGCCGATTACGAGCAGAAGAACGTTCACAAGGTCATGCAGACGAGCGGGTGCTTCGCGTGCCATTCGTCGCATGGCGCGGACCAGCCCAAGCTCCTGGTCAAGGAGGAGAAGGCCCTGTGCCTCGGCTGCCACCCGGCGAACGCGCCGGCGTTCACCAAGGCGCACGGCGGCTACCCGGTCGACGGGGTGTCCTGTTCGGAGTGTCACAGCCCACACAGTTCGGTGCAGCCCGGGCTCCTGAAAGCCAGCGTGCACGCGCCCGTCGCAAGCGCGCAGTGCGACACGTGCCACGTGGCGCCCACGTCCGCGAAGCCGTTCGAGGTGAACCAGCAGGGCGCCGCGCTCTGCGCCAGCTGCCATGACGCCGCGGGCATCAAGGGCACCGGGAAGGTGCAGCACCTGCCCTTCAAGGAGGGCCAGTGCCTCCTGTGTCACACACCCCACGCTTCGGCCAGCCCGGCGCTGCTCAGGGGCAAGGGAGCCCGCGTCTGCATCACCTGCCACACGGAGAAGGAGGCAGACCCCGACTTCAAGCACGCCCCTGTCGCCGGTGAGCGCGCGTGCCTGTCGTGCCACAGTCCGCACTCGTCCGACAACGAGCAGTTGCTGACGGCGCAGCCCGGGCCGCTCTGCCTGTCGTGCCACGCCGGGACGAAGGAGGCGTTGCAGAAATCGAAGGTACAGCACGCTCCCGCCGCGGCGGACGAGTGCACCGCCTGTCACGATGCGCACGGCTCGGGAGTGAAGGGCATCCTGAAGGGCCGGATGGACCGCGTCTGCTACAGCTGCCACTCGGACGCGGAGACGAAGTTTACCAAGACATATACGCACGCGCCCGTCCGGGACGGCGCGTGCTCGTCGTGCCATCAGCCCCACGGTTCCGATGCAGGGGGCCTGCTGAAGGCCGAAGGCGCGAAGCTGTGTGAATCGTGCCACGCGGACCTCATGAAGCCGATTGAAGGCGGCACGAGGCATGGGCCCTTCGTCGAGGGGATGTGCCTCAACTGCCACGACCCTCACGGCAGCAACGTGAAGGGCATGGCGGCGGACAAGATCGGAACGCTGTGCGCGGCCTGCCACGCCGAGATCGAGGACGGGGTGGCATCGGCCAGGGCGAAGCACCAGCCGGCGGCCGCCG
>Ga0209668_10000396_pt1 | contig 17873 bp, 19 predicted proteins | sample FrelakmetPLP11PL_FD_187150 | JGI IMG/M metagenome (GOLD analysis project Ga0209668, IMG submission 187150) | Freshwater lake sediment microbial communities from the University of Notre Dame, USA, for methane emissions studies - PLP11 PL (SPAdes)... | ecosystem: Environmental > Aquatic >... | reverse complement strand
CTGTGGGGCCCACGTTTCAAACAGCCTTAGATTTTTTAATGCCGCAACTGCCCGCTCGGACAAGTCGTGCATGGTCAGCTTTTTGTCTTCTCCGTGCAGATCAAGAATAGTCCATAAATGCACCGTCTTGTCTTCCATGATGCACAAGGACAAGGTCCGAGTGCCAACGTCAAAACTCAGGACGCGCATTTTCCTTCCTTATCTTTAAAAGCGCTCTCCGGTTTAACTATGGCCGACGTACCGCACATTAGCTTGTCGGATTTCTACCACTCTCAAATGGGTTTGCCGCGCACCGACTTTACGCGCCTGTTTCTTTCAGGACCCAACATTTTGCGCGTCCGCCAAATGCTTCAAAATGCTGTGCTAAAAGACACGGGGTTGTCGGAGATTTTGCCTATTGAGTTTACGGACCAGATTCTTAGCGAGCTCATGCAATACGCTCAGCAGTACGCGCAGACCAAGCTAGAGTATGTGGATAATGTAAACAACATTTTTGTCAAAGAGCTGGCAAATGGCATGGTGTGGGATGCAAACCAGAATGCGCAGTACTCCAGATGGCAGCGTGAAGCCATTCCGGATCCTAATAACGTGCCCAGGCCCATTCAGCCTGATCGGGAAGAGCGCGCTATTGATGCTGCAGAGTACATGCTCAGCCATCCGTGGGGCGGCACGATTCCGCGCTACTAATTTTCAATCCAAGATAGCGACGCTCCAATTTCGTAATCTGGTGTCCCGCTTATAGATCCTTGAAACACTAATGTCAAAAAGTCGCCTGGATTAATAATAAATTGATTTTTTGTAAACGTTATTTGCATAGAGTTCTGAGTTGAACCGGCAAAGTCTGCAATTTGCTCACTTCCTGATTGCGTCACAAATTCGCCAGTGTAATCAGCAGAAACAATAGACTTGTTTGACGCAACTGAATAAAAAATGCTAGTGTTAGAGACAACTGCATTTTTTACTAGCCGTATTAAATACCTGTGATATTGAGGGCTGCCGCCAGTGGGGTTTGCGTAAAATGTTAAATTGGTTAAATTTACCAACTTGTAATTTGCACGTCCATTAAAAACTTGGTCGTTGCGAATAGTAAAGACATTGTACCACGTGTTTAAAGCTAAATTGAGTTTTGTTACTAGTCGGCTCACAGAGTACGTAGGACCTAGTAATTGAAAGTCGCCATCAATAAACGCGGATGCGGATGTGCCATTAATAGCCGCGTTTTGACCTTGTGCATAAAACTGCAATGGCGTGCGAGGATTAAATGTTGCAGGCGTATTTTTCTCTCTGTGCGTAGTTACCCATACACCCAAATCGGGATCCATGACTTGTAACACATTCATTCCATATCCTACCGCTTGGTACGCAATGTTATACAAATTTCCGGTTAAGGGATCTAACACAAATGCGCTTTGAATGCCGCTATGCAAGTTTCCATCAAGCGGATCTACATTCCACGCACCTTGGGTAATAAACGTGTCCGTAGTCGGCACTGCGCCACTAACAATCAAATCAAACGTGGAACTATACGTACCCGCACCATTTGTAATACTTGAACTAAATGTGCCAGACTTGGGTTCAGCAGCATTTGCTAAAAAGTAGGCATGAGCATGACTTGTTACACTGCTGCTAATTCCTGCAGATGCCATAACCGTATATCCCAACCCGTCGATTCCAGTTACATTAGGTGCCCAATTAAAGCTTGCGAGCTGATCTGCTACCGAAATAGCATGTCCGCCGCCCACCGTGACCACAGTAGAAACTCCATTTAGCGTGATGGTGTAGCCAGTAAGCGGAATAGATGCGCCTGTAATTTGAAGCAAATTGATTTGTCGTGTACCTCCAGCTCGTCTAAAAAAGCCAAATTGATTGTTCTTGTATCCCACTGCACATCCACTTTCGGCATTGATGGGACCGGCATAGGCTAAGCCGGTAATGTTGCTTGTAATAAATTGAGCTCCAATGCGTGTTTGCATGCTTTGACCTACCCGGTACGCTTGAATACGCTGCGATTCTAGATACGCCGTTCCGCTAACACCATTGCTAGATACGCTCAGTAGTCCATTGTAAGCAGTAATTGCCGCACCGGAAATGTAGCGCGAGTTGGATGTGTTGGAGTCAATGCCGTTAAAGAAATCCATTTGAACTGTAGGATACGGCGTGGCCATTAAGATTTCATTTGTAGCTGCAGCTGGAGCGCGAATAGCCACATTAAGTTGGCCGGACGTAATTTCCAGTGCTGCAATGTTTGTAATTTGAACCGGAAGAGTCAAGTTTGCAATAGTAACTTCAAGCGGCCCGGTGCTATTGGTAATATCTAACGTGCCCGAACTTGTGATATTTACAAGGCCTGTAATAGTTACAGGGTTTAGCGCAGTGACGTTAAGAGAACCCGTGACGCCGATAAGACCTGCGCTGCTAGTAATGGCTATGGGTGTAGAGGGAAACGCTACGCTAAGAGAACCCGTGACCGGAATTGGCGTAGTATTGGCTACTGTAACCAATTCGCTCCCCCCGCCGCCATTGCAGCACCCAGGTCCTACAGTTTGATAACAATTTGCAATTGCAGTCTGAAACCTTCCTACTGTAGATTCAGTTTCTCGAATCATACTCATTTATTTTAAGAGGGATTTTAGTGCGGCGGCGGTCTACTGCACTTGCACTGCGGACTGCCCCAAACACCTTGCCACTCACATTTAGCCGATGCGGCATTAGGCGCGCCTGCAGTCTTATCAAATTTAGTATTTACACACGGGGTATAACACACTCCCGTCAAAGGAATAGTAGAGCACGAGCAGTCCGAGTCGGCAGTGCACTGGTACGCCGGATTAGCACATGCCATGTCGACTTGACCCGATCCAGGCACATCAATATACTGGCACCAGTACGCACCGCCGGTATCGCTGTAAAACGGGCCTTCCGAATCGTCGCGCGTATGGCAATCCGTATCTTTGGTGCATTGCGGTGCCGTGGTCGAGTAGCATCCACGCTTATAGGGCACGCAAGTAGCTTTGTTATACGCTTTGTTGTACACGTCGCATGTACCATTAGATCGCATGAAGCATTGAGAGTCGTTGGTAGTGTTGCGGCACACGGATGTAGGAGCTTCACACTCTGCTTGCGTGTCAAACGTGCCTTTAGTCGACTGCCAGCAAACGCCGGGTGTGCCTGAACATGCCCATTTGCCACATCCAGACGCTTTGCACTCTGCAAGTGTCTTTGTCGCACCCACTTTTTGCACACATTGTGTAGGCGCATTGAGCGGAAAGTTGCATGCATAACCCGCACATTCCAGCGCATTTTCGCATACTGCTTTTGTATCGTACTTGCCTTTAGCAGTTTGCTCGCACTGTCCAAACTTTCCGGCAATGCATGACCACTTGCCACACCCGCTGGCTTGGCATTCGGACTGAGTAATAAAAGGGCCCTTTTTGTCAGGCACACACGCTTTGCCGTCACACCTCCATTTCGTACAATTAGCTTCACATTGAGCTTGAGTCGCAAAGCCCATGGGACTGCCAGGCTCAATAGACTGAGTGCACTGCAGAGTAGTCGAGTTGCACGCCCAGCGCGCATTGGGCGTGACGGGCACTGTGTATGAATATATTTCTTGAGGCGAGGTTCCAGGAATAGTTTGGTTGCGGTATGGCACGACGCGCCCCGAAATGTCAATGTAGGCAGGCATGCTTTTACGGGCGGATTGGGAGTATGCGGCACACACGGCATCTGGAATTTTAACAAACTTGGCCTTGTTGTTCCAATCATGAGAGCTCATATTGGTTCCGGGTACAGCGGCAATGCATCCAACACCTCGAATCCATCGAAATGCAGTAGGTTGGCCTGGCATGGCCCACTTTTGTATAGGGCCGCTGTCAGGTCCGTCTGCATAAGGATCCGATCCTCCTCCAGGATAAGTTGGAGGCGTGTACACATTCATTTATTAGTTACGAGTTTATTCACACTCTTCCTCTTCTTCCTCGGAGGACTCTTCATCATCACTGCCGCCACCAGAGAGGTAAGATCTTGGCGAAGAAAGACCTAATTCGCTTCGCGTAGGCTGCCTTACTTTAGGCTCGTTAATGTGCTTTTGAAAAAGTGCAGTGCGAAGGGCAGGCTTACTCTCGCTTGTTTCATTTCCTATTTCATTTTCAGCTACCAAGGGTAGTACAGAAGGAGGTTTGTCTATTTTTAGTTTATCCCAAAAAGGCTCAATGACGCGATTCGTCCCGCCTTCCAAATGCTGTTTTTTGGCATGCTCAATAGCCCGGCGTGCATACAACTGCTTTTGGCTCCACGGAACTTCTTTTAAGGCGGGATCGGCATTAAGAACGTGTGCGCCAATGTCTTCAACACTTATTACTGAAGGCTTTGCAGCTTGTGCGTTTCCCATTTACTTATCCGTTTTGGAAATAAACTGAAGTAATGACGCGTGTGCGGGAAGTGCAGGTTTAGGTGCTTGCTGCGCTTTCTTAGATCGCTTGGGTGGTGCAGCGGCCGACGCGCCTCCAAAAGTGCCTTGCACTGCAGCAGGAGTAGCTGACGGCAAGGGCGCAAATAGAGCAGGCGCTGCAATGTCGGGAGGGGGAGGAGCTGCGAGTTGGGCTGGGCGGCGCAAGCCTCGGATCACTGGCCCTCCAGCGCCATCATCTTGCATGGCGGCGCTAGGTGCAGGCGCGGCTCCTCCGGCGGGAACAATAGTGACCATATGCGCTTGAATAAAAGGCGCAGTCAGCGTTTTTATGGGCACACTTCCTTCATTAGCTTGTCGAAATGTTTCAATGGACATGGTGCCTCCAAACACGGTAAGGTTACGCGCGTCAATAGCATTTTTTGCAGTGAATGCGTTGGGCACGTTGAACACGTCGCGTGCCATAACACGCATCATCATCTTTTCTTCTTCGGCGTTAAACCCGGCGTGAATGTCGGTATACTTGAGCGCGCAGGGCAACGAGCAAAATACGCCGTGCGTAATGTACTTGCCGCAACTTCGCGATTGAGGTGCAGTTAATGGCATAGTGTAGAATGGGTGAACGCAGTAAAAGCAGTGAATGTCGGTTTGTGCAGGCCAGCTGCCATCGTCGGGATTTATAAGACTGTTACGCACAATAAAGCTCATACTCTCAATTTATTTTTGCGCCGACTGGTAGTATAATTTTTACGACGACGGGTAGTGGATGAGGCTTGGCTTTCAACTTCGCTGTTTGCAACACTTTGTGCGTCTGCATCACTTTGAGCCTCAGTAGTACGTCTGTCTTCACTTATAGCCACACTGCGCTCATCGTCGGATGGAACAATCTCAACTTTGCCAATTTGCTCAGTTTGAGGCATTTGCTTCATGCTGCTAATAACAAACATAGGGGGTATGCTACGCGGCGGTGGCGCATTTCGTTCCATCCGAGCTTCAAGCGCATCAAGTTCACGCTGCCGTGCAGCTAGCATCATGGCGCGTTGCTGTAGAGCGCGCATCTGTGCGTCTTGGGCTTGCATCAGTTCGTCTATTTGCGGTGCTGGTGGTGGCGGCGGTGCTCGATGATCCACTGGACCCCTCATGACAGGTCTACCTCCAGGAGGAGGGGGGGGTCCATTTTGCTGTGGCATCTGATGCTGCATCTGATGTTGCTGCATCTGGGGCTGCATTGGGGTATGCTGCATGTGGGGTGGCTGTGGGGGCTTATTGCCGCTCATCATGGCGCCAATAAGGTTAAAGGGCGTAGTAGGCCCGGCGCTGTGTTGACGTGCGAATGGGGCAGGTGTGTCTTTGCTAGCACCGCCGCCGCGCACAGTTTCAAAGTGATGCATGGCCATGCTGCCTCCGACAAGCATGAGCAGCTCAAGCTCGGGGGCCATAGAGCCTTTACGCCAATGTTTCTTGTACAGCTTTTCAAGGACGGGATCAAACCGACTCATGGTTTCAGGCGCAAGTTTGGTTTCGACCCATCGATTAAGAGACAAAATAGGCCCAAACTTTTCGTTACCCATTTCAACGCCTTGGCACAAAAATCGCAGACCTTCACGCATCAAATTTACAGCGCCATTAGTCTCTTCGTTCGTCTTGATGCGATCATACTCAAACTGAATCTCGTCAAACGGATCGTCTCGAGTGTAATTTTTAGTAGTTCTTACGCCTCGCATTGCTTTTTTGTTGATAAAGTCAATCATGCCCAGCTTTTCACGCTCATGTTCTGCAGCAGCCTCCTCGTCGCTTAACCTGTGCTCTAATTTAGGCTCTTCTTGCCGCTCACTTCTTCTTTCATCCTCATCATCACGCCTATCATATTCTCTACTTTCTTCACGGCGACGCTCATCTCTATGCCCATCTCTACTACTTTCTTCACGGCGACGCTCATCTCTATGCTCATCTCTACGATCTTCTTCTTTGCGCCGATTGTCTCCATCGTCACTGTGCGAGCTGCTTCGCCGCATTTCGTCTTGCACAGCGTGCTTGAACACATCTTCAGGCTTTTTGACTGGATCTTTAGGCACGCGGCTTACACGCGCCGGATTGGCCAGTTTTTGAAAAATAAGAATTTCAGATGGTGTAGCTTGCTGCATTATAACAATTTCTAATGTGCACAATTTATTTTAGCTTGTTTTTAACACGCCTCGTCTTCTTCCTCTTCTTCTTCAGTCTCATAATCCATCAAACTGCTGTCCACAGTAGTATCGTCATCGCCTTCTTTGCGTCTCACAGCTCGAAGTGTAGTTCTAGGCGCCAAGCTGTCGGTTCGAAACATGGGCAGCAAAGTTGCAAGTAGCATGGTCTTCCATTCGGTAGCGTTAATGTCAACGTTTTGCAATGAGGTTTGAACAGCCTCGGCAAACGACTTGGCGCTCATAATAATACGTCGAGGCTTCATAGTCACTACGCGCATACTAAACTTGTCAGTAGGCTTGTCATCTTCATAGTCCACACATACACTAAGAGGCGCGTCGGCAGTGTGCGTGCGAGACACAAAGCCTGCTGCAAGTACTGCCGCTTCATGCTTGCGCTTTAAAGCAGCTCGTTTCAACTCGAGTACCTTTACGCGGGCTTGAGTCACTGCTTCGCGAGCAGCTAGAAATGCTTTAGCGTCTTGAACTGCTGTATCGCTTACAGGTTGAGGATCAAACTTTTTCAGCGGCGGAGCTGTAGTCACGCCAATAGCATCATGGTACGAAGTGCGATGAGTGCGCACCGCGGCAATTACAGCTTTTAGCACTGCAGCAGATCGATCAACCGCCTTGCCTTTCGCGTCAAACAAGTGCACCTTAACTTGATCTTCAGTAAGCGCATCAATGGCTTTTTCTACTACAGCTGCGGATATGGGGCGAGTAGTAGGCCTCTGAACAACACGAAGAAACTTGCCGTCTATTTCAGTGTATGCCACGCCGGCAAGCTTCAAATGCTCGATTACCGCATCGCGCTTGTCTGATACCACCTTCAAGTGTTCTTGAGTATCTGTTTTCAATGCAGTAGCCAATTCTGCCAACTCAACTTGAGACGTGCAGTACGCGCGAATAGCCGCTCGTTCTTCAGCACTTGCAGGCGCAGGTTCCATGGTTTTTTTATAAAAATTTATACTTTATTACCTGGTTTCTTACCCTTTAAAAGTAGGCCCAGTCGCTGCTGTTGAAAAGCACCGGGTCGTCGTTGCCTGCCGCACGATCGGCGTTAAACTGCGCTCTGCGCTTGGTCAGATCCGTCTCGAGCTGCGTGCTTGCAATAAACGACTTGCCCACAGCCTTTCTGTAGCCCGTAAGGGGATCCTGAATTTGGCGCAGGAAACCCTCGCGGCCATACGAGCCTAGCATGTTAGAGCGTCTTAGCTTGTTGGGCGTAAAAACAGGAAGCCCAGTCTGCGGATCGCGCCCATCCTCCGTCAGGCCCGCGTCGTTGGGCAGGTAGGCATTGCGCCCCGTCATGTCCGCCAGGCTGTTGGGCGTCATCATGCTCGCAGCCTGCACAAACGCGCCATCCACAAAGGGCGACTCACTTGTCTGCGACTGGTGCGTGCCCATGGTGTTGCCCGGCATAGAACCGCCAGACGACGTGGGCATCATGCCCAGCTCAGAGTCCACCGTGTTGGGAAAGTAGTTGGGCGTGTTAAGCTGCGTAGAGGGGAAAGGCGCAGGCATGTTAGCAGCCTGCTGCGCAGTTAGGAGGCGAGAAGGACGCATCATGCGCATGCCTCTTGCCGGCGGCGGCATTCTGCTGGTGGGCACAACAGGGCGGTTCATGGGGCCAATAAATCTGCGGTGAGGCAGCGTGGCAAAGCGGCGGTTTCTAGCGGGCGTGGCAGACTTGAACGCGCCGGCTGCAGCTGCAATGCCCACTGCCACACCCGTGAGCACTAGAAGAATAAGCACCCACTTTACAACTTTAGACACGGCGCCCCCCTCCAACCCCGCGGCTTCAGCGTGAATAGACGGGAGCATGTTAGTGTAAACAGGATAGGCCATGTGCAAGTTTATTAAAGTTCAAGATTTTTTTATTTTTTCACATTGCCAGCTCAGCCTCGCCATCCTCGCTGCCTCCCGCAACCGAGTCTGCAAGTTTAGTCTTCTTGACTACAATGTCCGAGACACCGGCAATGCGCATGCGCTTACGACCCTTGTCGCCACCTTGGGGAAATGCCACAATCTGGTCGGCCACCACATTAATGCCCCATCCCGCGCTGCTTACCCACAAGCCCGAAAACTGCACCGTGCTCTCAATCACAGTATGCGCCTTCATCTCAGCCTCAGCGGTCGAATCCTCAACCTCCATCTGGCCATTAATTACGCCAAGGCATCGCTGAACAAGCGGCCCGCCAATCTTTTTAACTTTAACGCGAAACTCGGGCTTCTTGTTGTACTCGCGAATGTCTTCCGGAGTGGGATCCTTAAACAACTTGCCCATGCGCACACCTGCACATGCTGCAACTGCATTAGCATCCTTCTTAGTGCCCCAAATCTCGGGCGACTTCTCGGCAAGCAGAGAAACTACTTTGGCGTCAATTTTGTCGCAAATAGCCCGAAAATCCGGGTTGTCAATGTTGAGCTCAATAGTCCACGAGGTTTTGTTGGCCTCATCTTCAGGCGACGAGCGCGGGTTGACCATGTGAAACGCTAAGCTGGCCCGAGGCAGCTGCACCTTGTCCATGGGCTGGTCGTCGTAGTGCAGTATAACAAATCGGCCAACCTTGGCTTTCTCGCCTTTAACTGCAGGCTTCTTGGGCAGCACTTTCAGCGACATGCGCTCCGGATCAATCTCGTTCCACATCATGGTAAAATCCTCGTCTGCAGACGCCATCTTGTTTTCCTAAATTATGACGATTTCTTATACTTGAGCAGTATAAGATGGCAGGTCCGAACGCAAGTCGGCAAGCTTAGCCCTTAAGTTTGGCTTTTGGGCACTGCTCTTTGTACGTCTTGCGCACTTCGGCAATCATGGCGGGATCTTTGAGCATAGTAAGCAACTTGACATGATCACCTGAATGTTCTTTTAGTACAGCTACAGGCTCAAAGTGCTCTTGCTCGACCCACATGACGATAATGGTGTTGCGGGCTTTTTGGTGTTCAGGCAGCGTGTCGCAATACACGCGCGTGTTTACGGCATCAATAAACACAATGTCAATGTCCATTTTCCAACTTACATAAGCAATCATAATCTCGTTGGCCCATACTGACGGCTTCTTAAACCATCCAATCACATTCTTTAAATTCTTGGCTTTAGAGTCGCGCTTAATCAGACGCTCAGCAATTGGCGTTTGAGCAAACTCGGCCCACTTTGCTTCACCTGCCTCGCCAGACAACTCTTGCGCAATACTCTTCCTCAAATTTTCGCCACACTCTTTTTGCTCTTTTAAAGACCAGTTGCAGTACTCGGGATTGGTCAGGTAGCACACCGAGTGAAAAAAGCACGAGCCTTCGCCATCTACGCCTACGCGAACCAATTTGTACTTGTCCCCCATTACGGTGCCGTGAAGTTTAGACGGTAGCACCTCGATGGCATTACGAGGCAACCCTTCTATAGTGGGTTGCATTCCTTATTTATATTACCAAAGGGTTAAAAAATGCCGTGTAAGTCTACACTTCCCGATGCCACTATTTCAGATGCGCGCACGGCTCTGACCAAACTACGCGATGCGTGGTACAATGCCCAATCCCCGTTCCTTATTGGCGACGTGGCCGTAAAAGACATGAGTTTTGAAGAGTTTTGTGTTACATACGTTCTAACTCACAATATGCGCCGCATCAGCAGCAATCAGTAGGTTACACAGCGCGTGCACATGCACCGTATAAATAGTTTGAATGGCGTCTTGGGCCATACGCTCACACGCGTCGCGCATCCACACACACAGCGCTTTGGCATTACCCGAAATTTCAGGGGGGAGTTGAAACACGCATTTTTCAGGTTCGGGCAATTTAACTTTGAGCATTCCAAATTGGGTTTCGCATGCCTGGCGACGTTGTGTGTACTTGAATAGCGCTTGACGTAGTGGCGACTTGGCGGGCAAACTCTCGTTTAGCGCCTGCACCTCTTGTCTCCAATCCGCTTTTAATGTGTTGAATAAACGCTTACGTTCAGCCTCGATACTCCGAAGTTGGCCGTATGCGTCAGCGGCTCGAGATGCCCATGTCGTGCAATGTTGATTTAAAGTATGCGCCATCCGATTAAGCTGCGTCTTGTAATCCAAGCCGGCATAGTATAGCGCCGCAGACTCTTTGGAGCTAGTAGCTTTAAGAAATTCTTGTGGCGGGTCAATACCGGTAAACACAGAAGCGCCAGCTCGAGTTGCCGGAAAACTTAACAGTGCGTGCTTGACAAACGCTTCGTCATACTTGCAATCTACCACCATATGCCGAAGTGCTTGTGCGGTTTCTTGTAAAGTTAGCGGCTTTTCAACTTTAAATGTAGTGTCTACCGGAATAACGTGAGGATCGGGCGGGTACACAAACTCAATCATTTATATATTACTAGTAATAAAGCAATATGCAACTGGCCGCAATTATTGCCGTGTCCTTGGGCAGCCTGCTCACTGGCGCGGTGCTAGGCGACCTCGCCAAAAAGTTTCAAAAGCCTAAACCCAAGATTCCTAGCAAAGTGCAAAGCAAAGTACAGCAGTTGGAAGGCGGAGTGTGCGCCATGTGCGGCGTCCAAGATGGCGCAGTGCCTCAAAAGTGCGGATGCGCTTTTCACGACAAGTGCTACGCGCCCTTCAGCTCGGGATCCGAGTGTCCCGTGTGCAAAGCTTAATACAACTGCCTTTCTTGAATCAACTCGTGCCTTTCCATCAAAAAGCGCATCAACCGAACTTGGCGTGGCGCATTAACTGGAAGTTCGTCAAACACTATGCTTAATGCATCAATTACCACGCGGATATGCTCAATGCACAAGTATTCTTCCCAAACAAGCTGAATGGAAACCTCGTCAAGACGCTGCAAAGCCCTTGCCGAAGCGGCATCCCATCGCTCAAATCCGCCAGCGTCAAACAGCGCCGTGCTCACATCCAGCAAATCGCCTACATTAGTCATGCCTTGCTCAATTGCCATTTGAATGGCGTTGTCGATACTGACTGCAAAATCGTTACTTAATACGTCAAGCACGCCTTCGCGCGCAGCGTGCTCTTCCAACTCTTGCTTTTTCTGCAAAATAGAAGCTGCTAGCGTCGCGTCGTCTACAATTGCGCCCAAAGCAGTAATTTCCAGTGGGTCCAACTCCACATTGGTAAACGGATTTGTGGTTTTGCCAGTGCTCTTAAAGTAATCTGCCAATGCCTTTGCCGAAAATTGGTGAGGCCCCTTGTAAAATAAAGGCGGCTCCGGCACTTCGCTGGTAATAGGATCTTCGTCGTTTGCAGGCACAGCTTGGCATAACGCTGCCAATGTCGCAGGAAACGTCTGATCATTCAACGCGACCGCCAGTGCCGCAATGTCTGCGGAATGCAAATTCATGGCGTTATGCGTGGCCAACAAGTAGGCTTGCAGTCCGGGTGCGTGCACTTTGCACCCTCCTTGTAACTCGAGATCCATGGGCTTTCCAAGTTTGTCCATGACAGCTTGTTGCTGCCGCTTGGCACGCGTCATCATTTCCAAAATAAAGGGCAAAAGTTTTATTAAATGTGGACGCCGCTGCTTTTTCTTATACTTGCGCTTACCGTGGCTTACACGCTGTACAGGGTAATGGAGCTAAGTGCCCAAATGGACAAGCGTGCCCAAAAAGCGGCTAGACTAGAGATACAAAAAGCATTAAAGCGCGCATTAGAGGATTAGTTGCAGCCGCCGTAAAAGCACGAGCCGTCGGGCTGCTGCTTGGGGCCAAACTGCACGCTTTGCGTGTCTACGCCGTAAAAGCCAACTCGCGGCGTGGTCCACGTCATGTTGGTGGGCACGCAGTAGCCAGCAATGGACTTGTTGAGCATGCCGCAGCTGCCGCTGTTCTGCGCATCGTCGCGCATCTGAGGGGCATACTTGCTCATGTTCACACACTTGCCGTTCATGTTGACCATGTACGGCCCGTTGCAAAAGGGGGCAGGAAACTTGGAGGCGTACGAGAGGTTGTATAGCGGGCTGCTCATTTTCTTATACCACGATTTTTTTAGCGCTCAAAATTTGAAAAGTGAGATAAAATGTTTGTCCAAGCCCACCAAACGTTGCATGGGCTGTTGCAGCGCTACACCTTTTCTGTAGTCGCTCGAGATGTCGTAATTCCCGACAAAGCCAAAGAGGTTACTGCAGAACACGGTTTGCGCGTTACCTACTACCACGGCACTGCCGAGGAGCGCATCGTATCTTTAAACTACCGCGAGCGACCCAAGTCGGTGTGGTTTAACAAGTCGGGACGCGCCAAAGATCTCAAGATTGCAGGTGTAGTCACTTTATGCGCCGGACCTCCGCACGCTCTGCCCAATGTCACCGACATGCTGGTTGGGATTGCAGAGACTTCGGTGCCTGAACCTGGCAAACCTAAACGATCGGGCATGCATTACACCATGTGGGAAATGGGCGCTACTCCAGTCTACGAGCTGGCTAAAGCGGTAGTTAGCAAAGTTCCTCTGTCCGAGGCAACACTTAAACCCAAATTGAGGCTTGCAGGATCTGAAGGCCAAGACGAGCTTTGGGCATTGGCTCGACTAGTGTTATTTGGAAACGTGGCTGCATTTGATCCGCAGTCGCAGTTTCCTATGGCACTTAGACGTCCACCTGCCCTATTTGTCCAAGAGTGTGCTATGCGGCTCAACGACGACTCGATTTGGCAAAAGTACGTTGAAGTTTGTCCGGCAGTTAAAATGGCGCTTGCTCCGCCTCCACCTTCTCCCATTGTTCATGCCCAACCGCCGCCAGAGCTGCACATGGCGGCTCTCAACGACTTGCTGAGCACATTGGCCGCTGCAGCTCCTATGCAAATTGAAGCTCCTCCTGCTATGCAAATTGAAGCTCCGCCTCCTCCTCCCCTCCTAACGGTGGAAGAGCAAGTCCAGCAGTTTCAGTACATGAGTGCTCAACCTCACTCCCCGAGATACGCGCCCCATTCGCCGGATTACGTGCCAGAGTTCATGTAAAGCCGCGTTATTCTGTGCTTTGTGTAAATAAAAGAATGTGGTAAATGTCAGACCTTGTAGGGCAAACTATACATGCGCGATTTAAAGTCATCAAGTTGATTGGCAAAGGCTCGTTTGGCGCTATATATACTGCCGTGGATGCGAGGAGCGGGCAACAAGTGGCTATTAAAACCGAAGCTGCAGGTTCCAAACATCCCCAAATTCTTTACGAGGCGCGTGTAGTCAATGAACTACAAGGCGGAGTAGGCATTGTAGGCTTATATGCTTCCGGTAGTACAGGCAAAGTAAATTATATGGTAATGGAACTTCTTGGATTTAATTTGGAAAAGCTGTTTGACTTTTGCAATCGCAAGTTTTCCTTAAAAACAACGTTATTACTAGGCGTCGAAATGTTGGCTCGGATAGAATATGTTCACAGCAGAGGCTTTGTGGTCCGCGACATTAAGCCCGACAACTTTGTGTTTGGAATTGGGCGTGGCGCTGAAACGTTATACCTCATTGATTTTGGATTAGCCAAGTGTTTTCGCGAGCCTTCCGGAGTTCACATTCCGTATAAAAGCAACAAGCACTTTACCGGTACGCCGCGATACGCGTCTATTACCAATCACGAAGGCATTGAGCAAAGTCGGCGTGACGATTTGGAGAGTTTGGCATATGTTTTAATTTACTTTGCTAAAGGCAGTTTGCCGTGGCAAGGCGCGCCTGAACAGAGTAAAGACGCAGAAGGCGGCAAATATGCCCAAGTGCTTCATCGCAAAAAAGCCGAGAGTATAGCAACTCTATGTGCCGACTTACCCCCTGAATTTGCAGAACTGCTTACTCACGCACGCGCCCTCAAGTTTGACGAGGTGCCTGATTATACCATGCTACGCGACTTGTTGCGCAAAGCTTTTACGCGTTTAGGTTATGTGCGAGACGGCGTTTACGACTGGTCAGTATCTACAATTACTTTTAAATAAAACGTTTATTGATAATCATCATCATCGCCAGAAATAGAAACTGAAGATTCATACTCAATCTCTGTAATTTCCTTGCACGATTTGCACATGCCGTCACGCTCACTGTCGCAATTCCAGCAACACCGAGTTCCACACGAGCAGCACATGATTCGATTCCGTTTATAGTGCTCTGTGCAATACCACATGCCGCACTGCGGACACGACGTGCACGCACTTACTTGCTCTGTAAAATCGTGACACGCTCTGCAAATTGCGCGTTCACAATAAGTCCCTGATCTGCAAAATGTCATATGCGGAGGCGAGGCGTGGCACATGCAGCACAGACCAAACTTGGTATACATAGCTTTACGCCAATAACTCTTGTTTGCCAACACAAACGGAATGTGTATAGCAGGAAGCGCCTGGCTTTTTGCTGAATCATCCACTCCATCTCGAATAGCTCTGCACACCATTCGAGCCCGAGATGCGTAATCAGGAGATGTCCACGGCACAAAACTGCCAATCAGTCTTAACACGTCATCGTTCAAGTCGGGTAGCTGCACACGCGCATGTTTACGCGGCTTGGACAATGTTATAGCTGCCAGGGCGCAAGCTACATAAAGGGGACTACGGACGTCCCACCCGAGCGCTGCATCGTATCTCTGAAAAACGTGGGGTACACGGACAATCCCGCCGACTGCAGCTGCAATCCCGCTCCCAGTTGAGGCGGATGATGCTCCGCTCTCAGAGGCGGCCATGGCTCTGCTAGGGAAAATTCAGAGTGCGTAGGATACCATGAGCGCCCATTCCACGATGCGCCGGCTTGGCAATTCAGGTTTGGCTCAGGCACACAAGGGCCACCCGAGGTCCCAGCACGCGGCATGCCCTGCGCGCCGCAATCCGTCCAGCCTTTAGGACAAATTGCTGCAAAGCGTCTACCACCACGCATAAGACCTGGCGCTCGTGCACTATCTAACCCACCTGGTACAAATGTGGACAACGCCTGAGTATAATTTGCCGTTGAGTGGGCCGGTGTACTGCCGAGAAAGGGAAGCTCTAATGAGCCGGCCATCAGGACTTGAGGTTGAGGCTTAAAATGCGAGGTGCTGCGTAGTCTGCCGCCGTTTTCGGGCGACATGGATCCAGGTCCAAACGGGCCTTTAAGAAAGTCTACTCGCTCGGCATCGTCTACAGCGCACCGATTCTGCGACGCCTCGTCAATAGCATAGTTCCACGAAAACCCTGGAGGACACGTATTGCACTGGCCCTTCATGCTATCTGTAGTGGGGTATGACGCCGCGCATAGCCCAGTTTTGTCGTGCACACATTGTGCGCAATGATAGTTTGGGGCACTCATTTATTATACCTCCAAGCTTTTAATAAAAAATGGAGTGCTCGGTATGTTATGGCAAGCTGTTTGGGCCTCGCATGATGAGCGGCGATTCCAATATGTACATGTGCGACGCGGAAGACAGCTTGCCCTACTTGAAGCACAAAAAGGTGTGCGTTATGTGCGTCTACACGCATTATCGCACCTTGCTGCTAGAAGACAAGCAGCTCAAGTGCTACGATCCGGAATGCAAACACGCATTTGATCTCATGTCGACGCACAGTGTGGCTACATGCGCACTATCTGCTGCCGAGTATGAAGACTTTTATGCTCGTCTGAAACAGCGGCTGGATGCGCGCAAGCAGGCGTCTGTCCAGCAATGCGCCCAAGCCGCGAAAGAAGATTCTTTGGAAGTTATTACTTACATGTCGCGACATGCCAAAAGATGCCCTGCATGCTCTGCGCGCGTAACTCGCGTATCGGGATGCGACGACATGCACTGCCAAAATTGCGGCGAGCTGTTTCAGTGGCCTGCTGCGACTAACGACATTGACACGCGCGAATTAAAGCGCCGTCGTGTGGGTGTGGTTACTAGAAGTATGCTTAAGCAGTAATATTTATTGTTTAACTGTTTAGTTGGCGAAGCGCTTGCCGCCCAGACCGTACTTGAATCTCAGAATGTTCCAGTTGGTAGCAAACACCAGGAACGTAACCGAAGAGTTGCTATCGTTACCTGCTGCGTTATCAGGATACGGCGCAGGGCCGTTCCACGAATTGCCGTAGAACAGATGTCTGTTTAGCGTAATGTTCAGCTGCGTGTTGTCAATTCGCGAAAAGTTGCAGCTGCCAGAAGGCTGCACATCCTCCGGCTGAAGCGCAAACGAGTACGAGTAAATAAACGCCGTGTTAATAATACTGTCAAACGTACGTACGTTCGAAGCATTAGTTTGAACCACAGCTTGAGTACTAACAGACGGAATGTTGGTATGGTGCTGCCACGGCTGGACTAGACGGAAGTAGCGACCCTCTACATCGCCAAAGCGCGTAGCGTTGTTGAGACGCAGCTGAATGAGGTCAACCGGGTCGTACAGCGCGGGTTGCTGGCCGTAAACTGGCAGTTCCGGGCCTGCAAAGTTAAACCAGTCATTGTAAAAATCGCAACGAACACCAGTATTGTTTGTGCCCTGATAACTCTCACGCGAACCTAGACGCGCCGCCCAGAACAGCTCAATGATCGTGTGGTTAAAGTTGAGCTCAAAGTTCTTCTTAACCGCCGCACCCGCGACCGGAACAAGAGAAGCTGAACCTGAGGGGCCAGTCGCAGGGCCGGTAGCCGACTGGTCTACTTGCGTAGAAGTCTCCTGGTGCTCAATCATGAGCTGCTCAAAAGCGCCATCCGCAAACTTGGAGCGCTCGCGCTGGTCGAGGTACACGTAGCACACCTCAATATAACCTCCAAGGTTTTGAGCTTGAATTTGATTTGAATCAACCTGACTAGCCGGAAGAGATACTTGATCAGGAACGCTGCCTCCAACGTAGGACGGATCCCACGGCTTGAACACAGGAAACACGTTGGTGCTTACACTATAATTTACCATACCTGCTCTAGTAAATCTTAGCAAATCAGATAGCGGACGAATCTTAATAGACACTGCAACAGAGTGGAATTGCAGAGACACAAGCGGCAGCGCAAGACCCGAGTTGAGCGTAAACCAGAAAGGCAGCGGCACATAGAGACGACGCGGCTGCGCCGAAACAGCTTGCAGAGTGTTAATAGCACCGCCAAAATTGCCCGTCATTTCACGCAAATGCTTGCCCGGCTGGCCCGTAAGCTCCTCCCAAATAAACAGGAACTCGCCCTTCATGTAATCAATGTTCTGGCCGCCAATAAAGAAGTTGGCAGACTCAATTAGAGCTTGACCAATTGAATTCGTCCAAAACGGCCGATTTTCTCCAGTTGCAAGAGCATTTTTTTGTGAATCCGTAAACGTTGCTACACCGGGCAGATCAAACACGGCATACATCCAGTACACTAGATCACCAATGCGGTCAAGGTTGCATTTGGGGAAAGCGCCAAAGTACGGC
>Ga0209668_10000395_pt1 | contig 17877 bp, 19 predicted proteins | sample FrelakmetPLP11PL_FD_187150 | JGI IMG/M metagenome (GOLD analysis project Ga0209668, IMG submission 187150) | Freshwater lake sediment microbial communities from the University of Notre Dame, USA, for methane emissions studies - PLP11 PL (SPAdes)... | ecosystem: Environmental > Aquatic >... | reverse complement strand
AAACTTTAAAAGAACAAATCATACAAATCACTCAAGCGTTACAAACATCGCAATCTGAAAATGAAACTTTAAAAGAACAAATCATACAAATCACTCAAGCGTTACAAACATCGCAATCTGAAAATGAAACTTTAAAAGAACAAATCATACAAATCACTCAAGCGTTACAAACATCGCAATCTGAAAATGAAACTTTAAAAGAACAAATCATACAAATCACTCAAGCGTTACAAACATCGCAATCTGAAAATGAGAATTTAAAAGAACAAATCATACAAACCACTCAAGCGTTACAAACATCGCAATCTGAAAATGAGAATTTAAAAGAACAAATTTACACAATCAATCATGCGTTAAATACTACACAATCTGAAAAGGAGACTTTAAAAGAACAAATCACGCAGACGTTACAAACCTCGCAAACCGAGAACAATAATTTAAAAGAACAAATTTACACAATCAATCATGCGTTACAAACTTCGCAAACTGAACACAGCACTTTAAAAGGACAAATTTACACAATCAAGCATGCGTTACAAACCTCGCAATCTGAAAATGATACTTTAAAAGAACAAATTTACACAATCAATCATGCGTTAAATACAAGGCTTACCGAAACCAAGACTTTAAAAGAAGAACTCATACAACCAAAAAATGAAAATTTAAAAGAACCAATCATACAAAACAATAACTATATTTTAACTTCAAACACATATAAACGAAAAATTATAAATAATATTTTTAAAATTAAATTATACAATTAACATTATAAAATTATACAATTAAATAATTTAAACATTGTATCATTTATAAATAACCAAAAAATATTATTTTCTTGAATACCACCCACCCAATTATTTTTATTTTTTTTAGATTTTATATAATTTTTTCTATAAAAATTGAAATGAATATAATTTATAAGACAACATAAAAAAAGCAAAAAAAACATGAACGACTCATTGAACTATGAAATCAATATTCTTGGACAAGACCAGGCAATCATTACATACCACCCAATAACTACAACTTCTTCATCCCGTAGAAACCTAATAGATAATACATGTCTGAAATGTATCAACGACAAAAACCTACCAAATCTGATTATTGAGGAACAACAACATAAGACGTGGCATCCAAGTATCGAACTTCCTACATTATCAAAACTCACATACATTACTAACTTATCTATACGGTTTATTAATATCGATAATGACCATATCTCATTATTTCCTCCAAATTTAATTGTCCTAAATATATATTGTTCTTCTATTCGTGTTCTGGATAATCTTCCAAATACATTAAAATTTATTGTTTTATCTACAAATACCCAATTGACACACGTAGTCCTTCCGCCTTCATTAATATCATTCGAAGCATCGTATCAAACTAAGTTAACCACAATTACATTCCCACCAACCATCACATATTTACGATTCTACCAATGCGCATTTACCCGTCTCAACCGGCTCACATTTCGGTCTATCCAAGCATGTACCATTACCCGCCCTTGTTTCATTGAATGTATAAATCCATATACTGATGTAAGAATCAATCAACGTATTAAACCATATAACGCACAACCCCATTTGGTATTTGATTGTATTCAATCCGTAAATCGAGAAATCGATGAAGATATTACTTCAGTATTCTATCGTCTAAGAGAGAATAGTTATTCTTCTACCAAAATAGATTGTCCCATTATTAATGCGTTGAGACTCGCATCCAACCCACCACGCAGATTTAGTGAATTTATTGTTGAATAAATATAAACGCATTTTTTAAAAAATTGAAATGCTTTTCTAAAAATATTAATAGTACGACAAAGACAAAAAGCAACGCACACAAATGAATTATCAAGATATCGCACAAATGGCAAGACACGGCGTTATTTGCTCGGATGAAGCTGAATATTTGATTGAATTTTTACAACATACTCGATTTATATCCAATTGTAAATGGGTTCAACTTCGTAATACAACCTTTCGTCAAATTATTTCCGGACATCTCGAACAAACAGTTTCTCCAATTATTAAAGCATTGACACTTTCCAACAACATTTCTCGTAGATCCATGGAATTTATTACAGCCGAAGATAAGCCAGTTATGGTTGAAGATGACGACGATGACGACGACGATAATGATGAATTCAACAACCAAGCCAACGCATATGAACCAGAAGAAGAACAACACCAACACAACAACTACGCAAATTATGATGATTATGATGATGATGATGCTAGAAGACGTCACCATTATTATTCAGATGATGATGAAGATTACAATAATACAGATATTTAAAAAATTTTCACACAACATTTTTACACACAGAAATAGGCTTTATAAGGTTGCCGTTTAATTAGGCGTAAAAATCATAAGATTTTCCTTTTTTTATTTTACACAACTTATTTTATTTTTTACATCACCCATTTTTATAATCACCACGCTCTATTATAAATTATTATATTAATATATATATTTTTTCCAGCACACACACAACCATTACACCACACACACAATATTTTCAAACTAAAAAATAAAAAAAATAAAGGAAATCTTATGATTTTACGCCTACTAATTAAACGGCAACCTTTTCAAAAATTCTATTTTTAATCTATTTTCTATATCTATCTTTTTTTCTAAAAATTACAACAAAGACATGGTTGGAATAATTTATGTTTTAACAATCAACTTCTCATAATGTTTAAAATTCAAACTATAGATTATTCTTCCTGTTGTGGCAGTTCCACCAAGAAGTACTCCTACCGAATTCGACCAATCTATTTCTCCATTAGGATTATCGTCTGATTTCTTACATTCATATACATACTGACCTTTAAGCACAAAACATTTGATTTCTGGTTTACTTGGAATGCTGTAATTTGTAAGTATACTGTATTTTTCGGGTTCTTGGTCCTCTTCATCTTCTTCGTCTTCATCTACGGTATTACTACTATTTTCTTCGTCTTCTTCTTCTTCTTCATCATCTTTGTCGTCATCATCCTCTTTATAATCACTCATATATTCATCATCCGAATATTCTTGGGTATCCACAACAACCTTCTTCTTACCACCAACTGGTGTTGATTTACGTTGTTTTGTTGGGTTTCCTTTTGGTGGTTCAGCATCTTCGTCAACATCAACTACCACGTGTTGTTTGAATGTATCCGGATGTTTTAATGTTAATATCCCAGGAGGAAGAGAAATGACGTTAACCTTTATTTTATTTACTACGACATCAGATTCGTCGTCAGCTGTTGTTGTAGCCGTAATAGATGATTTCTTAGTATCTTCTTTTTTATCTGATGATTTCTTTTCAGATTTCTTTTCAGATTTCTTTTGGGCTTCCTTCGCTTCCTTTTCCGCTTTCTTTTGTGCTTCCTTCGCTTCCTTTTCCGCTTTTTGTTGGGCTTCTTTTGCTTCCTTTTCCGCTTTCTTTTGAGCTTCCTTCGCTTCCTTTTCCGCTTTCTTTTGAGCTTCTTTCGCTTCCTTGTCCATTTTTGGCATCGCTTCTTTTGCTTCCTTTTCCGCTTTCTTTTGAGCTTCTTTCGCTTCCTTAGCTTCCTTTTCCGCTTTCTTTTGAGCTTCTTTCTCAACTTTCTTCATACCTTGCTCATATACTTTTGTTTCCTTATCTTCCTGTCTCATAATGGTTAGCTCCTTCTTTTCCGCAATCTTTTCCGCTTCCTTGTCTATTTTTGGCATCGCTTCCTTAGCTTCCTTTTCCGCTTTCTTTTGAGCTTCCTTCGCTTCCTTCGCTTCCTTTTCAGCTTTCTTTTGAGCTTCTTTCTCAACTTTCTTCATACCTTGCTCATATAATTTTGTTTCCTTATCTTCCTGTCTCATAATGGTTAGCTCCTTCTTTTGAGCTTCCTTAGATTCCTTTTCCGCTTTCTTATCGTCTTTATCTGAAGAAATAGATTCGGTGTCTGTAGATGATGTCTTCTTGATGATAGGCTTCTTTAATTTCTTGGTGGTTGTGGTGGGTTCTTCTTGTTTGGCGTTGTTGTCTTCTTCATCTTCTCGAATATTTGAAACACCGGTAGTAGTAGTTGTTGATGAAATAGGTAATACGTCATCAACAACAGAACATGATTTGTTGTCATTTCTATCTAATATATCCAAAGTAGCCGACGAACTGGTCATAATATTATTATACTCATCCGATTTGACAGCACTAAGAATAAGCATCTCAAAATCAACTGACTCAAACAAGGCAGTTTCAATATTATTCTTTTGTAATATACTAAAAATTGAGTTTTTAATATTTTCCGCAAGAATATCATATCTTACCATCATACCTTTTTCAATGGCTTGGCGTTGTCCCACCTGTGGAACACGAGACCCAGGATGCGGCAGAGGAGGAGGTACAGCGGCGGCGGAAACAGTGCTCTTCTTAAATACATCCGTAGTATTTAGTCCAAGTAGCAGTGCTTCAATTCGGTCAAGGCGGTTTGCGAGTTCAGTGTTAGCAGTGTCAGTCATTTTTCCTTTCGTAATATAAATCAATTCTTAAAAATCATTTCAATTTTTTAAAAAACCCTATATTTTTTAATGAACTTATATTACGATATACCCATTTCCCAAATCATCACCGATTTCTCAAAACATCACCGATTTCTCGATTTTTACACTATACCGTATAGTGTAGAGTACATTTTTTGCGTAATACCCAACAAGGTAATACCCAACAAAGGTAAATAACCCAATACACAGTAATTTACTATACTATATAATTTTTTTTATAACTGCTTTCCAAATAAATCATTGAACCAATTCCTATTCTTAGAAGACATCTTCTTCAAACGCTTATTTGAACACTTACCAGATTTACCAACCTTCCTCGTTCCTTTGGGACATTTAAATTTACGTTTAGTAAATATCATGGTATCCACATTCCCTTTATTATAATGTTTAGAATGATAATTATACTTTAATTCACAATTCCCAGTTTTCTTATTTCGATGAAATCCAGTCTGACATCTATTAGGCATTATACAATATATTTAGAAAATAAAATAAAAATTGAAATAATTGTTCACATTAATATAATAACAAAAAAAACAAAAATGGAATGCCCTATCTGTGTATCAAAAATTACCAAAGTCAACCGTATCATTAATTGCGGTTATTGCGATTTTCAAAGTTGTATCAAATGTAATAAAGAATTCTTTAAAACACAAATGAACGCCAGGTGTATGAATACGGAATGTAAAAAAGAGTTTACCAGAAACTTTTTAGTCACTCATTTTAATAAAACATACATTAATACAGAATATAAAGAACATATTAAAGATATATATTTTCAAAAAGAAATATCCAAACTACCAGAAACCATATGTAAATTAAATGCTTTAAAAGCACATAACGCACGAAAAAGAGAACTTAAACATCTACTACCCACATTTATACCCAATTCAGAAGAATACCATTTTCATATGATGTTACTTGCCTTATATACACATTGTAAAAGAAGACAACATTATATTGATATTCAAAATGAACCTACCACAATGGACGAAATAGATACCTACTTAACTCAAATGGATTTATCAAAAAAAATATATATACCTAAATATGTAGGCCGTTGCCCTGTAGAAAATTGTAAAGGATTTATAAATAATAAATACATATGCGAATTATGTTGCGCTACTATCTGTGATAAATGTAATGTTCCAATCCATGTACCAGAAAAAGAAACCCCTTCACCACATATATGCGATCCAGAAATAGTATCTACCATTCAACTCATTAAAAAAGATACCAAACCTTGCCCAACATGTCACGTAATTATTTATAAAATAGATGGATGCGACCAAATGTGGTGTGTAGAATGCCATACCGCATTTAGTTGGACTACCGGAGAAATAGAACATAAAATACATAACCCACATTACTACGAATATCTTAGAAATACCAATCAACAAAATAAATTGTTAGAATTAAATAATAACATTCACAATCCAGACTGTAACCCAGATGAAGAAGAATATGATTTCCTTCATGATTTCGTACAAAATACCAGTCTAATCCTACGCAATCTCGCAATCTACCCTGCCGAGTATACATCACTTAAACAATTCCATGATTTATATATCGGTATCGACCGAACCATCTTCCATATCGAAGAAGTAGAAATACAAGTTATATTTGAAGTTAATACATCTTTCGATTTAGAACAGTTACGCATAACATACGCATTGAATCAAATTACAGAAAAAGTCTATAAAGGTAAAATTCACCAAATATATAAACGAAACGCATATAATGAAGAAGTCACACAATTATTAGAAACCTTTATCATTATCCTTAAAGATTTACTAAAAATACAATTATCCACATTAACATTGGAAAAAAATACGATTCAAATAAATCAAATTGAACAAATGCGTAGAGAATTCATTGATGTTTATAATTGGTTAGATACAAAACTAGCAGAAATATCACACATATTTAATTATACACCAATCGGTTTAGTACATGATACATATACTCCAGGATGTACTATTAAATCAATATCCAAAGTAGACCCACGATATATTGGAGAAGCTGGATTTAATATCACATATTAAAAAAAACATCCACTCCCCCCCACCAACACCATAATTAAAAAAAAACAATTTTTTAACCACATAATCCATATATACAATTATTATTTCCATTCGTAGCTAAGGGTATATGATCATTATTTAAATCTACTTGATTACATCGTTTTGTTACATATAATAAATAAGAACTTTGATCTAACGCACCATTTACCGGCTTTGTATAATTTCCTACAAATGTACCAGGATATATTTTTTTATTTGGAGTATTTATACATTCCGTAGAACTTCTACACGTTTTAATATATTTTTCTTTATCATTAACATCCATTACACATAATTTAGATGATTCAATATTTCGAATATATACACCTTGACTTTTATTATCTGTTAAATTTCCAGTAAATATATTTTTAACTACCTTTGTCGGATATTTACCATTATATATACAACACCCATACCTCTTTTGTAACATACCATACGTACTTAATACTGAAGAATAAACCGTAGGTGTTTGCGAACCAATCGCACTTGCCTCATTTACATTAAATACAATTTCATCATTTTTATAATCTCCATAAGTTCCACCATATCCATACGGAAATTGCCCATTAAACCGTGTTCCAGTTGAAGACATTATACTATCTTTACCAACCCTACCTATATTACGATATCGGCCATTTAAAGAAAAACCTTCTATACCTTTACCTGATATATTTGTTCCAGCTATGATTACTGATTTTTTTTTAAAAGTAGCTAAAGACATTATACATATACAATACATTAATTTTGTTTTTTTTATTATTATTATTATTTTTTTTTCTTTTTTTTACATATTTACTTTCTAGATTTACATATCTTCCTAGATTTACATACTCGACTGTGCTGGTGGCGTCGTTGATGTCTTCCTCCAAAAAATTGTAGAGGTGCTTTCAATCTACTTTTTATTACTGGTCTTGGAACACCATGCTCTGATATATTAAAATAAATAAATTCATCTTCTAAATGATATTCAGGAGCTACAGTCCGGAATAATTGACCTACACTAGTTGATAAATACATATCAGGTGGATTACGTGGTAAATTGGTTTGTGGATTATAATAATATATTACACCATTTACGTTATAAGCAACCAAATAATGATAAAAAAACTCGCTGATATTTGTGTTATTTTCTAGTTTAACTAAAAATACAGTAGCATAATTGGGTTGTAGTTCTAATGTAAAATGGTTATTAATAACAGTGTCATCACCTTTAACAGGTTCGGTTAATAGTAATGGACCACCATATAAATCGTGAAATACACTGGTTACTGGCTTTGTACCCTTTAAATCAAAAATAAATGTAATATATGCTTCCATATCCCTAGTATCTATTCCAGATGTTCCTTTTCTATTTACTAAATTAGATTCCATTAAAGACCGTTGTAGATTACGTAATCCTAATGCTGACAACGCTTTATATCCACAATCTAATATACTATATTTCGTAGCATTTGGAAATACTATATTGTCTGGATCGTTAAATGATACTTGAAATAAAACATCATGTGATGATAAATAAATATGAGGATTACAACGGCTTCGTGTAGTGGGTGTACCTGTTAGAGGGCGTCTTAATATTAATGTATGAGAAGTTCGTGGTGATAATGATAATGAAGATGACAACCTATCAGCTAATGCTTTTAGAGAGTTATTATTTGATTTTTTTGATTTTTTTGATTTATTACTTTTTTTTGTCATATATATATTATTAATATAAACAAATTTATAATATAAGTTGTCTATCACCTGGATTGATATGTTTACAACGTAAAATAAATGTATGTAATTTGGTTCCTTCTATTAATCCAATATCATCTTTTAATAAATATTCTAATAAACATCCTAAACTATAATATACAGATTTATAATGAAATTTTAATGGAAGAATATTATTGATTAATAATTCAGGAGATATAAAGTCATTTTTATCAATTGGTGTATATATATGAACATACGGATATGCCCATATTTGACATACATGATTATTTAACATATTATATTGTAACCCATTTGGAGTGTCTAATAAATATTTTGGGTCTAATGTATACAAAGTTGTTTTTGTTTCCGTTTCCATTCTTCTAATCGTATTAATAAACCAATACGTAAATAATTCAATATCTCTATAACTATATTTTGTCATTAAAATACTTAAACATTTTTTTAACTATAAAATTACACAAATGGAAACTTTTAATGATAAAATTCAACAACTCCCACAACCATCCCAGCCCCAACAACAACAACAACAACAAAATATTCAAAAATTAATTGACATTCCTGTTACAGATGAAAACGCAGCATTAAATATTTTGGTTGGATTTATAGACGTTGCCCAAAAAAGAGGAGTATTTAATTTAGAAGAATCACATAAAATTTGGGAATGTATTAAAAAGTTTCAAGTTAAAAAGTAAAAAAAACCTCCTACTCCTCCACAGACATACAGACATGTTTCTACACATCTCTTGGAAATAATAATTCATCATCTTCTGATATATTATTATTATTTACAACTTTATTTACAACTTTATTTACAACTTTATTATTACTTTCAATATCATCATCAACTACCACATCTTTCGTTACAGAATCCGATAGTTTAATATTGCCACCATGGTCATTGTCCGCGTCGTCGTTGCCACCATTACCATCGTCAACTACATCATCCGTTAAACCATAATATATCATATCTTTTTTATCATAATCATAATTATATGTGTCTAAACCTTGTATACCTAAACGTTGTATACTTACACATTTATCATTTATATTATACATATTAATCATCTGATTATTTATAGATTGTAACATATCTGGTAATGTAGTATCGTTTATCAATTTAGATTTTTTTATCAATTCTTGATATTTATTATAACATTCAGTTAAATATTGTTTACCTGCTGTATCCCTATGATCACGTTGTAATGAAATCGTTTTATAAATATCAATCGATAATATATAATATCCTTGACTTGATAACATTTCAGACTCCATAGATTTTTGTATACCCATATACAATTCAATTGAATTAATTAATGTAATGACTAATGATACAATACAATTTAATACACTAATTAATGATTGCTCCATATATGGCTGTAACCCTACAGAAAATACAGAATTAACCGCACTTAATATTAAAACAGGCATTTTAAAAAAAGGCAAAGATTGCTTATATTTATAATATCTGTGTAAATGATATTTATTTAATGTTATACAATTTTCTCTCACCTCTGATAATAACTTTTCAATATCATCCGACCATTCAGTCATTTATAATATTATGAAATAATATATTGTTAATGTAATATATAAATAGAAAATGATGTCTTTTAATCTAAGAACCCTACGAAATCAACCAATTAATAATACAAACACCAACTCGAACACCAACTCAAACTCGTCGCATTTATTTTCACAAGTTGTTAACAGACCTAAAATGTTATATATTGACATCATTGGAAATACCAAACCCGGTTGTAAAAGATGTGGTAAATAATAATAATAATAATAAACAAAAATAATTATATAGTCTTATTACATAACCCCTCCACAAAATGCTATTCTCAATTACCGTAGCAACCCGATCAAATTATATGAACCATCCCGTCGTAGATTTAGAATATAATAAAATATTTAATAATTGTTCAAATACTTTATGCTATACATATAGTAATAATACCATTTATAAACCACATAGCGCAAAAGGTTTAGTCGGCACCATCTCTTCCAGTTCTTTAGCGAGAAGAAACAGAATATAAATATTCTTATAACATATTATTAATGAGCTTTAATTTTCTCAAAAAAAAAAATTAATATTGATATAGTAATTCAGCGCATAACGTAAAACACCAATCTAAACCATTTAAATTCAATATTTGCCCACGATCATTATACAATTTTATTTTTAACCTTTCAATATCTACTGGACCAAAATATACTCTTTTATTATCTTGTAATGTACCACTAAAATCAACATATAAACGGCCAGATGAACCATTTTTTACAGGTATAATTGCCAACACATCAGGCGTAGTTGGAGCCAAGTTTCTATAAGTTGTCGTTATACTATTATTTTTTAAAATTTCATTAATCGTATATATTTGAGATTGTGTTAATGTTTGTTTACCATCTGGACCAACACCAACCACTTGTGTTTGTTTATAGGAAGTACCAATCTTATCCGCATAATTTAGTATAGTTCCACCAATCTTCGCAATTTCTTGAGCCGATTGCTCCAACGATTGCCCATATATTGTAGATGAATACACGGCACTACTTTGATAATATTCCGGTATTTTTAAATTCTTGGATGTTTCCGTTATTGTTACCAATCCATTATTTATACGATTCTGATTATAATCATCAATCGATAATATTAAATATCTAGGACCTAATAAATCAACTACAGCCTCAGCAATTAGCGTTGTATTTGATAAATCATTGTATATAATATTCCTATATCCTAAATACCACCCTAATGTCTGATTAAATGAAAATGGTATACCACTCGTAGCAGACCAGTTTGGCTCATACCATATTAAGTTAATCATATTGACAGACGCCGTCTGATACGTCATACCCGGGGAAAAAATAATTTTTATATTCGAACTAATCGGCAAATAATCAAACAACACATTTGTTATCGTCTTATCCGTTAACTTTGTATTTAATACACTCACCAAACTACCCACCGTGTAATTACCCGACGGTATATCTATGTTTACCACATTCTTCGAACCATCCAACATTATTAGCTCCATGACAAAATAATTATTCAAATAATTACTATCAATTATATACCAAGAACACGGGATCTGAATTGAATATAAACGCATCGATAATACATTATTCATTATATCTGATAAATCTGCTAAATAATCCGTTGATATACCATCCGCACTTCCCTGCCTATATTGACTATCTAATACTATAAACCTATTATACGAATTCTTTAAATTCGGATTTAACTTATCCTGAACCACTGGAACATTATACGTATTCGACACACCCAACTGTTGCGACTTCATCGGAACATGCTCATTATCATATACATTTATCTTTTGCTCACGATTCGTTATCTTATTTAACTGAACTGGCACCGTTTGAGATAATACCGTAGACCTCCAATCATCTGGATTTAAACTTTCTATTCTTGATTCACTATTAGACACGCTTTTTGTATAAGCAATTAAAAAAGTTTGTATATCTTGAAATAATTTAGACATTTTCTGTTTGTTCTTTGTTTCAGATAAAGTAATATATGCGTTTGTTATCTCATATATCTTATCAATATCCATTATGTCTTGTAACCCTAATAAAGTTTTCATATCTTCAATCGAGTAATTCTGTATGTCGTAATCATCTTGCTCATCCATTTTTTCCATTAGTATTAAATAATGTAATGATTTTTTTAAATTAAACATATTGATTATATATGAGCAAACAAATTATAAACCTACTTAATCGGGTTCCGAAACTCCTTGAATACAAAAAAAGGTTAGGCACAAACCCAGACGAAAATAAACTAAAAAATTTGGAAGATAAACAAAATAATCTAATAGATGATATAACAAGTAACATTTCAAATATGTTAGGCGCAGAAACTAGTTCAACCTCTTCATTTTATCCTCATATTCACGAGATCATTAGTCAGTATGTAAACCATGTGATAAACGGAGTAGAAATGGATAATAATATATATATTAATATATTCCAATTAAGCATGGCATACTTATTTGCGTTATTGGTCGCATTAATAATGGATGCGGATATACCCGTAGCAAGCACAGTAGTTGGAGTATATCACGTAACAAACAAAACATGTACCAATGTAAACGAAATACACGAGTTATTTGAAAAAATGGGTCTTGGATTTATAAGCAAATTTATATCAATCGCACAATATGGATGTATTCCAATTACAGTCATTAATGAAGCGGGACATCTTGTCGTAGCATTTTGGAGTTTTATTTTATCGTTTGTTTTGACGGATAAACATATAATGGAAAAATTAAATTTGGTTAAAGAGATATTGACTGACCCATCCAAATTTCAAACCCGCATTACAGAGTTGATTGATAAAGTTAAAAATATGGACTTACAAAATATACGCGAAAAATTTAAAAAAGGAGAATTACAAGAAGAAATTACCGGTACATTCAATAATATGAAAGAACAATACAATACTATGAAATACAAAGTAAAAAATAGTGAACATTATCAAAATTTTAAAAACTCCGTCAATAATTCTAAACAAAAACTCCAAGATAATAAACAAATTAATACACTTACTTCTTTGGCCATGGGACAATCCAATACACTTAAAAGTAAACTTACTTCAGCAATGGGACAAATTTATAAATTGGGCTTACATAAAACAGAAATTGATAAATTTAATAGTGTCGTGAAAAAAGCAGAAAAACTACTAACACAAGATAAATTTGAAGAACTTATTAACATTATACTTGGTGATGAAAAAAAACTTAAAGATGGAAAAATAACAAAGAACGAAGCAATCAATCATATAAACTATCTAGCTGATAAAACAAGAGAGTTTGAACTAAAAAAGGCGCCTCATATGAACAATTCAGAAACTGGTTCGGCTTCTATGGGAGGAAAATGGGTAAATAATGCCATTTCCAAAAAAAGAGGGAAAGGAAAATCTTACAATACTTCACTATTTAAACAAAAACAAACAAACAAAAAAAGAAAAACCCGGCATCATAAAAAAAAGAACAAATATACAAAAAATTACAAAAAATACCACTACTACTAAACAACAAACTATCAACACATAAAAAATGACATATTATATATCTATAAACTTACTTATATGCTTACTTACTTATGTAACCATTCCTGATATCCATTGCTCCTTGTAATATCAAATGAAGTTTTTAAATGTTCCTTTGCTATTTGATACGCTTTTAGTTGTAAAGGTGTTAATTGACTTATATAATCATTAACCATATTTGTTTCATTTAAACGTTGTTCATTTAAACGTTGTTCATTCGTGATTGAGTTATTGTTGTTGTTGTTGGTGTTGTTGTTTTTGAGAATTTCTTTAGATGTCTCCATTTTATTGTTATTACTAAAATATAAATAAATAAAACTAATCATTTTTTTATATTTAATATTTTTGAGTTTTTTACATGTTTATTTTACACTCAACCACATATCATCGTTATTTGTTTAATTATAAAAATAATATATAAACTTATTTCATACTATTTATTTAAAAAAAAATGACAAAAAATGTAAAAGGTGGAAATTCACATAAAAAACAAGCAAGAAAAAATAATGGACCACCAATTGGAATTAAAAAATTGCGTGTATCACTAAATGAATGTGAAGCTTACGCAATTGTAACTAAATTATTGGGTAATTCCATGTGTTATGTTGCGGATACAACAAATAATGAATTATTATGTATTATACGTGGTAAATTTAGAGGTAAAGAAAAACTAGAATTAGGAACTTGGGTTTTAGTAGGATTACGTTCTTGGGAAACAGAAAAAAAAGACTCTAAACCAAAATGTGATTTATTAGAAATATACAACAAAGAAGAAACAGAACGTTTAAATAAAATTATAAAACATTCTTGGAAAATGAATGATTTAAATTCAGACGATCTCGGTGGAACTTCATTTGAGTATGATGATAATATTGACCAATTAATCACACCAACATATAGTAGTAGTAGTCGTCAAAGTAATAATAATAATAATGAACTATTACCTTTACATTCAAATATAAAATCAGATAATATTATTAAATTAGTTGATGAAGAGATTGACTTTGATTTTATTTAATTCCATATCCCACCGCCACGCCACCATTACCAAAAAATACATTTTTTTACGCATCGTGATTATTATTTAAATGTTTTAAATGAAGCTTTGTTTTTTTATGCGTTGTTAATTGTCCAAAAGATACAGACCTACCACATTCACATATAACCTTTTCTTTCTTTTTATTTAATATATCTTCACGTTTAGTTTCATAATATGATTTTTGATATTCTAAATATGTATCTTTATTTTTCGCATTGTATTCTTTTTGATATTGTAATTTACTTTCTCTATTTTTTAAATAATATGTCATGATATTATTCTTATTCTTATCACCACCTTTTTCAATCATATATGTCTCCAAAAATGGAATGGATACATATATGATTTTCAATTCTTTACATATAGCCATATTTTCAACTTCATTCATACATTGCTTACTTTCCGTAATCATTTCCATATTCATGTTTTGTAATTTGGGTTGTGTGTGTGTGTTTTTTAATTTAAAAATTACATCAATATTCATTTCAATTTTATAATATCCGATTTATAATATCCTTTTTTATAAATACTTATTTACAATATCCGTCTCCACATTTATCCCACTCTTCCCCATCCCCCCAAAAATAACACGATACATCTAAAGTTTTATAAAAAATTGAAATAAATACAATATTTTATTTTAAATTATATTAACTAAAAATGTCAAACTACAAGCAACAACAAAACTCAAATAACTGGAGAAATACCCAACAACAACAACAAAAGAATTCGACTAACGACGGATTTACTGTAGTTCAATCCAAAAAAAATGTTAAAGATAATAACACACCACACAACCACCACCACACACAATCATATTATTCTCAACAACAACAACAAAAACCCGTCGCAAATACATGGAATAATAACAGCAATAACAGCAACAATAGAGGTAGTAGAAAAAGTACTAGAAGTAATGAAGATTCTAAATTTGGGTCATCTACAAATAATAATTACAATAATAATAAATCATATTCATCATCATCAACTAGGTCTTATAATCAAACACCGGTAGATTCAAACAATAAACACCAACAACCACAACATTCATCTAATAAAAAACAAACTAAAAGACTATCTTATGAAGAACAATTTCCAAGTATAAATAATACACCAACACCAACATCATCATCAAAACATCTACAAAATAATTCAACTATCCGTAGTAATTCAACCATAACTCATACACCTATTAATAATTTAAACTTTAAAATCGCAATAGATAAACCAGTTAGCAATATTATTTCTAGTTCATCATCTATTAAAAAAACAACAAACCATAATATTGAAGAAAAGGAAACATTTGATTTATCATTATATGTAAAATTACAAGAACGACGACAAAAAGAATATGACTATCTTTATGGAGAAGGAGCTTTTGTATCAGATAGATTAAATTATGAAAGATACGCATCAGATCATGAATCAGATGATGAGGATGGTGAAGATATCAATGGGAGGGATGCTGAAGATAACGCAGAAGTATTTGAATTTGATTATTAAAAAAACTTACAGAAATAAATAAACACAAAAATTAACATGTACATATACACACTTAAAAACCACGTTATTAAACCACGTTATAAAAATATAAATAACATAACTATTTTATTTACAATTATTCATTTACAATTATTCATTTATATAATACTTTTTTTTAACAAAAAAACAAAATATTATATCAAAAAAAATAAAACCATCCAATCCAATAAACCCTTTTATTTTTATTTTACATTGTTCTTAAAATCTAAATATGAAAATTTCTTTTTTTCTGGTTTTTGTAACATATTAAAATTCATTAATTTACCTTCATATGTATACCTATTTATACGATTATTTATTTCCGGTGATTTTAAACTATCCCCTTTATTTGATTTATTATATGATTTTAATTTTACAAATATATTATTGTTACCACCTTTTCTTTCTTTTTCTTCCTCAATAATATTCACCTTTTTAACATCCACATCTTTATCTTTATTGCTAATAATATTATTATTTGTAATATCAAAATATAATGACACACATTGAAATCTTATTACATATTTTCTACATACTGTATCAATATATTTATAAGGAATAATACGGTCACTATAATAACAAAATGTATCCTTAACTGAATCATAGTAGATTATCACATTACCTAATGGTGTATTTTCCAGTAATATATTATTTTTTAAATATACCCAACGGGTTAAATCAATTATATCCTCATCTTTTCTAAGATATTCTGAATATTTTAATAAATCTGTTTTATATTTATCTTCATATTCTATTTTCTTTACTACTTGTGTATTATTACTATTCTCTTCTACATTTATATCGGAAAGAGTCTCTTCATTTTCATACGGCAATATAAATTGAATATATGTTAAATATGTTATACTATCATACACCGAATGCCTAATATTATTTAACCAATTCATCATAAAATACGATGTATCTGTAAACATATTAACATACATATTATATAGTATGAATATCAAATAACAGTTATAAAACCAATTCATCATCATTTTATTTATTATTTACAAACTCTTTATATTTTTATATCATTAACCGTTTATAAATGGTACACCCTACTATCCACCCCCCCTCCCACAAATTCCGGGGTTTTTAAAGTTTTATCATATTTATTCTTATCTTTTTTTTAAAAAAAAATTAATTTTATTAATTTAATACCCTTATTGATACAAATAAAGCCATTTATAGCACACGTTACATATATAAAACACTTATGAATACCATTTTTTTCATTTAAAAAATATTGATTTATAAATATGATACGTAATGTATTTGAAAATATATACATTGAACTAAATAAAGAAGAAGATATAATAATAGAGTTATAGATTTTTGAATTTATTGGTTTTCTTGGTCTTGTTGGCATTTTTATTTAATTGTTTTTATAATTTATTACAAATTTATTTACATCTTTTTTTGTTTATTTGTTTTATTTGTTTTGTTATAAAAATCAGTCCACCACCACCCAACATCCCCAACATCCACAACAACAACAACAACAACAAAACCTTAACCTAACAACATTTTTAATTCTGTATACATATTTTTTATTTTCACGTCATATATATTTTGATAATATAATGTTTGACATCCATACTCTTCTTCTGTTATTTCACCATTATTTAAATTCCTCGTTAAAGCTTGTTTTATTCTTGTAAATCCTAATTTATGCTCTATATCTGTAACTATATGATGACATGGTAAACATAAAATTTGACATTTATCAATTTCATTATATATTTCTTCAATCGATACTCCTTCATTCACCATACTACAAACACTCTTACTTTTATTAAACATATTTAAATGGTCATAATGATAACGTTCAGATGTAGATGTTTGTATACTAGAACAAATTTCACATTTTATTGGTTCGATCTTCTTAGAATGGAATGTCCCTTTTACAAAATTATTTTTCATAATTTTATAGTTCT